>Ga0115002_10005351_pt1 | contig 15171 bp, 17 predicted proteins | sample ArcticOcean_MG_C_8_FD_89576 | JGI IMG/M metagenome (GOLD analysis project Ga0115002, IMG submission 89576) | Marine microbial communities from western Arctic Ocean - ArcticOcean_MG_CB11_86 | ecosystem: Environmental > Aquatic > Marine > Oceanic | place: Arctic Ocean: Canada Basin | collected... | reverse complement strand
AATTTTATCTGGATTATGTATCCATTCTATATCGTAATCATATAAATATGGCTCGAGTTTTTCAGAAATATCATCGACAATAGTTACAGTATAGTTACATTTCCACTTCCAGACCAAGTGTTCATATTTCAAATCATAAAGTTCCAAGTCTCCATTGGTTGTCATGTACCACATGGTAAGAGATAACTTGTGTTCAATGAGATGATTAATAAATTGTTTTAGATTAATTCTATTTTCATTCATATTTAATTACATGGGTTTAGCATGTAATTAAAATCAATTTTTTTAATATTACGTAATTAGACAAACATCTTCAAAAAAGTCAATAATGTCTTGACGATTTGAACCAGACATGGATAAATCTGAAAAAAGCGTTTTATTTTTTGAACTATATGCTAATAGTGTTGGGACTCCAACCAATTGTTTATATTTCTTTAAAGCAGAGAATATATCAGGATTTTGTTCTCGGTCAAGAAATATAACTGGACAATTATGCACTTGTTGTTGAACACGCACAATTGGTTTAGCAATTTCACATGACTTGCAATTAGTACCAGTCATAAATAACACGGTCACTGTATTAGATGTTTTTAAAATATTTATTATATCGTTACGATTCATACATCAATATAATATATTAATAGCGGCGCCGTCTGGTTTTCTTTGGTTTGCGACGATTTGATTTACGACGATTTGATTTGCGACGATTTGATTTACAATGTTTTTTTCCTCCAGCTGGCACTACAGGTGGTAATGGCACTACAAGTACTTGTTCAGTAATTAGAGAAGCCACTTGAGTATCTGTTAGAACGCGTTGATCATTGGTCTCCACTTGGTTGAGACTGAGTCCGAGTATATCTCTTCGTAACGCGTCATTCATAGGAATATTAAATTCCGAATATGCTCTTAATTTATATACAGCATCTGATAACGTATTTTGTCCATCCGGATCTGTTGAGGTTACAACATTGACATGATTAGATGCATATCGAACTCCAAGCGCATAGAATGAACCTTGGAGTGGTAAATCTGGTGGTGAAATACGTACGGTGGATACTAGTGCATCTCCTGGACGAACAGGTATGGCTGGATCCAAAACAGGTGGTCGTAATAGATTAACGTTATCAATATTATTATTATTATCAAGAGCCATATTATACCTGCATATATTAATATGCCTTAATTACTATCGGCGGCGTTTAGTTTTCTTTGATTTACGAGTTTTCTTTGATTTACGGACTCGGCGCTTCTTCCCGCCAATAGCATTTTCTACAATTATATTGTTTAATACATTCTGATCGTCAATTGTTAGTTGCTGTTCGGGTGCTTGAGGAACATGAAAATGGTCATGTGCTTTTCGAATATATAAATTCCGAGTATTAGCATCCTCGACGCCTTCAAATGTAAATCCAACTCTAACTATTTGTACTGGAGGATCTCGATGAGTCTGGTTAATGTGCTTGGCATCCAAATGAATTATTTGGATCGGTCGATACAAAAATAACCGTATCTAAGACTATATCAGTTATAGTATAAATACTTTTTAAAATTGAACTAAAATAATAACATTATTGCATGTACAAAACATGGAATCTAATATGATTATTTGGGAAAAATTGCATAAACGAGGAGCTAAATGGGGAGATTTAGAAGTTTTTACAACAGAAGAAATCGAAGAAGAACAACAAACGCTAAACAAGTTGCAAGACAAAGAATGGCCATTAGAAAATGTATGGATTAGTACTAATCGTCGAAAAAAACAAAAGGCAATTAAACTGAAATCTACCAATTAATAAAATGAATTACATTACAACCCTGGATTGATTGCCAGTATCCATTATTAGATATGATTTAGTCGATCATATTTTATTAATTTTTTAACAAATGGGAAGATAAATAAAATTGATTAATTATATTGTTTTTCAAATAAACATGCAATGTCTTTGTAAATGGATCAATGTGGATAAACTTGATTGGCAATATTTGTCTTCAAATCCATCAGCCATTCATTTGCTCGAAGCTAACCAAGACAAGATTTATTGGGACCGTTTATCTGAAAATCCATCAGCGATTTCTTTGCTCGACGACAATCAACACTGTATTGATTGGGACTTTTTATCTCAAAATCCTTCAGCAATAAATTTGATCGAAGATAACCCAGACGAAATTGATTGGGCATGGTTATCTGCAAATCCAGGAGCAATACATTTACTAGAAGCCAATTCATATAAGATTGATTGGGTATTTTTATCTTCAAATCCAGCAGCAATTCATTTGCTTGAAGCCAATCCAAATCTAATAAATTGGCAATATTTATCTAAAAATACATCAGCAATCCACTTATTGAACGCCACAATACATAAGATTAATTGGAACTGTTTATCTGCAAATGTATCAGCCATACATTTGCTTGAAGCCAATCAAGACAAGATTGATTGGATTGCGTTATCTTTAAACCCGGCAGCCATCCATTTACTTGAAGCTAATCCAGACAAGATAAGTTGGTGGAATTTATCTTTAAATCCATCAGCCATTCATTTACTTGAAGCCAATCAAGATAAGATTGTTTGGAGCATGTTATCAAGAAATCCAGCTATTTTCACATATAACTATACTGAAATGAAAAAATGCATGTGGAAAAAAAATGGGTTGGCAAATCAACTAATGGAATACATTTATCATCCACGAAACATTGGTAAATGGGAAGATGAATAAAATGTATGGATTAGTACTAATCGTCGAAAAAACAAAAGGCAATTAAAAATTGAATTATTTTTTATTTATTAGTAGTTATAAAAATGAATTACATGACATTACAACACTGGATTGACGATGATAAACTTGAGTGGGACTATTTAAGTAAAAATCCAAATGCGATTCAATTATTACAAGAAAATCAATATAAAATTGATTGGCGTTATTTAAGTGTAAATCAAAGTGATGGTGCAATTCAATTATTAAGAGACAATCAAGATGAAATTGATTGGCGTTATTTAAGTAGAAATCCAAATGCATTTCAATTATTGAGTGAAAATCAAGATAAAATTAATTGGTCCGAGTTAAGTTTAAATCCAAATGATGGTGCAATTCAATTGTTGAGAGACAATCAAGATAAAATTGACTGGGATAGTTTAAGTTTAAATTCAAATGCCATTCAACTGTTGAGAGACAATCAATCTAAAATCAAGTGGTATTATTTAAGTTTAAATCCAAATGCCATTCAATTATTGAGAGAAAATCAAGATAAAATTCATTGGGATAATTTAAGTAGAAATCCAAATGCGATTCAATTATTGAGAGAAAATCAAGATAAAATTAATTGGTCCGAGTTAAGTTTAAATCCAAATGCAATCCAATTGTTGCGAGACAATCAAGATAAAATTCGGTGGAGCCATTTAAGTAGAAATTCAAATGCCATTCAATTATTAAAAGAAAATCAAGATAAAATTCATTGGTCATGGTTAAGTACGAATCCAAATGCAATTCAATTATTGAGAGACAACCAAGATGAAATTAATTGGGATTATTTAAGTAGAAATCCAAATGCAATTCAATTATTAAAAGAAAATCAAGATAAAATTTATTGGTATTGCTTGAGTTTAAATCCAAGTATTTTTACATACGACTATGAAAAAATAAAACAAGTAAATTTAGAAAAAAATAAAGCAGTCATTGAAAAAGTATTTCATCCATCAAATATTATGAAATGGTTTGGTTGGGGTATTGAAGACTGGGAAGAAATTAATTAATACGTTTATTTTTACATATTATAAAATTATAGATAAGTTAATGTCGAATAAAATGTTTACGCCAGATATTAAACAGAGAATTATAGACGTGTCTAATTTATTAATGGATCGAAAATTAACAACTGGACCATTAAAAGATGCATTTGATACATATGCAGTCGCCTGTATAGACCATTTCAAGTCGCAAGATGAAGTCCCTCCACCTATTATTATTCCCGAAAAAAAAAGTAGTGATTGTACAATAAAAAATGTTTATACAGTATATGAAAAGAAGAAAAATGTACATTGAAAATTGTGCACCATCTATTACACGAAAACAAGATACAAATAAACATTCATCGTGCTATACACCAAAAGATATGAAACGATTAAAGGCTAAATTTAATAAAACTCGTCGTCACAAGATTGTTGCAACAAAATCGGAAGAAATTTGGGCAGATATTGCAGACAAGACAAACTGTATACGAGAATCTTGTTTCGCAACTACACTAAATGAACAACCGCTACAATTTACACCTAAACAACCTCATACATGGGCTAAAAACCCAACATCATGGTTGTCGAGTACTGATATTGAATTAGTTCTTAAACAATATAAATCTGGATACCCTGAATTTAATTATATTGGACCATCGCCAGCAGATTTTCATGTTAAAAAGAACGGGCAATGTGTCTGGAATGATTTATGTAACTTTAGTTTAGAAGAACAACTTGCCATGGGGCATACAAAAATTGGTATTGTGTTTAATATTGATGTAGATTCTGGACCTGGCATGCATTGGGTAGCTATTTTCATTGACATGTCAGTGAAAAAATTTTATTATTTCGACTCTACTGGTAACTCGATACATAATGAAAAGCATATTTATAAATTTTATGAATTGGTTAAAAAACAAGATAAATCCTATACGTTAACTGAAAATTATCCAGTAGAACATCAGTTTGGTAATACAGAGTGTGGTATATATTCCATTTTTTTCATAGTAACAATGTTAAAAACAAGTAATTTTAAATTATTTACTAATAAAAATACATTCCCAGATAAGGAAATGGTTCGATTACGAACTAAATATTTCAACCTATAGACAAGGCTTTTTACTTAAAAATAATGTAAATGGTTTATCCTTGACCAAGTATTCTTTATAGAACGAAAGATTATCAATACATTTTTTGACTCGTGTAATATTTGTATGATTCAAAATAACTGCTTTGCAACAGTCATAACCAGATGCTAAATCCTTGGCATAATATGCACTAATCGAATTAAAATATTCAACTTCATATTTGTATAAAGAGTGTTGTATAAATAGTTTATCAACTGGTGCATGGTTATATAATTTCCATTGATGGTACAATGCATTCACCAATATATGGTTACCCTGATACTGTAGATAACTCATTAAACATACAATGCCGTCAATTCGTTCAGGATCTATTTCAGCCATTTTACACCAATAAAACTGTGCCATATCCATTTGTTTTCTATTCGCATGAATATTACCAAGTCTAAAACAAGCATAGCACCGTTCTTGTATCCATCCTGGCCGTTTTAAACAGGTCGTATACCATTCAATCGCCTTGTCATGTTGTTTTGCATCAAAATGACTCTGAGCACAGTAAAAGGCGTACCGAGATTTTAACCCTTCGGTTTGTTCTCCTTCATACGCAGTTTCTAATATAGTTGCGTCATTACTATACTTATCTTCATCCTTATTTCTTGCACCATTTCGTCCAGATTCTATATAATAATCACCTTGAATTGTCTCTGCTGTACGAATATCACCAGAATCTAAATATTCATGTACAACACCAGTATACCACCATTTTTTTTGATTAGTTGCAAACATTGCACGTAAATAAGTAAAATCATTTCCAACATTGACCATGTATCGATCCTTGGTCAATGTCGGTAATACCAAATTACCATGTATGGTATCATCAGCATCAAAAAACATTAAATAGTCTGTTTTTTGATACGCACAATTAAGTGCAAGTGTTCGATTATGTGCAAAATCAACCCAGTCGTGTTCAACCAATTCGCCTGGTATATTTTGTGTTTCAAAAAAACGAGTGATGATAGACTTGGTGTCATCTGTAGAACCAGTATCTGAGATAACCCAGTAAGAAAGTTTTACTTTGCTACAGATATTAATCAGGGTTGTCTCAATAATGTGTGATTCATTTTTTACAATCATGGATAAACAGATTGACATATGTAGTCAATTAAATTGGCTTTAAATAACATACTGCATTGATTATTTTTTTCTTGATTGCCGGGGTTTTTTCTTATGCAAACATTTTTTTATTGTTTTAACTGATTTTTTTCCACCAACTTTAGGTGATATATAAACCATCATGTAATGGTTCTTATATTTTCGACGACCATTTTTTAAATAGTCTCCTGGTTTCATAAACTTTTCTTCTTGCGTTCTTGGCTCTTCAAGCCTATATCTCAACCCTTTATGTAAAGTATTAAAATATACATTCAATTCTTCTTGGGATTCTTTTAAGTCTTGTTTTACCTTCATTTGTTGTGGTGTATCATAAACTATCATGTGAGTGTTATTATATTTTTTACGTTGTCCATCAGCTGAATAATCGCCTATCCATAATGAACGTTCTTCGGGTCTTATTTTATCCAATTCAAATGTTTTCCCCTTGTTCTTATTGCCCCAACTAGCATTTAAGTCTTGTTGAGCCAAGTCTTTATCTTGTTTTTGTTGTAACTGTTGAGAACTTTTAAAAAAATCAAATATCCCCATACATGTACATGATTTATTAATCCATTTGTTAGGTCGTGATACTCATTTAATATTATTGAGGTTACTATGTTTAAGTTTATTTCACTTTAATCCATTTTAAAATTTGTCGTCAAGTATGGATACATTCGTTCCTGTAATTGTACTCGAGTAAGGTAGTCATTTTTTAAATCGCTTTGTACATGTACCTTGGGCATTCGCGTATATGTATATGGACAACCAGTTTCTTTACATGCCATGCTAATATCATAAGCAATGATGGAATCAGCATTCTTCTGTAAATATTCTCTATAGTCCCAGTTTGTAGTGATTTTTTCGCGATGTAATATCTTTTCATTAATCACAGAAGTTGGTTGCCAATTTGAATAGGCACGTCCATCTTGCATCATGGCGGGAAAATCAGAATAAATGTTATTCATATATTTACTTTTTATTAAATATAGGGATATATACATGGCAGCAGAAGATTACGATATGGCTAAAACAAGTAATACATTACCCTTTAGAATTTATGCTTGGGCTAACACTGGCGGACCTGATGTAACTCAATTATGTCTATCTAAGTTTGCGCGTGGATCAGTAATTCATATTACTCCACATTGTTTTGATGATGCCTTACACTCATGGGAATACAATCAACACGCAGGAAAACAAGACTACACGGTTGATATATTTATACTTGGTAAATTAAGTCAATATAAGTCTGACTGTAATATTTCACTAGATGTTCAATCGTTGGTATTAACAGCTGATGATGGATGTTTAATTGGTCCAGACCCGAAACATATTGCTTTTCTTGATCGTGCTCATCTATATCATCAATCATGGGGAGTACTATTGGGACCACTAGACAATGATAATCGATTACAAACACAAATCGACCAATTAACTGCTAAAATAAGTGCTCTTGAACAAGTTGTATTTGCATCACACGCTAATTTATCGGGCGATAATTCTCCAGTCATTTATCCAAATGCAACCCAAATTGATGCACCAGCTGGAGGCAAACGTCGACGGTCTAAAACAAAAAAAACATGTAAATTATACAGTCGTTAAAAAGGTAATCAAATCGGATCGAGTTTTCAATTTTGGCCCATCCACTTTTGCCACTCGTTCCTTGAGTTCCTTGACTGTAAGTTTACCATAATCTTCAATTGCTTCATCCGATACACTTAGTATTTCAACATCAGTCACCTCATTAGATAATGTCGGCCATTCAATCTTAACCTCTGGTTTCAAGTCGGATGAAATATCATACATTACATTATCATCACTTATGGTTGGCCATACAATAGAGCTTTTATCATCCACTTTATCATCAACTTTATCGTCAACCTCTTCATCGTTGTCAGACTCTTCGTCGGAAGAATCATCCGACTCTTCTGTGCGTCCAGCCATTGTTTGAATGGTTGATGTTAATAGTCCAAGACGTTCGTCGTATATTGCCATTTTTCTGCGGAAAAACATAAACATGATTACCATTAATACATTAAGTACGGCTAAAACAATCAACATATTAGTGTAGTTAATTATTAAATATAGGCATATTTGTCCGCATTAGAGTATCTGTTATGATTTTTTCTGGATACTTAAATTGTTCCAATACCTTTACACCTCCTTTCACATATGATATTCCATCAACAAGCTTAAACGTAAAGGTAGAGTCTTTACATTCCATGTGCATCATGTCAATAGTCGGTGAAGAATCTAAATCTTTACATACGCCGACATAATGTGTTGTCATTAAGAACCGACACGCTGTATAGTTTGTCATAAACCCGAGAAGAGCAGAGGCACTTGCAATAGCCTCGTCTGGGTTTGTACCAGAAAACAATTCATCGAATACACATAGTATTCTGACATTTGTCTGTACTACAGTTAATACTTCTTTACATCGTCTAGCCTCGGCTTGGAACAAACTATCACGTCCAGATGTATCTGGTATATTTATGTAGCACGAAATTATTTTGTACGGATTAATAGTGGCAGATGTATACATTCCACACCCAATTTGTTGAGATAACAACACATTTATGATGGTTGTCTTTAATAGAGTAGTCTTTCCAGAAGCATTTTGGCCAGTTATTATAATATTATGGTCAAGTGAATATGTATTTTTAACTGGATTTTTAATTGGATACTTTGCATTAACAAAGGTGGTCACGTCTGAAAATACACATGGATTAATATTACGTTTTAAAACCCTCTTATGTATTGCCCCCATGTTTTGAATGTACCCATGAAAATCAATAGAATAGGTTAATGCTTGTGCCAACTCTTCGTTATCATATAGTTCATAAAATAGTGCACGGCAAATTCCACACTGCCACAACTCTTTTCGGACAGTAATACTTCTATCATAATAGTCCATTAGAATTGTTTTTTGTTTTTCTAAATCATCATAAAACAACTTGTATTTAGATAGATTTTGCATGTTCTTTTGAGTTTGTGTCATTTTATCAATTGTTTTCTTCAAGTATATATTTGTAGTGTTAAACGTATCGTGTATAGTTGTCATGGTTGTATAAAATGTGTAAAACGTGTGGACATTGGAGTATAATTGTGCACAAAAAATAAGGGCTGTACCAATAAGGTATGCGCGTTTCTTATTATCAGCATCTTGAAATCCAGATATAAGGCCACCAATAGCATGCTGCTTCATGATGGATTTTAGTATATCAACATATACTTCCCAAGTAATAGTTTCTCCCCTGGCTCGTAACATTGCAAATGGTATAAGTATCATGATTAATGGGGTCAGCAGGAACAAAATGGGCGAAGCAATAAAGTATAAACTAATACACATTAAAAACTTGGGTGACATATTTAACCCTTTTAGATAGGGTGATTCAACATATTGATGCGATAATTTAAATTTGTTATTATTTCGCATCGTCGACCAAGCAGTGACAAATGGATCAATTGGTGTTGATGTAACATTAAACGATTTAATAAGAGAGGTAGTTTCTTCTAAAAAGGTAGTGTCTGTAGTATGGTGTTTTGCCCATTGACATGCCATTTTTTTGGATTCATCCGTCTTGGGTTTGAATATTCGGTGATATATTGGAATATCGCTTGACTCGATTAATTCCAAATCATCAATAACATGCTGGTCTGTTATTGAATGCTCAATGTATTCAATTGGTAGTTTAAACATATGGTAACTTGTTATATTTACATTTATAAAACAAACCAATTAAAAAATAGTAATGACTAAATATAAATTATTACCATAGTGATATGATAATAATTCAGAAGCATGACCTATGGTGATGCAAGTATCAAAATCAACAATAATGTTGTAATTACTAGAGTTGCTTTATCTTCATACAATGATACATATACGGGATTATAGTATGACCTTTTTGATACCCGACTCTCGCAATATGTTTTTCGTATTGTCAACACTATTATTTTCAACAGCGTAAATATCCTGATTATATTTTTTGATAGCGTTCAGGTTTTTATCTAAATACTTTTCACCATCTTTTACAATAAACACAAACGCAATATTCATACATCTAAATTATATTATTTACTTGTACACAATATAAAAAAATTGATATTTAGTAGTAACTATATTATAGTAATGATGCAATGGTCACCTGAACAACAATCTGCTATCGATAAATATAATAGAGGTGAAAATATATTTCTAACTGGACCTGGTGGTTCGGGTAAATCTACACTAATCAAGTACATGTACACTAGTAGTAAACGGTCGGTTAGTGTATGTGCAATGACTGGATGCGCTGCTTTGCTCCTCGATCCGTGTGCTAAAACATTGCATTCGTGGGCCGGCATCTACAATGGAGATGGTAGTATAGATGATAATATTTCAAGAGCCTCTAAATATGCTCGTAAAAATTGGGTAAATACAGACGTGTTAATCATTGACGAAGTAAGCATGTTGTCTCTAAAACTATTTGTTGTCCTCGATGCGATTGGACAAGCCCTTCGACGCTCTTACAAGCCATTTGGAGGGATACAACTTGTCTTTTCAGGAGATTTTTATCAACTACCACCCATTGGAAATGATGATCCAGCCACGTCTCGCTTTTGCTTTCAAGCCTTTTCATGGCCAACAACCTTTTCAAAGGATAATCATGTCCAACTAAAAAAATTATACCGCCAACAATCTGATGATTGTTATGCAGCCATATTAAATCAAATTCGGGTTGGTAGGTTAAACTCTGCCTCCAACACAATTCTTATAAAACACGTAAATCGGGCATATGACGAGGAACTTGTTATTAAACCAACTAAATTATTGCCTACGCGTAATGGTGTTTATATGATTAATAATGATTATTTAGAAAAATTAACTACTCCTCTATATAAATTTAACGCAGAAATGGTTAATGCATCGCAACAACGTGGAACACCTGCTGTCAGTAACGAAATTAAAACATTGTCCAATCAAATACTTTGTGGACCAACTGTATATTTAAAAGAAGGTTGTCAAGTTATGTGTGTCATAAATATTGTGGTTGGTGGAAAGCTAATTATTTGTAATGGTAGTCAAGGAATTGTTACTGGCTTTAAAAATAATATACCTGTTGTCAAATATAACAATGGTGTTGAGATGAGTATGCCTCGACATACATGGCCTAGTGAAAAAATAAAGGGGCTTGGTATATCTCAAATTCCACTACTACTAGCTTGGGCATTGACAATTCATAAATCTCAAGGTGCAACACTTGATTGTGCAGAGGTAGATGTAGGTAGTGATATATTTGAATGTGGACAAACCTATGTGGCTTTATCGCGTGTAAAAAGTTTAAATGGTTTATACTTGTCGTCGTTTGATGCATCAAAGATTCGTATTAATGGTACTGTACAAGAATTCTATAAAAATCTTAATACCACTTGAAATGACAATCTTTCAATACAAGCTGTAGAATTGTATTGATGGCTCTGTTTTCCATTTGTGCCTGTTTATCTGTGTGGATTAAAGAATAAAATTTAATGGAAGTGTGAATACTATCTCCAAGAGACTCGTAAAGTGGATGACCATCTCGACGAATATTTCTTATGGATATTCTATCAATTCTATCATAGCGGCTAACATCATATATACCAGTAATCATTGTACCGATTACACCTGTTATATTTGTCAACATGTATTTTTTATTTGGTTCCAGCTGATTAATATCTTGATGTATAAAATTTAGTCCTTGAACGTTCATGGTTGATTGAAATATACATATCAAAAATTCTATTTCAATTTAAATTTTTTTTGCTTAGTTCTTTTCAGCATTGATTTATATTTCACATAAAGTTTTTATTTAATAATATAAATTATATGTATCAAATATCACCTACTTTAAAATGTCAAATTATTGCCGAAAATCGAAGAAAAGATAATCTCCCTGTTTATAATTTTTGATTAGGAGCTAATCCAATCAGTCAACCAGATTTTTATATAAATAGTGTTCAAAAATATGCGTATAAAAAAAGAATATACATCATCGGAGGGTATTCCAGAATTGAATAAAACCTTGTATCAATTAAAATATAGATAAATGTCGAAGTAAAGATATATATATTGAACTTTTATGGAGCTCATTATCTTTAATAATTAGTTTCCAAAATATTATCACCATATGGATCGCAATATACTATACTTATAATATAAATACTGCTGAAGGAATTATAATTTTCTCACATGTCTTGGGTCTTGTATAAATTTGGATATAGAAAATAATATAGGTATAAACTGTGAAATTTGCTGTGAATATAGGAAATTTTATTTTTTCAATTCGTCTATCTTATCTTCTATAGCAAAGATTTGATCATCTGATAAAGTATTCCTTTTACGTCCATCTTTTATCTTTTTTTGCAAATTTTTAATTTCTATCTTTTTTTCTTTAACCGTCATAGTTTTTGTCTTTTCCACCTTAATTTCATTTCCATATGAATCCTTTACTATATCATCCCCTATGATTTTATGAGTAACCTCCTCCACTATATTCTTATCTACCGAATCACCTTCCTTTCGTAATAATCCCTTCTCCATGATCCATTTTTCCTGCGAAACAGCATTAGCAAATTCCTTGTTGTGCGATATAATAATGACCCCTCCTTTAAATGCCTCTATTGCCTTGGTCAGTGCTCCTAAACCATCACGATCCAAATAATTTGTAGGTTCGTCCAAAATAACCAAATGGGGGTTTTGCCATAGACATGCTGCCAAGACCACCTTTACTTTTTGTCCTCCCGATAATGACCTAATAAGCGTATGACTTGCGTGTTCGGGTTCTATACCAAACCCCTCGAGATGTTTTTCTACAGAAACAGACGTAAGTGGTTTACTCATCAACCCGGCCATGACTGCCTCCTTTTCATCTTGGCGTTGTACCATTCCAATTAAACCCATTTGAATTAATATATCACGCTTAATCCACATATTGGTATCGCTAGTTTTCCCCCTTTGTTTGGATTCATATTCCTTAGTCTTTTCTCGTTTATTCTCTCGCCTACCTACTAATTTCTCCACGTCTATAACATGTTTATCATCCTCTTCACCAAAACATTCCTTTAGTTCTGTTAACTCTTTTGGGTTCACCATGAATTTCTTCTTCACCACATCATTATCCTCCTTTTCCTCTTTATGCAAAAAATCTATATTTTCCTTGTCATCATTCCCAGCAAACCGCCAAAGAATATACTGCGTTGCCGTCTTGTGTATATGTTTCTCCAAATGCTGAAACGCATGCTGTGCAATGTAAGCAATTCTCGCATTTGGATGCTTCCACATTTCACCCTGACTCGCTTTTAATTCCCCTATAAGCACCTTAATGGCGGTGGATTTCCCAGCACCATTTGCACCAATGACTGCCACCCTAGATATACGACTACATTCCAAAGACACATTTGTGATAGTAGGTTTATCCCTAGTAGGATACGTGAAATAAATATGTTTCATACGTAAAATCGATTTACTCATACTTTTCACACCATCTAATGGCGTAGGATCTGGAAAGACAAACTTTGAAACATCATTCTTCAACTCAAAATAACCTTGCTTTTCTGGATAGGCATTTACAAATTCACTTAGAACACCACCATACGTTCCACGAAACGTCTTGAGTTTACGATTCTGGAAATCTATCAAATGTGTACACATGTCATTCAAAAAGGGCGAATCATGAGACGTAGAAATGATAGAACCACCATTTTGTATAAACGATTTCAACCAATCCTTGATCCATTGAACATTTCTCGTATCTAAATGACCAGTTGGTTCGTCCAACATCAGAATATCCGCATTCATTAATGTGGCGGCACACAATTGCATCTTCATCTTCCATCCACCTGAATAGGTAGTCACCCCCATCCACATATCTGCAGCACGATCATGATCTTTATCCTTCTTTACATTACCAAACCCAATAACCTCCATTACTTTCACAACTGCTGCCGCATCCACGGGTGGATCTAAGATATACACCTTATTGCAACAATCCACTACCCATTCCACACCAGACAAATCAATATTCATGATAGGAAATCCCTTTTCATCTTCTCCGACTTCTCGTTCTTGTATCTCATGCTCCACAAATACCGTCTTCAATTCATCCCGCTTAGGAAATCCCTCCACCTGCTCATTGGCAATGGCCCGCATCAAGGTAGTCTTACCACAGTTATTGGGACCTAATAGACCATAGAACCTGTTACGTTTTAAATGCACATTAGCGTTGTTCAAGAGCGTAAGCGCACCATAGGCAAGGGAGAAAGATCCCTTGTACAGATCAATACCTTCTTCCGGGTCTTCAAAAATATCTTCCTTAACCTCGAACCATTTTTCCACCACATTCACACACATAAACGACAATGCTGGTACATGTTCTCCCATGTCTTCAGACATTATATGACGAAAGGTTTCTTCCCAACAAATTGGCGAGAATTCTTGGCACAAGGTCATTGAATACATGGCGGTGATTAATGAGGCGTCCACATCTGTTTTAATATCATTCTCAGTAAGCACTTGAAGGAGTACCTGTTCCACATTTTCACGCGTACACTCTGCTTCGATAGTACACGCATATTTTAGGGTTTCTAGAGATTTCGCAGCAACTTTACGTGCTTCTGGATCACTAAGACGCTCCACTACACTGTGAATCAGTGGTTTTAGATCTTTGGAGAACTGAATAGCTTCTTTGGGTTGTTCTACGAGTTTGCACATGTTGTCGATGATAACACAACATTTTCTATTCGTTTCATTGTTACGTTCCTTTAACCCTTTCATAAGAATCGGTGTGGTAACCGCAAGGGCAGGTGCTTCCACATTTTGTACGAAGATACAACTGGCTAGTTTTTCTACAGCACTGGGAATGTTCTTAGGATTCACTAGACCATCAAGAACCACAGGAATGAACGGTTTTAGGTCTTCGTTACCACTGGTGTTTAACAGACGTTTCAGCGTTTTTAAAGCACTATCCTTGACTTCTTTGATGGAAGAATTGACGTCCCCCGCAGTCATTGGGATAAGTACAGACAGGGAAGGTGTGACTTGCCTGGGGTTTTTAGCAACAAGTTTATGAAGAAGTTTATAGGCAAATTCCTTTTGCCCCTTTAGGGGATTTTGTTCTATAGTGGTTTGGATTTCTTGCAATAGATCAAGGGTCAACCAAGAATTATTGGATTGGATAATGGTTTTT
>Ga0115002_10005347_pt1 | contig 15173 bp, 12 predicted proteins | sample ArcticOcean_MG_C_8_FD_89576 | JGI IMG/M metagenome (GOLD analysis project Ga0115002, IMG submission 89576) | Marine microbial communities from western Arctic Ocean - ArcticOcean_MG_CB11_86 | ecosystem: Environmental > Aquatic > Marine > Oceanic | place: Arctic Ocean: Canada Basin | collected... | reverse complement strand
TACTAGAGTCCTTTTTTTTCTTAGTCACAGGAAAAAATAATCCTTTATATTCAGCATATTATTAATGCTATTTAGAGCACTTTATCTGATATCAAAGCCACACTCTACTTACGAAATTTTACACTTGATAGGCTGTTAAGAGCCAGCGAAGGAATTCTACCAGTTAAAAGGGAGTCATAAAAATCGAACTAGAGATTACAGTTTTCCAAGATTGCATCTGACAGCCAATTTCCATAAATAAATTCGCCGCAAATAAGCCGAAAATGATAAAGTTACGTTAGCGTATTAACGCTGACGAGTTACGCATTGTTCTCCATCGCAAAGCTAACATGGTGTATCCCAATGTGTTATTCCTTTCATTTGAGGCGTGGAGAGTGAGCAAAGAAGAAGTTAGTTGTAGAGGATTAACGCCAATGGGGATGTACGCTGTAGATGGAACGATTCATCTGTTTGGCAAAATTGATGCGGTGTACTGTCAAAGCCGCTGACGCGCAGTACGATTATACGGTTACAGAATAAACTACTAGAGAGAACCCTTATGACTAAGTTAAAAATCGCACTCATCCCAGGCGATGGGATTGGCATGGAGGTCATGCCTGAAGGAGTTCGTGCCCTAGAAGCTGCGGGCAACAAACACGGCATTGAATTTCACTGGGAAGAATTCGATTGGTCCTGTGAGCGGTACCTAGAAACAGGCGCTATGATGCCTGAGGATGGAATAGAAAAGCTTCGTGGATTTGATGCAATTTATCTTGGAGCTGTTGGATTTCCTACGGTTGCTGATCATGTTTCACTCTGGGGACTTTTGATTCCTATCCGACGTGAATTTGATCAGTACGTCAATCTGAGACCCGTAAGGTTATTCGAAGGTGTTCCCTGTCCTCTTGTAGGCAAGGTGGCGGGTGATATTGATTTCTATGTAGTTAGAGAAAACGTAGAGGGTGAGTATTCTGCTATTGGTGGAATTCAATATGAAGGAACGGAACACGAGATTGTTATTCAACAAAATGTGTTCACCCGGCGTGGAGTGGATCGAGTACAGAAATATGCCTACGAACTTGCCAACTCTCGGCCTGCTAAACACCTAACGTCTGCAACAAAGTCTAATGGCATTATCCACTCGATGCCCTATTGGGATCAGCGGCTAAAAGAGATGGGTAAAAATTATCCTGCAGTCACGGTTGATCAATTCCATATCGATATTCTTACAGCAAACTTTGTGCGAATGCCGGAACACTTTGATACTGTGGTGGGAAGCAATCTTTTTGGTGACATCCTTTCCGACCTGGGTCCTGCGTGTACGGGAACAATTGCCATAGCTCCCTCTGCAAACCTGAACCCAGAGAAAGATCATCCATCTATGTTTGAGCCTGTACATGGCTCTGCCCCGGATATCGCTGGCCAAGGGATTGCCAACCCTATTGGGGCAATCTGGTCTGGCGCCATGATGCTACAACATCTTGGGCACCAAAATGCCCACGACGACATCATGACGGCAATTGAAAATGTGCTGCGGGAAGGAGCATCACTCACTCGAGACATGGGCGGCAAAGCGAATACCGAAGAACTTGGAAAGGCTATAGAAAAAGCCATTTAGGAAAATTGATCGATGCTTCAAATGAGGCATTTATTTTTAACAATAGCGATAGCAGCACTGCTTAATCCATTAGTGGTATCCGGAGAGACTAGTGCGTCTCCGGATATTTTGTTTATCTCTATTGATGACCTGAATGATTGGGTTGGACCACTGGGGGGGCATCCCCAGGCCCAAACTCCAAATATGGATCGGTTAGCAGAACAGGGAATAGTCTTTACTAATGCCCGTTCACCAGCCGTACTGTGCAATCCATCTCGCACTGCGATGATGACAGGATTGCAACCCTCGACTTCTGGCGTTTACATGAACCAGCCAGACTGGCGCACTCTTGAGCTGTATCAGAATATTCGCACTATACCGAGCTACTTTCGTAATGCAGGCTACCAGACAGTTGGTGCAGGAAAACTTTTCCATAGTTCCACATATAACGCCTGGGCATACTTTGGCTACAACGATACCAACGCCTGGGACTTGTACTATCCTTCTCTTGAACGCCAGTTGCCAGATGAAATCCGTCCCCATGATAGATCTTCTAACGGAAGTCCGTTTTCTAAAAATTTTGATTGGGGAATAGTTGCTGCAGATGATCGGGCCATGGCTGATGGTCAGGTAACTGCATGGTCTGCAGATAAAATACGCGAATCTAGTGCAGGCCCTAAATTCAATGCAGTAGGTATCTATCGACCTCACCTTCCATGGTACTTGCCTAAAAAATACTTTGATCTTTACCCATTAGAACAAGTAGAGCTTCCTCCATTTTTGGAAGATGATTTGGAAGATGTGCCTGACTATGCAAAACAACTTAGTCCTGAATCTGATATGTCCCCAATGGAAATACATGATTGGATAGTAGATGCTGATCTATGGCGAGAAGGGGTTCGTGCTTATCTTGCCAGCATTAGCTTTGCTGATACGATGCTAGGCCAAATCCTCGATGCACTCGAAAAGAGTGGACGTCAAGACAATACCATTATTGTTTTATGGTCAGACCATGGATTCCACTTAGGAGAAAAACATCGTTGGCGTAAACATACTCTTTGGAGCGAATCTACACGAGTTCCATTAATTATAGTGGCGCCCGGCGTCACTCAGCCCGGATCTCGTTCAAACGCGACTGTTTCTCTGATGGATATTTATCCAACCCTTACAGAACTTACTGGCCTTATAACACCCAGTCATATTGAAGGGAAAAGCTTAGTGCCAATTCTGCAGGAACCGGAGACGGAGTGGGATCGCTCAGTCATAACCACACATGGTTATAAAAATCACGCAGTTACATACGGTCGTTATCGATATATTCGTTACTCTGATGGTTCAGACGAATTCTATGATCTCGAAACAGACCCAAACGAGTGGTTTAATCTAACAGAAAATCCACAAATCGCAGATATAAAAGAACTACTCATTTCTGAATTACCCCAATATGATGCTCCGGACGCCCGCGGAGGAAATAGTCCAGGCAATTAACTGAATTTTTCAGAGAATAAGCTGCCCCATCTCTACTGGATTAGCATGTCATACATTCCCTGGACGTTTTGGGCACGATGTCCGTCATAGTTGATCCAATCGGAATACGGCTCCATTAAAATGGATGCCTGCATTTCTTCCAATGATTGACCTGCATCAATAGCCTCAGCTACCTGTTCTCTCATTCCCTCAAGATAATGTCTGAACGCAGTGACATCAGATTTATCACCAACAACTCCATGACCACCAGAGGCTACCTCATAATCTAGCTCTTCAGCCATACGAATAGAATTAAGCCATGAATCAAGCATTCCACTGCCTTGGGTCATTCGATTACTTACAAATAAGGTTCTGAAAGGAACTCTGCCTAAACTAATCCAATCCACCACAAAAATCGCACTAGAATCAACAAATCTAATAATGCTCATATCATCAGTGTGAGACATATTTCCCGTGTAGATAAGTTCTACACTCTTACCACCTAAAGTAACTATCAAACGGTCGCTATACGTTAAGCCGGGAGCTATAACATCTTTGAGGGCTCCACGAGTTGCCTCTGCACCATTGATTACGCCATTACTATCTTCATCAAATAAAGCAAATTGAGCACCATAAAACCCACTCGCTTCCGATTGCTCTAGCTGACCATTACCATTTGAATCCATTCCTTCGGCATCTGCTGGTAAAGCGGTATCCACTGAAGGCATAGCGAGTTGGCCCAGCATATTTTCATGGCCTACAAATTGAGCTGTATCCTCAAAGACACCACCACCATTTGCGTGATCCCAGTGATGATGACTGTAGAGAACGTATCTCACTGGCATACCAAATCTATTATCTAGTTCGGTCTTTAACCACATAGAAAAATCAGCGTTAATAGGATCAGAAAGAATTATTCCTTCATCTGTAACTAGAAAAACGGTGAAATGTCCGCCGTTCTGCGCACGATAAAGATCTTCCCCTATCTCTATGATAGAGCGCTCCGGTTCTTCTTGAGCGCCAGCGCATGCTGCTAAAACAAACATGCTAATAAGACAAAAAAATCGTCTAAAAAAAATTCCTGAGAAATAAGTTGTATTCATTGTTAGCTCTCCCAAACGGACGTTCTTATTATTCAGATCAGTATACTATGATCAACAATAGTGAACTCAACTGGAGATAACGGAATGGGCCGAGCAATTCATTACATCTGTTTTTTTGGGTTGGTATTACTACAACTGCCTCTCATTACCGTTAGCCATGCACAGTTTGGAACTGGAACACCCGTTAACGTAAGGCCCTTGGAAAATGGCCCTCCTCCTACGCGAGATCTTTCGGGAATTTGGACGCGACTTACACCAGAGGGCACCTTCTACAGCCTCTCAACCTGGACTCCTAACTCGCCTGAAGTCACCGCCTGGGGGCAGGAAAAGCTCTCAGAGTCAAAAAACTCGAATGCTGGCGGGTACGCTCTTTCAGAAACAAATGATCCTGTGCTTACTCGCTGTTATCCGCCTGGCGTACCACGAGTCTATTTTCACCCATATCCATTCGAAATAGTTTATACCGATAGACAGATGATTATTCTCTATGAATATGATCACACTATAAGACGAGTATTTACTGATGGTCGTGAACATCCTGAAGACTCTATTCCTCTCTGGATGGGCCACTCTATTGGTGACTGGGAAAACGACACCACTTTCACTATCACGACGGTAGGAATTGATGAGCGAACCTGGCTTGATCGATCTGGTTACCAGCATAGCGACCAACTCACAGTCACTGAGGTATTCCGACGTATAGACAATCTGAATTTACAGATCGACATCATCATGGAAGATCCTATTGCATTGTTGGAACCATGGGTGACGGAAACACTCCACTACCGATTAGCACCTCCACATTGGGAACTAAGCGAAATAAGCTGTTCAGGTGATTATTTAGACTTCAGTCAGTTTGAAAGCTTTTTAGAAGCCGAAAATCAGTAAATCGTACTCCTGGGGTCTATTTGCACCTGACTCATCGATCGAATCACTTATAGACAGAGGGTGGGAATGCCTGTTTAACCTTAATGAGAGCATTCCTCTCCCATTTGATAAATTCAACTTCACCACAAGATACGAAAGGAGTAGCTCGATCTTCGTTTATTCTTCCCATGTCATCTTATGTAAACACTGCCCAGCTCTGATAAGAACATTATTTAGAAACGAAAGGTTCGACTATATTTAATACTAAATTCTGTCGCACGCGACTCTAAGTTTCGAAAAGCAGCTAATGCATCTGACTCATGATTCCAGACGATATAAAGATCCTCTCCTGCTTCTGGATTCCATCGTAATCGACTATTTATTCCTGCCGTATTGGAAACATTGTCATACTGAATTACATTCATCCATGACCACCTAGCATCAAACGCTAAGTTTGTTCGTGCCTGAATCACACGTGTCGAAAAATCTCCCACAGGCATCGAGACATCATTGTATTGATAGCCAACTCCCAAAAACCACCGACTACTGGGTCGCCAGTCTAAAGCGCCCTCTATAACAGAGCGTGTGCCATTAAAAAAATCACCTGTACCAAGCAGGAATGTTGGCGCTAAGGTTCGTTGCTGCGCGCCCTGAAACTCAAGCTCATAGCTTTTATACTCATACTTTCCAACTGGAACCATAATGCCCTCTGATATCTCAAATGGCTCAAGCAAAACCTCCGTCTGGTCTCTGACCATTGTGCTATACGTATCGCCACTATTGCTTTCTATACGAATTGGCCTATAAAAAAGATTTTGAGTCTCAAGACTACCGTCTTGTTCATTATGGAAGTGCTCAAATGCGGCAAAAGTCATGATGGTCCGCATCCATGGATGCCCGACTGGGCGATACCTATAACCAGTCCAGACTCTCTGACGCTCAAAACCAGAACGATTGACAAACCCAAGAGCAGGATTGAAATTCGCTTCGATTACCTGGTGCTCAAAACGGGCAAATAAGCCCTCGCTTGACGGAAGTTCAAACTCCATTCCCCAAGAGGACTGATCAGCTGTTACGCCATAACTATTAGATTCTTGGTACCACGCAGCACCCTGAACTGTACGTCCTGATGCTAATTTAGTATTGCGATAGCGAAAATCCAAACCTGCCATGGAATTATTAAGATTAGACAATGGATCCCCTTCCGTAAAAATCGCCCCAATAGTTGATTCTTCAAAGATATTCGCTGATATTCGCCCTACAAATAAATCTGTCTCGGCCACAAACTCATCTTTACCCTGGTAACCTGCCTGCTCCACAGCAAGCAGGCCAATATTCAAAGGCCCTGCGCGGCCAGTGACCTTTCCACCTATATTCAAATCTACCGGGTTACCAGCATCGCTCAAACCAATGCGGCGCGAGAAAAAAGGAATTCCACTCCTGCCCATACCACCAAAATTTCTCTGCACCGGTCCAAAATCAAAAATATCGCTATCCTGCAGAAAAAAATCACGTTTCTCCGGAAAAAACAAAGAAAAACGAGTTAGATTCACTTGCCTGTCATCTACTTCTGTAGCTGAAAAATCCGTATTTAAGGTAAGTACACCTGTAAGTGATGGCGTAAAGTTATAAAAAACATCTAATGCTGGCTTAATCGCATGATCATTCAATACTGCTACATAATCTCGACTAGCTGCCATACTGATCGTCGGTACAATATCTAAGCCTTTTCCCTGCTGTACGCCAGAAAAACCGCTGAGAACACCCGCAGCACCAGGATTAATTTCTCGATCAAATGAAGACCACGCAATCTTTTCTGTTTTTCGAGGTATTCCTCGACCAATAGTAAAACCCCACTCTGGGTTTTCAGGATTGAAGTTCAGCGTCTTAAATGGAATTACAATTTCACTAGTCCAACCTTCATCATCCACGGCAGACTCGGCATACCAGATACCATCCCAATCCGCATTAACACGCTGCGGACCTTCAAAAACCCCGTCATATCGAACACCATTAGGGTTAACTTGGAACTTATATCCTGTCCGCATATTATTGAAAGGATCAATGACAAACTCAATACGATCATCAGCCTCGACTGATTGACCTTGAATTAGCTGGCGGGCTGAAATATCACTAGCATTTTTATCAAAAAGTCGAGCGCCAATGTAGAGATTCTCATCATCATAGAGAAGATAAAATACAGACTTCTCACTAGGGTCTCCGTGATCAATAGGCTCATATTGATGAAAATCATCTATAACCAACGCGTTATCCCACTCAGGCTTATTTAATTGTCCATCAAGTGTTGGTGGGATAGCTGTCCGAACAATTGTAGCGATCTTTCGACTCTCTTGGCCTTCGGCATTAAGAGAGGCAAATCCTATAGCTAAACATATAGTGAAAAAACTGCATATCAAGACAATTGATCGAGAAACATATTTTGGCGGCAGCATACCGATACTCATCCCTGTGGCGACCTAGTAAATAACCGAACTATCACACAAGCCCAAATTCCAGAGATGATCATCAACTCTGGTTTGATAGGTCTCTGGAAAATTACAATAACTTCCGATGACTTTATTTATCTTGGGATAAGCTTTTAGCAGGCGCGATTTAAACAGACATTACGCTGAGATGAAACTAATTTTCCTAAACAATTTTTAATATTGAATTAAGTAAGCGGACTAAGGCTGAATGCCTTATTCATGTCTTGGAGGTCATCCGAAATTTTCTCAATAATCTTAACTAAACTTGGATCAACGCCAACATAGTTCAAGTTAGCCTCGCACTTTTCCAAAAGTTCGTTTCGACTTAATGGCGCATGGATTCCACCGCGCAAATATGGCTGGCATTCCTCAATGACGCTTCCGTCTCTCAGAGTGGCGCAGATGTTCCCCGTATAATTTCTAGGATACTCATCCTGTGGATCAATCTTGTAATTTACTTTCTGTGCTAAATTTACAATTGAATCGTCATGAACACAGTCCTCCGTAAACTCTGCAAGTCCTGCATTTCCTCGCAAAAATCCTACTGCAACACAATAGGGTGTGCTGAACTTAGCTGCATACGCATTCGCTGGACTCTGCTTGTCAGCTAAAGGCTCCCATAATCGATGCACAGTACCCTCCCCTACTTTGCACGTTAGTGATACCACCTCATCTACAGATACTTTCTTTGAAAGCCGCACCGCGCAATCAACAAATGGCTGCGTCATCGTGCCACAAGCATACGGTTTAAAAGCTAATCGTTGTGCAGACCAATCCACTCCCAACCCATCGGTCAGCAATGAAAAATCAGGTTCCACTGACGGCGAAAATCCGAACATTAACCCGTGACGACCTTCATAAACTGTCTTAGGCCCTGTAAACCCACAATGCGCCATTGCGGCCGCTCGCAAACCATTCTGAGCAGCCCAACCAGCATGCATCCGTTTAGTCCATGTACCATCAGCAAGGTATTCGATAATTCCACTAGCCATACTCCCTGCTATCCCAGCTGCATTTGCATTAGCATTTGGAGATAATTCGCAAGCAGCAGATACGCCAGCGGTTGCCCCCATTGTTCCCAAAACACCGGTAGGGTGAAACCCTGCTGAGTGAACCCCCTTTTGAACGACAAGCCCAAGACGACACATCACTTCAATACCCACAGCAAGACCTTTTAGGACTTGTTGACCAGAGAGCTGCTGTGATTCAGCGGCAGCCAATATAGCCGGTACGATTACTGCACCAGAATGGACCGGGCAACCTTCAAAGGTATTATCAAAATCTTCTCCATGAGCAGCCGTGCCATTTATCATTGCAGCGCTTGGAGCATCTAATCTCCGATCCCATCCTAATACGGTGCATGGACCATCACTTACCCAGGCCTTACGCAACGCATGTACATAGTTGGTTTTACTGGCTGCAATACTCAGCCCAATCGTATCGATTAGAGTATCCGCACAAGCTAGCACCACCTCATCTGGCAACTTCTGAACGCTGACAGACTCGCTCCATTCAGCCAAGATACGTGCAACTGGGAGACTACTCATACCTTATTCTCTAAAATTTTTGTTTGTAAGTTTCTGTAAGTTAACCAAGCCCGTGTGCTCAAAGAACCAGCAATAAACAATCCAGCGACAATCAATAATGTCAATGAAATTGGATCATTAAAAAATATCGCATGGTCTCCACCAGATAACACTAATGACCGACGATAATTTGATTCAACAAGGTAACCAAGTACTACGCCTAGCACAGTTGGCAGGAACGGAAACCCAACCAAACGCATTAAAAACCCAGCAGCACCTGCTCCTAATACTAAGGCGATATCAAAAAGACTGTTATCTATAGAATAGATTCCAGAAAAAATAAGCGCATAGATAAATGCCATTAAGTAAGCTCTAGGCCGGTTTACAAGCCAAAGACAGACAGGAAGTATCAACATGCCGATAACAAACAACGATATAGCAGCTATTAACAGTCCCGTATAGAGACCAATAATGACATCACCATTCTCTTCAAAGAGTCTTGGCCCAGGTAGGAGTCCATGCACCAGCAAACCTCCGAGAAGTATTGCTGCAGAGTTAGACCCAGGAATGCCAAAACTAAGCACGGGCACAAGTGCCGTCGCTGCAACAGTATTATTCGCCGTCTCCGGTGCCGCTATTCCTTCTGGAGAACCATGTCCAAACTCTGATTTAAAACGAGACCATCGCCGCGCCTCGTTGTAAGACATGAAGGCCGCAATCGTCCCCCCAGCACCTGGTATTACACCTTCGATGGTGCCAATAATTGAACCGATAAGTTGAGGCTTAAATAAACGTTTACGCATTTTTCCATTCGGAAACTTAAGATTCATAACCGTGTTTTTTGGTTTTTCCCAAACAGAAACGCTAGCCTGCCGCAGTAACTCGCTTACGGCAAAAAGCCCTACCATAACTAAAATAGGTGCTACTCCATCTAGCAGTTCTGGCCGACCAAAAGTAAAACGGGACACGCCGGAAATTGGATCAGATCCAACAGTTGCCACCATGAGTCCAAGCAGGGCAGCCGCTAAACCCTTAAGAAGGGATTCTCCCGAAAGGGACACAATCACGCTCAAGCCAAGAAGACCGAGAGCAAAGTACGCCATAGGGGTAAATGCCAGTGCAACCTCAGCTAACGGTCTTGTTAGCAGCATCAACATAGCAAGGCCAAAAAATGCACCGATAACACCAGAATAAAGAGAAATGCCAAGAGCTTCTCCCCCACGGCCCTGTCGTTGCATTTCATAGCCATCTAGTACGGTGGCAGCAGCTGCATTCGTCCCAGGGGTGTTTATAAGAATGGCAGGAATTGAACCGCCGTACTCGGCACCAACATAAGTTGCCGCCAGTAGCACTATTGCCAAAACTGGGTCCATACCATAAGTAAGAGGAAGAAGCAGCGCCATAGCAATGGACGGTGATATCCCAGGCAGCGCACCCCCCAAAATCCCCCAAGCAACCCCAGCTATAGCCACAAAGATTAACGGGGTGCTGATCAGTAACGAAAATCCAACGGAAATAGCTTCCATAATTAAAAGCTTCCAATACCTGGGGTCGGTATTCCCAACAATCTATCAAATAAAAACCAGAAAAAACCTGCCCCAATGAACGCCACTAAAACAGTTTTCCTGTCGAATTTTTCTCCCAGATAAAAAAGCATAGCCATTAGTACTAGTAACAACGCGATAAGGTAACCAACAATATTGACGATCAGCAGATAAACGATACCGATCGTCAAAATCCCGCCTGCGCGACGAAACATAAGCCAAAAATTTGGCGAATCCTCTGATGATTTTTCCTGAGCCCCAAGAACTAACCATCGAAGCATAGTCTGTAACGCCAAAACTAATGCGACGCCGGCAAGCCCCAATGAATACACAAAAGGCAATCCAGCGGCGCCAACCTCATCGGCAAGGGCGCTAGTGCCAATACCACTTGCAAAAAAATAATAACCTGCCGCAATAATCAGCAGCACCACAGAACAAATGAGATCCTTCGTCAAAATCTCTTTCCTACCTTATCGGTGAGTTACTGAATAACACCCGTGTCTCGAAGAAACTTTTCCGTGCCGGTGGAAAATGATTCTACAAAATCGGCGAAATCTTCATGAGACATATACTTGGCAGTAAGCATTTCACTCTCATAAATATCTCGATAACTTGGGTTATTTAATAGGCTTTGAATAGCCTTTTCCAAGGCTAAGATAATCTCCAAAGGAGTGTCTTTTGGACCAGCTAAACCGCGAAATTTTGTCAAAACTAAATCATAACCAGACTCGCTGACAGTCGGTACATTCGGCAATTCTTCCATACGCTCAGCACTAAAAACTGCTAAAACCCTTAATCTTCCTGCTTCTAGTTGACTTCGTATTTCTTGAGCCTCTCCAACACCGATATCTAAAGTGCCGTTGAGCACGTTTAACATCAGGTCTCCTCCTCCTTCATGAGTAACGATCGCAGGAGAAATTCCAGCTGCAGTTTTTAATTGCTCAAGCGCTTGCCTCTCTAGAGAAGCTGGGGTTGAAGCCCCCCAACGTCCACGCCGTGTCCGTGCCACATCAATCACATCAGCTAACGTTTCAAATGGTCCAGATGCGCTTGTATAAATTACATCCTCATCAAAAAATACATTAACCAAAGGCTGTAGGTCCTGAAATGTATAGTCAGGATTGCTTAACAATGATGTATAAATAATCGTCGGCGTGTATGCGTAAAAAGCGCTACCATCTGCTGGTGAGTTAACAAGCTTCGCAACTGCACGGACACCACTGCCGCCCCGCACATTCTCAACAGCAATATCAACACCAAGTTCTGGACCCAAGTAGCGTGCCAATTGTCTTAAAAAAACATCACTACCGCCACCTGGACTCGAGTGAGTAATCAGTGTGATCACTTCCTGAGGATAGGGCTCCTGTGCAGCTGCCATATTGGCTGCATTCATTACCAAGAAAGCCACGGCAATCTTGGGAAAAAGCTCTAAGATACTTACTGGTAACACCCTCATCATTAACCTTTTTATTCGCCTACAGAGGCCAATTCATTGGAATCGGTCTCATCCTCTGGCAATTTTACTCGGGTGTCAATAAACTTTCAGAGTATAGAAAGTCATTAAAGCAACTAGTGTTCTGGGTCTGAATGATCCAAGATTCCCCCCATACAAATAAAAAAACATACGGGTGATTCCATGTTGAAGAAAATACTGACTCTGACTGTCATAATTGGCTGGGTTTTCGGCGCGATGCAACTAACAAACGCACAAGCTGTGGGTTTTGGAACAGGGGAAGGACTCCCAGAATTCGAAATATATCCTCCTATAGGCGATCTTTACCGTTATAGAAGTCAGCGCCACTTCGGACTATTTCTTGTTACGCCGGAAGGCATAATTCTGGTGGAAACAACAAATTCTCGAGCATCATCTTGGCTTAGAGAACAGTTAGATGAACGCTTTCCTGGACTCCCAGTTCGGTATGTAATTTATAGTCATGCCCATAATGATCATGCAACTGGAGGCGAGGCTTTTGCAGATACCGCCACCTTCATTGGACATGAAAATATGCGGAAAAACCTCATGCGCCCGGCGGAAAATGCTCCACTCTTACCTCGAGAAAAACTCTGGGACACAAACCAAGATGGACTCATTCAACAAACAGAGGCCGAAGGTACGGCCTTAGCAAATAATTTCGCTCGAGCTGATACAGACGGAAATGGTGGACTAAATCGGGCTGAAAGCTGGAATAGACAATTTGGTGGGTCGCAGGTTCCACCCGATATTTATTATTCAAAACACGCAACAATAACTCTTGGAGGAAAAACGGTGGAGTTGCACTACACAGGCAGAAATCACACTGATGATATGACGGTCGTATTGTTTCCCAAAGAGAGAGTGATTTACACAGTGGATTTTCTAACACCCAAACGCCTGCCACGAACCCAACTACATGGCGGCTTTGTTACGGATTGGGTTGAGTCACTTCGACAGGTAGAACAACTAGATTTTGATGTTATCTCACCTGGCCACGAACTGCTCGGCACTAAAGCAGATGTAACCGAACAAAGAGAATATCTTGAACAACTGGTTTCCGCCGTTTCAACAGGAATTTCTGAGGGAAAAAGTAAAGAAGAACTCGTAGAATCAGTCCTAATGGAAAACTACGATCACCTTGTCGAGTTCGATCTCTCTCGCGCGCTAAATGTAGAGGGCACTTATGAGATGCTAATCTCGCAATAACTAATCTTTCATTAGTAATTCAAAACAAAGGCGGCTACTTTTTCTTAATGTAAAAGCTGCCGCCTTGATCAGCAATAATCAAACCACTTATTTTTTCTAGACCAGAATCAGACTTAAGTCAGGAAAAAAACTAAGAAAATCAAAACTAATAACATCATCACTGCGAACGAAAATCCGCCAAAATACCGGATATACGATCAAATTATTATGAATAAATCTTACGATCACATTGCGTATTCAGCTCAAATTACATTAAATAATGCTAATTTAGCGTTCGCACCTGGAGAGGCTGTCAATTCACCTCTTTCCTATGCGAACGTATGGCATTATCGTTTGCTTAACTCTAGAACTCATGGAAATAAAGGCTTAGATTGGGCAGTTATAGCCCTAAAACAGGCTCGAAAAAATGCTATTAAATGCATCACTATTCTGCCAAGAGCCTAGATAAAAAGGAATCCAATGCCCGATCTCCTAGCTGATCCCTGGTTTCTCTTAGTTGCAATTATTTCCGTCTTAATTACTGGGATCTCAAAGGGCGGGTTTGGGGGCTTTGCTCTACTTTCGGTTCCGCTGATGTCGTTAGCAATCTCGCCCATTCAGGCAGCTGGAATCATGCTGCCCATTATGATCCCGATGGACATCTTAAGCATCTGGGTCTATCGACACCATTGGGATGCTCGCATTCTTACTATACTGATCCCTGCAGCAATCTTGGGTATTACTATCGGAGGCTTTACAGCTGGCTGGGTAAACGATGACTTTGTCAGATTTTTAGTCGGAATCATTGCTGTTCTCTTCACTATTCATCGAGCTCGCGGGGTACTACGCATGGCCAGTAGTGGTGCTGAAGTTGAAAGGCCACCGCCTAGTAAACCCTGGGGGATTTTCTGGGGTATGTGCGCAGGATTTACTAGCTTTTTAGCACACGCTGGATCACCTCCCTATCAGGTCTATATGCTGCGACAGGGGCTTAGAAAAAAAATCTATACCGGAACCAGCGTGATGTTTTTCGCCTCAGCAAACGCAATCAAACTTATTCCCTATGGAATGCTTGGACAACTGTCGGCAACTAACCTATCAGTATCAGCAGCACTATTACCACTCGTCCCCATAGGCGTTTTTATTGGCGTGTGGCTTAACCGTAAAATTCCAGAAAAGGTTTTTTTCTCTATCGTTTTAAGCTCTATACTACTAGTAGGGATCAAATTAATTTGGGATGGAATCTCAAGTCTCTGGGGGATTTGAGTGCATGGTTCACTTCGTTCTTAAAGAAAAATCAACGTTATAATAGCCAGACATATGCGATCATCAAATAAATTCCTAATGCAGCTATTTTTCTCCATATTCTTGTTGTCGCTATCTACTACTGGGGTAACAGAAACGTTTAGACTAACCGCAGCTGGACCACAGTCGGCAAACCTTCCATTTATAGGTGTAATTAGCACACTTGTCGTTCCAGAATCGAACAATCGATTACAGGCTATGGGCAGCGAACATAGAATTGCCTGGCGAGAGGCCTATGGAGGTTCACTATACAAATGGCAAGACAGCTTAGAAGCTGTTGATGTTGGATTAACAGACATAGGCTGGGTTGGTGCTCTTTGGGAAACCTCAAAAATGCCTTTGCAAAATGTTACGTATTACACGCCATTCGTAACTGACGATCTAACTTTATTAGTAGACCTATTTAATGAATTGCACGAAACCAGACCTGCCCTAGCTAAGGCCTGGGATGATCAAAATCAATTCTTACTGGGAGCCAGTGGTGTTGAAACTTACCACTTGATGACGACATTTCCTGTAACTCGAATAGAGGATCTTGAAGGGCGAAAGATACTTGCTCCTGGTGCCTCGGCAACTTGGCTGGAAGGCACAGGTGCAGTTGCAGTCAATGGCGGACTTTCTACTTACTACACACAACTTA
>Ga0115002_10005344_pt1 | contig 15177 bp, 15 predicted proteins | sample ArcticOcean_MG_C_8_FD_89576 | JGI IMG/M metagenome (GOLD analysis project Ga0115002, IMG submission 89576) | Marine microbial communities from western Arctic Ocean - ArcticOcean_MG_CB11_86 | ecosystem: Environmental > Aquatic > Marine > Oceanic | place: Arctic Ocean: Canada Basin | collected... | reverse complement strand
GCGCGCCTTCTCTCCAGCTGATCTGCCGTCACTGATTCGACCCGATCGATTCCGCACTGATCTTTCTTGACCTTCGCTTGGTACATCGCCTAGGCGGAGCCTGCGCAATTCGGCTAGGTCGATGATGCCAGGAGCCCCTCTTGTTCCTGTTGTTTCCGTTGATTCTGCCAATCGTAGTCGACGGGACCATCGTAGAATGCCGAGGGCGCCTCAATAGCCCACATCTGTTTGCGAATGAGCCAGTTGTCCGGATCACACACGACCGCCTGGCGTAGTTGCTCCACCGCTTCGTCCTGCTTGTCTCGCGATATCAGAACCAGCGCCAGTTGTAGACGCGCATCGGCCTCGGCCTCAGCAGGGGTCATGGCGCGGGTCGTGGCGCCATCCAGTTGCTGCCAGGCCACAGGGATCTCGCCCGTCGCTGCCCAGGATTCTAGTTCGGCGCGAAAATCATCGTCACCGATATTGACCGAGCCAACGGGACGGATCAGACGCCCCTGCGCGTCGAGGACAATTGCGACGGGGACGTACTTCAATGCATAGGCCTTACCGATCGCATTGTGCTGATCTGTTAGTCGCGTAAACGCAACCTTCGCCTCGTCCAACCATGGCGTTGACGCGGCTGGCCCCTGGACGTCGCAGGCGATGGAGATGACCCGAACTCGGTCACCATACTGCTCATGAAATGACTGCCACCCGGGCAGTTGGCCTCTGCATCCTCACCAGGAGGCCCACATGTAGAAGACGGCCGGTTTGCCGATGACATGCTCACTGGACACGATGTCCATGCTGCCATCCTCGGGCAGTCGGATCTCTGGCGGCCGATCACCGATGCTCAGCCCCGATGCGGCGGCCACGTGTCCCACTTGCAGCGCGTCGTCGTCGCATAGATGCCACTGGAGTTCGAGGGCCGCAGCGAAGGCCCGCAGACGGCCGAAGAGGATTCCATCGATACTGCGTGTGTCACCATCCAACAGTGGGACACAGATCTCTGCGTCGCCCTCGCGACATATCCCCTGGCGCCCGGCATCGATCGGTTTCACAACACAGGAGACGAGGGGCGCGAATAGATCCAGCGGCACCCAGGCCTCGTTGTCTTCGCGCCTGGCGGGCGGCGCCAGTTTCTGCGGCACGCCCTCTACAATCAATTCAAGATCTGTCATGTGCGTGCTTCCTCTGTCCGCTTGGGCTCAACCACTGCTCGTGTCCTAACCACCTGCAATCGAAATCGAATCACGGTTCAATCGATCTGGACGAATCGAATCTACCTTGCCGCCTGGGCCGCCTCAAGCACGGTCCAGGGTTGAGACGAAGGGTGAGATCACTCGTCAAGGGCATCCCAATCATGGGGTAGCGACTGCAGGGGGGCAGTTTGAGCTGCAACGATTGCGGCGTGTGAACACACCGTCTCAGCACACGCCTGCAGGCAGAAGCCTCACCAGGAGGCCGAGCGATAGAACAGAATCAGACCACGGCGACCACTGGTCACCTTGGACAATCGCACCGGTCGTCCCCACTGATCATTCAGTTCGAAGTCGTCTCTCACGGCATCACGACCGGTTCCTGGCCAGGAGATTGACCATACTTGTCGTTCACAGTCGCCCCGGAGGGCGCCGGCACGGGGCCAGCGAGCAAGGGGTCCTGGGTCGCGACCATCCACGTGTGCAGGCGCTTCTTCATGTCTTGAAGAGCCAAGGTTGCCTCATCATCAGCTACCTCGCCATCGGCACCGATTAGATTGCGCGTCTCATTCGGATCGAAGATCAGGTCGTATAGCTGCTCCTGGGCGACCTCGCGCTGCGGCCAGTCGTGGTCGAGCCACACATCCTTGGCTTCACTCTCGTCGCAGTTGGGCATGACGGGTGTCGTCTTCTCGTCGTCATAACGCTTGATGTATTTCCAACGACACGTGCGCACCGCTCTTTGCGGCTCATAGGCGGCGTGATAGTTCACCTCGGCAAAGACCTGCTCATTCACACGGTCCACCTCACCGGCAAGTAGTGGCAACAACGAGTTCCCCTGTAGCCAAGAGGGCTGCTGAATCTGCAGCAAGTCACAGATCGTCGGATACAAATCGATGTGGGAGACCATTTCGTCACACACCTTGCCGCCGTCAAAGCCACCAGGTCCGCGCATAATGAGGAAGATGCCCATCCCATGATCCGTGAGGTTGCATTTCATGCCGGGGTAGGCCAGACCATGATCGGTGGTGCAGATCACCAGGGTATTTTCAGCCAAGCCGTTGCGCTCGAGAGCCTGCAAGACTCGGCCATGCCCTTCATCCATCCGACGGGCACTCTCGTGATACCCGGCTGTCATCTGCCGTATCTGCACAGAATCGGGCAGTGGATCGGGCGTGCGCACGTAGCGGGAGTTTTCCTCCGGCATCTCAGGGAACCTCAGATGCGTTTCCTGGTATCCGACATCAAGGAAGAACGGCGTCTGTGGCTTGCCATCGAGAAAGGTCTCGGCCGCAGCTGACACATTCTTTGCCTGCAGATTCTCGTGATCGAGGACCTCGTCGAAACCAATGGTCTGCGGCCCGTCTTCACGTGCTGCCACGTGTTGCATCCCCGCCAGGACCGTGTGATATCCCGTCCCATTCAGTGTCGTCACCAGATGTTGAGCATAGTCGTTCAGCGCGAAGCCTCGGTGCGCCAATCCCAGCATGCCACTGGAGTGTGCACTCTGCCCCGTCAGCAGTGCCGCCCGACTCGGAGCACAGGTCGGCGCCGCGCAGAAAGCCTGTCGAAAGAGCACACCCTCCTCGGCCAATCGTTGCAGATTGGGCGTGGGCACAGCGTGTCCCATGGGTTGGATATAGCGGCCGCTGTCATGGGAGTGCAGATAGACGATGTTGGGAAGCATTCTAACTTGCTCTTTCAGTGAGAGTGGACACTGATGTCCCGAGATTGCATCGGCAGGTCGACGCGCTGGCCGCCCTGTGCGTGCGAAGCGACCATGGCAAAGAGGATCTCCATGCCACGACGAATGATATCGATCCCACTGCGGGTCGGCTGCCCCTCGTTGATCGCGCCGATCAGATCTGCGACGATCGCCACCGTGCCAGAGCGAGCCTGCCAGAAAGGAAAGGACACAGGCTCCCAGTCGAAGCGGTCGTGCCGCCGCATCGCTGTGTAGCGGGAGGAATCTCCCCAACTGCGTAACACACCGTCCTCGCAGACGATCTCGATATCCAGCGATGGTAGATCGGTGCAGGTCAGCCGTCGCCCACCAACGAAATCGATGGCCGCGTGGCAGATGGCAGGATCGGCATCCAGGGCAATGGCACCACCCTGTGTCGAGACGCCCAGTTCCTGATCTGCGCGGCCAGTCAGCGTCGCCTGGACGGCGACCGGTTCCGGATCGCCAAGCAGATACATGGCGGCATCGATGATATGCGAATATGTATGGAATGCGGAACCACCACTGGCACCGATCAGTGCGCTGCGCGGCTCTCCGAGGTGACCTGCTTCTAGAAAAGCACGCGCCGTCTCGAAGCCGGCCCAGTAGCGCCGCATGGCACCGTAGACGATGGGGATCTGCGCTTTGCGGACTGCCCCCACGATCCGATCGAGGTCTACCTGTGAGGTGCACAGAGCCTTCTCCGTGTAGATGCCGCGTACACTTGCCTCGACAACATCGATCAGTGGCTGTGCTCGCGCATGGGCTGGCGTCGTGATAGAGACGATATCTGGCTTGATCTGTTCAAGCAGTTGCCGATGATCAGCAAAACGTGACGCCACACCGAACCGATCACACCAGGCATCGAGTCGGTCAGCGTCTACGTCGGCTGCGGCGACCAGTTCAACGCCGTCTGTGGCTGCATAACCGGGTGCGTGCCCATAGGGCAGAACAAAATCCGCATGATCGTATGTGATCTCATCATCGATCGTACCTGCCATTCGTCCACAGCCAATGACGGCCGCTCGTAGAGTCATCTTCTCTCTCCCTGTCCTGTCACGTTTCTGCAGTTGTCGAGTCGAAATGCATGTGATGTAAACCGCGCTACCATCGGTGCCCCGCTTCGTAGCCCGACACCTGGGCAGTGTCAACCAACGCGGAGTGAGTCTATGAACCGATGTTCAACGTCAATGCCAGACGTAGGTCCAGTCCATTGTATTTCCGGCGGCCACCGATCGGCTTCGAGAATGCGCTCATCCAGTTGTATCCCGAACGTGCACCGATCGACAGGAAACGGGCGACAGGCACGTCGATCCCCCCACCAAGGCGCACACCGAAGGCGCCTAGTTCACGCTGCCAACTGGCGTCATCGAGCAGACTCCGCCCACGCTCCTGCCCTGTAACGGTTGCCAGGGACGCACTCAGGAAGGGCATCCAACCTGACGTGCGCAGCAACCAGCGCCCGCCGAATTGCCAGCCCGTCAGGCGTATTTCCCGTAAACGCGACAGACCATCCGCTGTGAGTGCGTGAGTCTGGAGATCGCTGGCGAGAGTAGAATAGGACAGTGTTGCCTCGAATCGAGGATGCATCTGGTAGGCAAGCGTGAGCCCCCCGAGTGTCTCCCATGGCTGGATCTGCCGGATCGGTGCAGGTAAGGCAGGCAAAGCACTGTCCTCTGCTGTCTGATCGCCACCCGTTCTGCTCGGATCGGAATCCAGAACACTGGCATGCGGTTCGGGCCCAATGCGTCCAAGGTGCAACTCGACCCGCAGTGGCCAACTCGCTTTGGGTCGCTGTGCAGCCCGTCGGGCCCCAGGAATTCCACCACGCAGAACAGCCTCTTGCATCGGCGTGTCGCGGAAGTCGCTTGCGAGTACCACGGCTCGTTCTCCCGCCTCTACACGACGAGTCGCCTTCTGCAGTCCATCACCGCGCCGCAGATAGATTTCGTAGTCATGTGGTTCCAGTCCCAGCTCAATGCGTCGGCCTGCAGCCTTGCTCAGTTCTGCAACCAACAGCCGATCCCCATTGCGGATGTAGAGTCGACCATCCACTTGCTCGCCAATATCGAGACCGGCAGTAAACTGACGCACATCCGTCATCACCACATCGCCTGTGCCCGATAGATTCATGTCGTAGGCCGGATGCTGCGCCCCTCCCTGAAGATCGACGGTTCGCGCCAAGGTCTCGTGGAAGGCGAATTGATAGGCTTCACTGAGGGTCACCTGACCATCATCTGATGCGTCTGCCGCGCCACGCATCCCCGAAACCAGATAGTGTGTAAAGAAGGAGCCGCCGATACGATCGGACTCCTGCGCGGATTCCTCAGCAGAACTGGACGTCAGAAATACGTAGCCACGTGTGTTCGTGGACTCATCGAGCAGAAATGCAGCGCGCCGCTGCCCACCTTTGAGTCGCGTGATGGCACCCGATGCACACGCGTCAAGAATGGCAATGCGTACGTCGGCGCCGATGTCGTCGAGCTGTGCCCGCAGTTCACGATAGGTCAAGCGCTCACCGGAAAAAAGCAACCCGGTCTCATCAGCATGGCCTGAATAGTAGAGCAGCACCTCACTGCGGACCGTCGGCGGCACTTGCTCGAGCCGCTTCGCCAGCTCGTGCAGGGCGGCGACAAAGCTGGCACGATCCGGTTCGGAAAGCAGCACCCGATTCTCCGGATCGACCCCCCCCATCTGCCCCATGACAGCGGTGAAGTTTCCGGCGTCGGAGACGGCATAACGCAGTCGAACCCGATCAGCCCCACCATCATTGGCGCCGGCAGCAAGAACGAAGCGCTGTGTCGTCGGCGCGGCGAATACCGCCGTCGACAGCATCATGACGGCAAGAACGAGGCGGGCCATCATTGCCCCCCTGCCTCCTTCAATAGAATCCATTGATTCTGCTGTAGAGCATCCGACAGGGGAAGGGTCGTTGGTGGCATGGGGCCGATCACCATCGACTCTATGCTTGCCAAAATCGGCTCGCTATCAAAGGCGGTGTCACTTGTGACGAGGTAGAAACATTCCCAATGGGGCGCCGCGTCGAGTTCGTAGGCGTACTCGAGAGCGACGACGCCATGGCCCAGAGAAACAGCCTGCTGCCCCTCGAGGGGATAGTGCCGGGTAAGGACGCCTGAACCATCGACAGAGACGATCAATCCGTAATTCGCGCCCGCCGCATCGTATTGGATCATCACCAGATCCCCCTCGGCGGCGACGGCACCCTTCTCCAGCAGAGTGCTCCCTGCTGCAGCCTTACGATTCCCTGTCACAGACATGCCAGTCTCTGTGCCAGCACTGCGATGCAGAAGTAGACGAGGGCCATCACCTTTGATCCGGACCTGCTCCCGCAGCCGGGGCGATGGCACCGTGCGGGTCGCAGCCGGGGCGATGCGGGTCGCTGCAGGTGAGACGGTAGATGGGTCAGGGGACTGCAGCATCGGCAGTGCCGCCAGCGTCAGAACAATGGCCACCGCCGGCGACCAACGCCACCACAGCGACCACTCCCCCTTCTTGTGAGCCTGTGGTTGTGACGCATCCACACGGGTCTCAATCTGGCGCGCCATCCATGCTGCAGGATAACGTTCATGCACCAGCTCGTCTTCACGCCGCAGGGCATCGAGTCGGGCGCGCAGCTGCTCGTCCTGCGACAACAGCACCTCAATCTGCTGCCATTCGCTTTGCGGCAGTTCCTTGAGCAGATAGCGCTCGAGTCGCCAGTCGGCAATGGGTGTAGATCGTCTCATACGGTTTCAGTCTCGTCGATCAGGCCCTGCAGGTGTGCTCGAAGTGTGCGTAGTCGTTTGCGCACGCCCGAGACAGACATTCCCATCTCGCTCGCCGTCTCCTCAAGGGTCAGACCGTCCACGTAGTGAAGGGTCGCCATGGTCCGTGTTGAAACTTGCTCACGCGCAAACAGAGCTTCGAGCACGGCGGCAGCACCAAGTTGATCGAGCGTATTCTCATCAAAGATCGCCAGTCGGTAGACCAAATCATCGTTTGCCGTCTCGGGGCGTCGACGTCGATCCCGAATTCGATTCAGACTCAGATTCGTGGCGATGCGATACAACAGGCTTGATGGATACTGATCGCTCAGGCGATCGCCGCGACGCAGGACCTGGACGAATACGTCCTGCATCACATCGAGGGCCTCATCCTCGTCTTTCAACAGCTGACGGCAGCGTCGCATCACCATGGGACCGTATTCTCGGTAGAGCGCTTCGACGTCCATGCACACGATGAGTTCTTCTAGGGTGAAACACCAGCGGACCGATCAACTGTCACCAGCCCCTGTCGATGACGATGACGCCATCTGTCTGATGCTGCGAAGTATCTGCGGCGCCTCGACTACGAGGTCCGTGAGGCGGGCAATGCCTGACAGGCCCTGGCCGCAGTGCAGCAGCCAGTAGATCTGATTGCTCTTGATTTGCGGAGGCCCTTCGATGTCAGCGGTTCGGACCTCCTCCAGCCCGTGGAGAGTCTCGGTCGATCAACGCCCGTCATCGTGCTGTCAGGTTGGACACAGGACCTGGACCGCGATAGCCTGCCAATTTCCGTCCGCGCCGTCATCGACAGACCCGTGCGCCTGGAGGAATTCTCGGCGACCGTCGAGCGAGCGCTGCAGAACGACCTGACTCAGGACGCGGCGTTCGATCCGGACAGTTGTGCCTCTACCTGATTCAGGCGCTGTCGAATCCAACCCAGTGCGACAATGGACGATAGAATGGCGGATCCAACGAAACACCACCAGACGGTCTGCAATCCATAACCACCGATCCGCGTCAGTGTCCACGCCGCCGGAACGGAGACAAGCAGGACCCGCAGGGTCGTCGTTACCAGACTCGGCAGACCACTACCCAACCCCTGAAATACCCGCCCGCTGATGATCCCGACCGTAATGAAGGGAAAGCCCACACAGACGGTGCGCACATATTGTACGGCCACCTCAGCCACAGCTGCGTTGTCGGTAAACAGACTCGCCAGCTGCGGCGCCAATAGCCAGAAAGACACACCCATGCCGATGGCCAGGATCTCTCCCCAGAAGACGGTATAGCGGAAGGTCTGCCGGATCAGATCGATCCGTCCTGCCCCTAGAAACATCCCCGTCAGCGTCACCTGGCTCGACGACAGGGCGATCATGGGCAGGATGTAGACGGCGTCCATCCTACCACCTACACCAAGTCCGGCGACGGCCTCCGTGCCAAACAAGGAGACGATCCGATTGTAGAACATGCCACCCACGGCCATGATCACCATCGACGCCGACGCCGGCAGTCCGACCCGTAGGATCCCCTTTAGCACCTGCATCGAAGGGACAAAGGAACGGAAGTTGAACTCGACGTAGGTCTTCTTGCGCACCAGGATGTAGACGATGAAGGCAACGAAGGCGAGTCCTTGACTGGCTACCGTCGCTGCTGCGGCACCCCGCACACCCATGTCGGCGGTGAAGATGAACAAGGGGTCCAGAACGATGTTGAGGAGCGTTCCACTCCCCTGAATCGCCATCGGCGTGCGTGTATCCCCTTCGCCTGAGAGGATCGAACTGCACGTGACATTGACGATCCCCAACAGGAACCCGGGCGCCGCGACACCGAAGTAGATCGCCGCCATCTCCAGTGCCCTTCCCTCAGCGCCCAGCGCCGCCAGGATGGGCACTCGGAGTCCAAGAGCCAGAGCGACGATGACAATACCCAGGATCACGCCCAGAACAATTGCATGTTCTGCCGCACTATCCGCCGCCCGCTTGTCGTCAGCACCGATATGACGTGCAATGACAGCCGTCGCCCCTGCCCCGAGACCGAAGGCGATGCCGATAGCGAAGAAGGCCAGGGGCAGATTGAAGGTCAGGGCGGCGACAGCGTCTCCACCCAGGCGGCCGACGAAGGCCATATCTGTCAACGTATACAGGGTCTGAATACCCATGCCGGCCATCACCGGCAGAGACAACACCCATACGGCGCGGCGGGGATTGGCGATAAACTCGGCCGTACGATTGCGGTTTGGCGCCGCTTCGCTGTGGTCGTCTGGGTCTTCGGTCATGGACAATTTCGGTAAGAGACGACTGTGGCCGGCATCAGCCGGCGAAGGCAATCAAACTCGCCGTGCCAGTCGATGCTGACAAGCTCTCAGCCAATAACGGCAGCCGAGACGTTAGTCGGCAGTGGGTTCACCGGGGATGAGCCTACCCTGGGGATCGATGCCACCATCGGGCACCAGCCCACCGATCTCCTGCTGCAGCGATTCATCAAGGTAGTGCTCGACGGAGTCCGCCGGTCCGTGCACATGGTCGTTGGGTAACCCGAGTTGGTTCAGGTATGTTTCCCAAAGTCGATGCCCCCGCAGCAACTGCAGCCCCTGGCGCCGGCCGGCAGCTGTAAGATCAACGGTGGCATCCGCCTCGAGTGCCACGAGTCCACGGCCCTGGAGCAAGCGAAGGGCCCAATACGCCAGCCAGGGGTGCACCGAGGCAAGACCTAACGCATCCCGACGACGCCACGTCTTCTCGGCGCCCCTCTCGGTCTGTCGCACCATACCCAGCAGGATATGATCCTGCGCAACCTTCACACTCAAGCGCCCGCGCGCCATGGCACGGGCCAACAGTCCCTGCCGTGGCGCCACGAAAATGGACACGCCGAACAGCGCCCCAAGAGCGACCACGATGGCACCGGCGATCGAACTGTTCCACATATCAGCCAGGTAGTAGCCGCCAGTGGCCGCGATCGCCCCAATGGCCACAGCGATGCCGAGAATGGTCGCCAGCCGATCACTCCACAGATAAGCCGTTGCTCCCGGAACGATCAGCATCGCCACAACCAGAATTGCCCCCACCGATTCGAAAGAGGCAACGGTCGTCACCGACACAGCGCCCATCAGCAGGTAGTGGATGAGCGTCGCATTCACACCAACCGACAACGACAGTCCTGGATCAAAGGAGGCGAGGGTCAATTCTTTGTAGAGAAGGCCGACGAAAAGCAGGTTGAAGATCAGCACACCAGACAGAATCCACACGGGTCTGGGGCCGTAGTCCTGATCATTCCACAACAGCGTGTCGAGAGACGTGTAGGCGATCTCTCCATACAGCACGCACTCCTGATCGAGGTCGACCTGCCCGGCATAGACGGAAATCAGCACAACACCGAGGGCAAACAAGGCCGTAAACACGATACCGATGCTCGCATCCTCGGGAACGGACCAGCGCCGGTGGAATGCTTCCACCAACAGGGTCGTCAGCAATCCGAAAGTGGCGGCGCCAATGAACATGGGCAAAATCGCCCGACTTTCGCTGAAGAAGAAAGCGATCGCAATACCGGGTAGCACGGCATGACTCAGTGCATCGCCGAGCAGGGACATCTTACGCATTACCAGAAAGGTGCCCAGCAGCGCGCAGGATGTGGCCGCCAGTACACCGGTGAGGATGATCCACGCCGCGTCAGTCATCCGACCTCCTCGCCACGCTCGCGACCTGCAGGGCGGTAGCCACTACCACTACCGTGGATGTCGACGACCCGGTCCGTATCAATGCCGTGATCCCGGCGTAGAATTTCTTCGAGGCGTTCGAGGATATCTGGCGTCAGCAGATGCTCTACCTCATCCGCCGGGCGATCGACATGGTCCGCAGCCAGAATGTCTCGATAGACGAGATAATGTTCCCACAGACGATGGCATTTGACGACGAAGGTACCCTCTGCAAGACCGGCGGGTGTCGCTTCAACGCCATGATGAGCGAGGGTGACCATATCCAGTCGACGCAGACGCTTGGCCTCTCTTTTGACCCTTCTACGTTCCCAACCGAGTTCATCCATCAACTCCTGAGTGCTAAAAGGCCCTGCTTTGCCGGCGCGCTCCGCCAACTCTATGAGGGCGCGAAGCAGATGATGCCGCCGTTCGCGCAGGACATTGGCCCGCTGCCGTAGCCAGCGAGCCAAGACGCCGCGACGCGGCGCAAACAAAGCCGAAACGATGAATAGGCCTGTAGCGACAAGCACCATAACAGGGCCCGTGGGCACCCGCGGTGCCTGGGCGCTGAGAAAGGTTCCCGTGGCACCGGACACACCGCCGATGACGGCTGCGAGGGCCACCATGACGTGCAGTCGTTCGGTCCAGAATCGCGCCGCCACAGCGGGTGTGATCAGCATCGCCGCGATGAGCACCACACCGACCGCTTGCAGCCCCACCATCACAGTCAGCACGATGAGCCCCATCAACGCCAGATCTACCTTCTGCAGTGAATATCCGAGGGACTGCAGGAAATTTGGATCGAAAATCAGCGCCTTGAATTCCTTATAGAGGATCAGCACGACCACGAAGATGAACAGACTCATCACCAACATGACGCGCACATCGTCCTCTACCATGGAAGCAGCCTGGCCGAAAAGAAACTTGTCCAGTCCCGCCTGATTTCCCACCAGACTTCGCTGTATATGTGTCAGCAGGACGATGCCGACACCAAAAAACACCGTGAGGACAATGCCAATCGCTGCATCAGCTTTGATGCGCGTGCGCGATGTGATGAACTGAATGAGCAAAACACCAATGATGCCAGTACAGGTGGCGCCCGTGATCAGAACGGGAAGTGATTTGCTGCCCGTCCACAGAAAAGCGAGAGCCACACCGGGCAGCGCCGCATGCGCCAGGGCATCGCCCATCAGAGAGCGGCCGCGAAGCACTGCGAAGGAACCAAGTGCACCGCCTGTGGCACCGATCAGCAGAGAGCCGAACAGGACCATGCGCACCGTCGCGTCTTCCAGATGCAGGACTGAGAGAAAGTCGAACATGGAGGCAGCCGCCTAGGCCCGCCCTGTCTCGTAGTCCTGCACAGCCTGTGCCGCTTGTGACAGCACGGTGAGACGTCCACCGTAGGTCTTGTTGAGCGTCGTATCGTTGAACACTTCTTCCGTGGGGCCACTGGCCACGACACGCGTATTGAGCATGATGACCCAGTCGAAATAGCGAGTTACCGTCTGTAGGTCATGGTGCACGACCAGAATCGTCTTGCCTTGGGCACGCAGTTCCATGAGGATATCGATGATGGCTGCTTCCGTCGCCGCATCTACACCGGCGAAGGGTTCATCCATCAGATAGACCTTCGCATCCTGCGCCAGCGCCCGAGCCAGAAAAACACGCTGCTGCTGCCCTCCGGAGAGCTGACTGATCTGGCGATCGGCATACTCCGCCATCCCCACCTTATCCAATGCCTCAGACGCGATCTGCTTGTCCTGTCGCGACGGCCGACGGAACCATCCAACGTGGCCATAGCGCCCCATGGTTACGACTTCGTGAGCGCTGATGGGGAAATCCCAGTCTACGGATTCACGTTGCGGTACATAGCCAACGATTCGTCGCATCTCTTCGTATGGCTTGCCATAGATACGTGCCCACCCGGAAGCTTTTGGTACCAGATTCATGATCGCCAGAATCATCGTGCTTTTGCCGGCGCCATTGGGTCCGACGATACCGACAAGCTTGCCCTCGGGTACATCAAGGTCGACATCCCATAGAACCGGCTTGCGATGATAGGCGATGGTCATGTCGTGAATACGAATCGGAATCTTATCCGGATCCACGTCTGGCAGCAGCTGGATCGCCGGTGCGGCGGGTTCGGCAGACGTGTCTTCCCCTGGCGTGGGACTCTGGTCACCCACTGGCGTGGGGCTCTGGTCACTCATCTCAGGGCCCCAGCGATCGTTGCCACATTGGTTCGCACCATACCGACATATGTGTCCGCGCCACTACCGGCTGCGCCCATGGCGTCAGAATACAGAGTGCCGCCGATGACGACTTCATGTCCTCGCGCCAGGCAACCTTCGCGCACAGCATTGATCGACCGTTCAGGGACACTGCTCTCAACGAAAATCGCCGGGATCTTTCGTTCTGAAATCATCGCCACGAGACGACGCACATCATTGACACCGTACTCAGCCACAGTTGAGATCCCCTGTAGCCCGAGGACCTCCAAACCGTATGCCTTGCCGAAGTAGCCAAAAGCGTCATGAGCGGTAATCAGGACACGACGTGGCACGGGGATCGTGTTTACCTGCGCCTGAACCCACGCATCCAATTCGTCGAGTTGCTGCGCATAACGTGCGGCGCGGGCGTGGAAGGAATCCGCGTTTGCCGGCTCGGCGGCGCTCAATGTCGAATCAACGACTGCGATCGTCAGACTCCACAGACCTACATCAAACCAGATATGCGGATCGAAATGACCCTTGAATTCCGGCGGTCGACGCAGTCTACCCACGCTTTCGTGTAGGCCTTCGGAGAGTGTGTGCGCGACAGCGACAACCGTCTTGTTGCGGGACATCTTTTTGAAGATGTCCTCCATTTTGCCTTCAAGGAAGAGACCATTGTAGAAAATGAGATCGGCATTCGTCAGATGCCGAAGGTCGCCCTGTGTGGCTTTGTAGTAGTGAGGATCCACACCCGGCCCCATGAGACCGACGACATCTACACGGTCGCCACCAACCTCAGACACGAGATTGGCAATCATCCCCGTCGTGGCCACCACCTGGAGGCGGTCGGACGAACGGGAAGCCTCCTCAGGGGCACAGCCTAGTGCCAGGGTCAGAACCAGCGTGGCGAATACGATCATTCTGTGCAAAAAAAATCGCTCCAGGAGATCCCGTACGCCGAAAAACGGACGAGACTGAGGTCTTATCATAGGGAGTCCTATCTGAGGGTCACGAATTTAGACATGGCTAAACTAAATGTCAAACACTTGCAAAAACATGACAAATTGGCGTACGTACAGGAAGTCAATTCACCATGGAGACCCTTGTGCTCAGTGAAGCTGTTCAAGACTACCTGAAATCAATTTATAAGCTCGCCAATGCCCCTCAGGCTGGGGAAATGGTGACCACTTCGTTGATCGCCGAACGGATGCAGGTGTCAGCAGCTTCGGCAACAAACATGATCAAGAAACTTGCAGAGATGCGCCTCCTTGATCACAAACCCTATCAGGGCGTCGAATTGACCTCCACTGGGGTGAAGATGGCGTTGGAAATTGTCCGCCATCATCGCCTGATTGAATTGTATCTGCGGCAGTCATTGGGATACGATTGGGATCAAGTCGACGCAGAAGCTGATCGCCTCGAGCACGCCATCTCGGAGGATTTTGAAGATCGCATTGATCGCGCCCTCGGCTTCCCTACGGTGGGGGCCCACGGCGAGCCCATACCGTCCAAGGATGGGGACATCGCCGTCCACGACTATCAGCGACTTGCCGACACGCCTGAGGGCAAGCGTTGCTGGATCCGACAGGTGAGTGATCGTGATCCGGCTCTGCTTCGCTATCTGGATGAACATGGCTTGATACTGGGTGCCGAGCTCGAGATACGCAAAAAGTCACCTTTTCGCGGTCCCCTGCGCATCGCCATCGGCGCCGACGGCGAACACCACCTAGGCCTGGATGCGGCTGAGAAGATCTACGTCGAATTGGATCGTGTCCGCTAGAGCCCGTCGTTACTCTGGCGGCGTGTGACCATTCGTCTTGACGCGACGCTGCCGGTCTTGGCGCTGCTGAATCGTGGGCAACAATTCATCCAAAAAATCAGCCAGATATTGCAGTCGTTCGTTCTCGCTGAACAATTCGAGCACCTGCTGTCGCTTGGTGGGTTCCAATCCGATTCTTTGTGCGATCGTAAAAGCGTCTGCATCATCCTGGTGTGGCAAAGATTCGTCCGGTTCGTCCTCTTGGGAACCAAAGCCGGCACCTCCCATATCCTGCTCAACAAGCTGCGTTAATTGGCGCAGACGGTCCGCAACAAGCATCTGTAGAGCAGGATCGGCGGGGCCATCCTCGTCGTCATCCAGGGGCTCGACCAGGGCAACGAGATACGACCGTTCGTGGTCTCGAACATCGATGATGCGGTAACGCCACAAAGCCCGGCAGACGATATCGAAGGTGCCATTGCTATATTGTCGAGTCACCTTCAGCACCTGTACGGCACATCCCACGGGGGCAATATCGCCCTCGTGTTCGTAGCTGATACCAAAGAGGGAATAGTCGTCAGATCCTTGCTGGGCGCAATCGGCAATCATCTTCTTATAGCGATCCTCGAAGATGTGTAGTGGCAGTGTCTGCTCTGGAAACACAACCACACCGAGTGGGAACAGTGGGAAGGTCTGAGGAACGGAATGTGGCATAAACGACCCTACGATCAGCGAGGGGCAAATGCGCCATAGGGCGCCGGGACATCACGTTGGAAGATTACTACACACCAGCCTCAGATGAACATATCGGCCGCGAGCGTGGCCGGGCACGAGACCTGCGCAATT
>Ga0115002_10005341_pt1 | contig 15182 bp, 8 predicted proteins | sample ArcticOcean_MG_C_8_FD_89576 | JGI IMG/M metagenome (GOLD analysis project Ga0115002, IMG submission 89576) | Marine microbial communities from western Arctic Ocean - ArcticOcean_MG_CB11_86 | ecosystem: Environmental > Aquatic > Marine > Oceanic | place: Arctic Ocean: Canada Basin | collected... | reverse complement strand
GAACAACCTGGTATGCGAAAAGCGTAAACAGTTTTTCGCAGCAATCCTGCCTCCAACATCGTCGTTGAGTACCAAGCGAATTGCGCCTGCGCTCCGAAGAGTCCCGCCCTTTTCGCCGGGGTAGAACTGCCGGCTATAACCGAAAAATAATAGGGCAGTTCGTCTCGCAAGTAAAATAGGGATGGTCCTAGACAAAATCGTAGAAATCGACGTCGCGTTTCTCAATTAGGCGGGGCTTCCAGTATTCCTCATTCTCGCGGATATAATCACTGGCGGATTCAACTGGTAAGTGCAATTGGTGAATCACGTGTTTTGTAGCCTGTTTCTTGTCTTAAGACTTCGTGTGGGGTTTGGAAGTCCAAGCATTTTCGGGGTCGATGATTAAGTTTGTTCTGGATGTAGTCGACCTTTTGCTGGGTGAGGTGTTCAAGCGACTGTCCTTTGGGTGCGTATTGGCGAATTAAGCCGTTGGTATTTTCGTTGAGTCCGCGTTCCCATGAATGGTAGGGATGGGCAAAATAGACGGCCGCCTCTAAGGTGCGAGCGATGGTCTGATGGGCGGCAAACTCCTTGCCGTTGTCAGCGGTGACGGTGAAGGTATGGGCTTGGTGAGGTCGGAGCAATTCAATGGCTTTGGCCGCCACCTCTTCGGCTTGTTTGGAGGAGACTTTACCCACCAAGGTATAGCGTGAACGCCGCTCAACTAACGTGACCAGCGCCCCCTTATGCCGTGCCCCTATCACCAGGTCGATCTCCCAATCGCCGATGCGGCTTTTCTCCCCGACGATGGCTGGCCGCGCATCGATGCTGACCCGGTTTTTGATCTGCCCACGCCCATCGGGCTTGCCATAGCGCTTCTTGCGTTTCTTACCGCTGTGGCGCAGATGCGGCCACAGCGTACCCCCGGCCTGACGGTCGGCCCGCAGGTGTTGGTAAATGCGCTCTGGGCTTATACGAATCCCCTCTTCCCGGTGCAAGCGACCCGCCACTTGCTCTGGGCTCCAGTCTTGGCCAATGAGCGTTTCCACACGGGCGACTACACTTGGCGTCATCTTGGTCGCGTAGGTCTTGTGCTGGCGACGAGACAGCGCCTTTTGATGGGCTTGGTGGGCACGGTAGCCGCGTTGACCGCGATTGCGGCGTATTTCTCGACACACCGTCGAGGGGGAAACCCCAAGCACGCTCGCAATGGTCTGTTGATCCTGCCCTACTTTCTTAAGGGCGTAGATTTGATATCTTTGAGCTTCGGTCAACTGGTTATACGATCCCATAAGCGCCTCCGTCTGGAGCTGCGTGTGATTAGGCCATGGGAGAATATACCAGTTGGCCCTTTCTCTCACACCAGCTCTGCGATTGCACTTACAAGTTGAATTCAAGAGCGTTATTAACGCAAGCTGGATGCGATTTTCCCGCCGGTTATTTTTCAGTTAAGATATTGTTTATCATTGCTGAATAGCAGTTATTGCCCATTTTCAAAATAGTGAATAGAGCTTCTTCTAATGACGAAGCCTATCAAAGCCTATCATATAATCCATCGGGTTTGGCGAAGAGCTACTTGGTCGGCCCGCATATATTTTAGTTAGACCACTTTTCCGCAATTGGATTGGCAAGGAGAGAGAAATAATGAGCGATTTTTGGATCAAAGACGGCGAGACGATGCTTTTCATCGGTGATAGTATTACTGATTGCGGGCGTCGCGGGGCGGAGGCGCCTTTGGGTAGTGGCTATGTGAGCTTGTTTAGTGAATTGGCGACGGCGCGTTATCCCGATCGGCAGGTTCGATATATCAATAAGGGCATCGGCGGTAATAAGATCACTGATCTTAGTGAGCGCTGGCGCGACGACGTGCTTTTCCACAAGCCCGACCGATTGTCGATCAAAATTGGCATCAACGATTTGCAGAGCCATCTGCGCGGTGCAGACGGTGGGGTGTCTCCGGAATTATTCGCCGAACGTTACGATGAGGTGTTAGCGTTGACGAAGCAGGAGTTAGGTTGTCCGTTAGTGTTGATCTCGCCCTTCTATATCTCACTGGATAATTCGCGGCAGACCTTGAGGAGTCAGGTGCTGGAATTGTTGCCGCGTTATATCGAGACGGTAGAAGCGTTGAGTGAGAAATACGGAGCGAGAATTGTTCGATTGCACGAGATATTTCAGCGGCATTTGCAATTCCGCGATGCGGAGGTTTTTTGTCCGGAACCGGTGCATCCGAATCGGGCGGGGCATTTGGTGATTGCTGAAGAAGTGATGCAGGTGATGGGCGGGTAGTAAAAAGGAGTGTCGGCGTATTTATTAGCGGTGACGATAAAATTAGGGTTTGGCGGGGTGCGAGTGGGCATGTCTCTGCGGATTGACATTACTTGGGGTATTTTCTCTCGGTGCGAGCGAAAATACCGGCCGCTTTAAAAGCACTACAGGTATATTTATTCGGCGAACGGCGCGAGCGGGTAGGGCATGGCCCGCAGGATAAATTACCCCGGTTTAGGCCCCGCTCGATGTGCATGCGACCCGCATTCAGCCCAGAGTACGCCGGGGTGAACAAGCTCGCCCATAGAGTGCCCGCATGAGGGTCTTACTGTGATTTATCCGGAAGGTGATACCCTATCCGCCTTCGACCGCATTACACCCCACCAATAAATAGGCCTAGTACGCGTCTTTGATTCGCCCGAACCACCCGTGTAACGGATCGTCCAACTCCTGCATATACCGATCCATACGGCTGATTAAATCCTGCCGTACCTTCTCATAGGCAGGATCGCCGTAGCGATTGTCGAGCTGGTAGGGGTCTTTTTGCAGATCGTAGAGCTCGCCCGGGTCACCGGAGTTGAAGGTAAACTGATGGTCGCGGGTGCGGACCATGCGCTGGTTGGCGACGGTGAAGTGGCGGTCGAAAACACAGTAGACTTCCTCGCGGCCGTTTTGGTAGGCCCGCCCCTCGATGGCGGGCAGGAAGGATTGCCCGTCGAGATGGGCCGGGACTTCGCGGCCGGCGGCGTCGAGGGCTGAGAGCATTACCTCCTGCAAGTAGACGAACTCGTCGCAGGCGGTGCCTGGCGCTTGGCAATCGGGGTGGGCGATGACGAGAGGGATACGGTAGATCTCATCATACATGAACTCGCCCTTTTCGATCAGCTTGTGCGCACCCATGCAGTCGCCGTGGTCGGCGGTGTAGACGATAATTGTATTGTCGAGCACGCCGAGTTTTTCCAGATGGGCGACGACGCGGCCGACCATATCGTCGAGTAGGGTGCAGTGGCCGAAGTAGCGCGCGCCGATCTCCTGGAAACCCTCCCAACCGTAGTCGCCCAACCCCCATAATTTTTCAATCAACTGTTGGCGATAGGGCTTGCCCTCAAAGGTCTCCTTGTAGCTGGGGTGTTCGCGGATGTCCTTGGGCTCGTACATAGAATAATACGGCTCGGGTACTAGCGAGGGGCTGTGCGGACCCCAGAAGTTGGCCCAGAGGAAGAACGGTTCGTCGTCGGTGGCGATTTCGTCGAGTACGCGATTGGCTTCTTCGGCGACAAAATATTCGATGCAGGATTCGACCGGCCCGTCGTGCAGCGCGAACATCTCCTGGGCCTGGTTGGAAGGATTGGTGCCGACATAGCGGTTGGTAACGTTGGGCGGCGGGTCGAAGCCACGCTCCTTGAGATAGTCGGCGTAGGGGTTGTGGCCGTGCGGTTTGGCGCCGAATTGCAGGCCGGGCAGGAGGCCGGAGCCGGGAAAGGCGTAGCCCATGAAATCTTGGCCGGTGAATCCGTAACCAGAGGGGCCGGTTTCTTCGTCGACGTGCCACTTACCGGCATAACCGCAGCGATAACCGACTTCATCGAGATAGTGGTTGACGCCTTGCACGTCTTCGTTGATGCACAGGCCATTACCGGTGACGCCGTGTTTGTGCGGGTAGAGGCCAGTGTAGAAGGAAGCGCGCGCAGGCGAGCAGATAGCGGTGGGGGTGAACGCGGCATCGAAACGCACGCCGCGTTCGGCCAAGGCGTCTATATTGGGCGTTTTGCAAATGTCGTTAAGGCCGTAGCAGCCGACGGTGTCGAGACGCTGTTGGTCGGACATCAGCACGACGATGTTTGGGCGCTTGCTCATTATTAGCGCTCCTCGCTGCGCAGATCGAGCCAGGCCATTTCGGCATCGCTTAGACGTGTGGCCAATGCCTGTTCATTAGAGGCGACCTCATCGGCGTTAGCGCTGCCGACGAGGGCGTGGATATTGAGCGGATAGCTGAGCACGTAGGCGAGGGCGATCTGCGGCACCGAAAGGTCTTTTTCTTCTGCTAAGGCCCAGGCGCGGTCGAGGCGTTTGAAGTTGTCCTCGTGATAATATGATTTGGGCATTGAGCCGTCGAATTGATCGCGCACTTCTTCGGCGTTGGCGCTGGTGATTTTGCCGGAGAAGAAACCGCGAGCGACGCTCGACCAGGTGAAGAGCGGCATGTCCATAGCGGCGTAGGCCTGGCGATCGCTGGCTTGCGAGGGACCGGAGATCGAAAGGCAATCGGTCCACGGCTCTTCGAATTGCTCGGCGAGGCTGAAGTTCGGGCTAGAAACGGCAAAGGGCACCAGATTGTGCTTGTGTGCGTATTCGTTGGCCTCGGCGATGCGCTCCGGGGTCCAGTTGGAGCCGCCGAAGGCGTGGATTCGGCCGGCGGCGTGGTGCTCGTTGAGTGTGTCGACTATAGGGCCGACCGGCACGGACGGGTCGTCGCGGTGCAGTAGATAGAGGTCGATATAATCGGAGCGCAGGCGCACTAAGCTGTCGGCCATATCGGAGGCGATATCGTAGGGGGTGACGCGGTTGCGGTCCTGGTTGAGGTGTGCGCCCTTGCCGATGATGACGGCTTCGTCTCGGTTGCCGCGCGCTTCCATCCATAGACCGAGCATGCGGTCGCAGTCACCGCCGCCGTAGATATGGCCGGTGTCGTAGGCGGTGATACCGGCGGCACGGGCCGCGTCCAAGAGGGCAAAACCTTCTTCTTGCTTCTGGCAGGTGAGCATGATGCAGCCCTGGACCAGCCGTGAGATCTTCTTTTCGATACCTGCAACGCTGCTGTATTCCATTTGTATCGCCTCTTATTCCATGGGGTATTTCAGGCCGATTTGCGTACGGGCCTCGTCGAGGATGCGCATCAGCGCGACGGTTTCGTCGAGCGGCATGACCGGGCTTTCAAGCTCGCCTGTGGCGAGGCAGCGGGCAACTTCCTGGGCCTCGTAGTTGTAGCCATTGCCGGCGAGCGGTAATTCGATGGCTTCCTCCCGGTCGCCGGCCTTGAGCGTGGCGGCTTCGCCTTTCCACCAGGAGGGAGCGACGCAGATGGTGCCTTCGCTGCCGACGATACGCGCCATATGCGGCGAGGAGGCGCGCACTGCGCACGAGAGCGTGGCGACCGCGCCGTTTTTGTAGCGCAGGAGGATGCCGGTGTTTTCGTCGACACCGGTTTCGCCGATATGTGCGGTGGCGGCGATCTGTTCGGGATCTGAGCCGAGTACCATCGCGGCGAAGGAGACGACGTAGATACCGACGTCGAGCAGTGCGCCGCCGGCCAACGCGGGGCTGAACAGGCGGCCTTCAGGGTTGACGCCGGCGCGGAAGCCGAAGTCGGCGTTGACTTGTAGTGGTTCTCCGATGGCGCCCTCATCGAGCCACTTGCGCACCTGCACGATGATCGGTAGGTAGCGGCTCCACATGGCCTCCATAAGGAAGACCTTTTTAGCGCGCGCGACGGCGACGATTTCAGCGGCTTCGGCGGCGTTGACGGTGAAGGGTTTCTCGCAAAGAACGGCCTTGCCGGCTTCGAGGCAGAGGATCGAGTTTTCTTTGTGGAAAGGGTGCGGTGTGGCGACGTAGATGGCGTCGACTTCGGGGTCGGCGACCAATTCTTCGTAGGAACCGTGGCGATTCGGGGCGTCGTATTGCTCGGCGAAGGCCTCGGCGCGTTGCAGGTCGCGCGAACCGACCGCGACCAATTGGCCGTCAGGGGCGGCCTGCAGGCCTTTGGCGAACTGGTTGGCGATGCTGCCCGGGCCGAGAATTCCCCAGCGGATGGGTGTAATCATGGATGCTCCTGGCGTAGTTAGATTTGCAGTGATTCGGGTGTATAGTTTGGTGTTAAGCCGGAATGGCGTCAAGAAAGGAAGTATCAAAAATGCTCGGATAGCTCTGCGGTGAGTATCACATCGAAGGTAAGGAGCGTTTGATAGTAGCGGCTCGCTTTGTCGGTCTGGCCCAAGATAAGATGGGATATGATCCGTCCGTAAAATGCTATTGCATGATGGGGGCGTAATGAAGGGCTTGTTGATGGATCTCGATGGCGCTCTGGTGGTCGAGCATGCGTGCCCGCGCTAAACCAAGGTCCGAGGGTGTGCGTCCGCAGAGCGAGACCGGTTAGGTCACCGAATAGGAACCAGGAGAACGCGCAGCTTAGTCCGCCGTAGAGGATTGTAGCGCGGTTTGGATGAATGAGGCGCATGCCAGAGTTCAGCGGCTTCGGCGGGATCAATCCAAGCTTTCGACTTCGTTGCAATCATCGGCAAAGTGCGGGCTGGATTCGGTATATCGGCGGTCTCTCTTATGGTGTGGAGCTACAAAAAAAGGCCCGCTGGAGTGTTGTCCAGCGGGCGATGTTGATTGTGCTGATTGTGCGGTGGGCTAACCAGGGCGAATAGGCTCTGGTTAACCCATCCCGTTATTACCTGACTGCGCTAGTTGCCGTCCGCGAAAGCGCGCGCGTTCTGGAAAAGCTTGAGCCATGGGCCTTCCTCGCCGGCCCATGCCGTTGGCCGCCAGGAAAGCTGCACATTGCGGAAGACACGCTCCGGGTGCGGCATCATGATGGTGGCGCGGCCGTCGGCGCTGGAGAGTGCAGTGAGGCCCTCGGGGGAGCCATTGGGGTTTAATGGGTAGCGGTCGGCGGGTGCGCCGCTGTTGTCGACATAGCGCAGGCAGAGCTGGTTTTGCGCGCGAGCGGTGTGCAAGTCCTGGTCTTCGGTGAATTCGACGCGGCCTTCGCCGTGCGCGACGGCGATGGGTAGACGCGACCCGGCCATGCCTTTTAGGAACACCGAATTGCTCTCCAGGACCTCGACGGTAACCAGTCGCGCTTCGAATTGCTCGGAGCGGTTGCGCAGGAATTTTGGCCAGTTTTCTGCGCCGGGAATCAACTCTTTGAGGTGCGAGAGCATCTGGCAGCCATTGCAAACGCCCAAAGAAAAGGTCTCAGGGCGTTCGAAGAAGGCTGTAAACTGATCGCGTAATTTGCCGTGGAAAAGCACCGAACGCGCCCAACCGGCGCCGGCGCCCAATACATCGCCATAGCTGAAGCCGCCGCAGGCGACTAGGGCGTGGAACTGACCGAGATCGGTGCGTTCTTCGATCAGGTCGGTCATCGTCACGTCGACGGACTCGAAACCGGCCGCGTCGAAGGCGGCGGCCATTTCTACCTGGCCGTTGACACCTTGCTCCCTTAGGGCGGCGATCCTTGGACGAGTCCGAGTAATCACCGAAGGAGCGGTTTCGTAGGTGCGATGGAAGTTTAGGCCGGGGTCTTGCTCGTCGGCGATGGCCTCGTATTCCTCGCGGGCGCAGTCGGGGTTGTCGCGATGGGCCTGCATGCGGTAGGTGAGTTCGGACCAGGTGGCGTGCAGATCGAGTATGGAAGCGGTGTAGAGCATCTCGCGATGACTAGTTATGCGCAATTGCAAATCGTTGCTCGGGGCGCCGATGATATGGGCGAGTTCGCCTATTTGCTGTTGCGCGAAGGCGGCGAGCACGGTCTCTTCGTCACCGGTGCGGTACTGGACCACGGCACCGATTTCTTCGGAAAAGAGCGCCGCGAGCGCATCGTCCCCGAGTCCATTGAGGTCGAGGTCAACGCCGGTGCGGCCGGCGAAGGCCATTTCGGCGACGGTGGTGAAGAGGCCGCCGTCGGAGCGGTCGTGATAGGCGAGGATAAGGCTCTGGCTGAGCAGGTCTTGTATGGCGTTGTAGAAATGGCGCAGGTCGCCGGGGGCGATATCCGGGATATGGTCGCCGAGTTGGTTGTGGGTTTGGGCGAGGCAGGATCCGCCGAGGCGGTTTTGTCCGCGGCCCAAGTCGACGAGCAATAGACGGGTGTCGGGTTCTTTTTTCAGGTCGGGGGTGACGGCGCGGCGGGTATCCTCGACCGGGGCGAAGGCCGAGACGACTAGACTGAGCGGCGCGACGATTTTGTGCGCGGTCCCTTGGGAATCTTCCCAGATGGCGCGCATCGACAATGAGTCCTTGCCCACCGGTATCGAGACACCCAATTCGGGGCAGAATTCCATACCCACGGTCTGTACGGTGTCGTAGAGGGCGGCATCCTCGCCCTCTACGCCGCAGGCACACATCCAGTTGCCTGAAAGTTTGATATGGTGAATGGGGCCGATATGGGCGGCGGCGATATTGCTGATTGCTTCGGCGACTGCCATGCGACCGGAGGTTGGGGCGTCGACCAGGGCGAGCGGCGTTCGTTCGCCGATGGCCATCGCCGTGCCGGTGTGGCCTTGGAAAGAGTGGCAGGTCATACCATAATCGGAGACGGGGACCTGGTGGGGGCCGACCATCTGGTCGCGGGCGATCAGGCCGGTGACGGTGCGGTCGGTGATGGTGATCAGGAAGGTTTTGGCGGCCACGGCTGGGAAGCGCAATACGCGCTCGACAGCGTCGGTGATGGAGATGGTCCGGAGGTCGAGCGGTGCGTGCGATTCGCTGAGGTGGGCGACATCGCGTAACATTTTCGGCGGTTTACCCAAAAGCACGGCCAGATCGAGGTCGTCGATGGGTTTGTCGTCGAGCAGCGGGTCGTCGAGGTTGAGCTTGCCGTCGCCCGTTACTTCGCCGATGACGGCGAAAAGGCAGCGTTCGCGCTCGGCTAATACGGTGAAGCGGTCTAGGTCGTCGCGGCCGATGACCAGCACGTAGCGCTCCTGCGCCTCGTTGCACCAGATCTGCATCGGGCTCATACCGGGGTCGTCGTTGAGAATCGCGCGCAGATCGAAACGCGCGCCGACGTCCTCGACTAACTCGGGGCAGCCATTGGACAGGCCGCCGGCGCCGATATCGTGGATGGTGACAATGGGATTTTCGTCACCGAGCGATATGCAGCGGCTGATTAGTTCTTGGCAGCGGCGTTCCATCTCGGGGTTATCGCGTTGGACCGAGGCGAAATCGAGGTCTTCGAGGTTGGAGCCGGTGTCCATGCTCGACGCGGCGCCGCCGCCCAGGCCTATAAGCATCGCCGGACCGCCGAGCTGGATGACATAGTCGCCCGGGCCGGGGGTCTGCTTTTCGACGTGCTGCTCGTCGATCAGGCCGACGCCGCCGGCGACCATGATCGGTTTGTGGTAGCCGCGGTAGCGGCCGGCGAAGACGTCTTCGGTGGTGCGGAAGACGCCGAGAATATTGGGTCGGCCGAACTCGTTGCCAAAGGCCGCCCCGCCGATCGGTCCCTCGGTCATGATTTCGAGCGGTGTGGCCAAGCGCGTGGGGAATTCGGCGTGGTCCTTTTCCCAGGGTTGCGCGAAGTTGGGCAGGCGCAGATGCGAGGTGAAAAAGGCACACAGTCCGGCTTGCGACCAGCCGCCGGTGCCGGCCGCCCCCTCGTCGCGAATCTCGCCGCCGACACCGGTGGAGGCACCGGGGTAGGGAGAGATGGCGGTCGGGTGGTTATGGGTTTCGACCTTGATCAGTATATGGGTTTGCTGGTCGCGATAGGTGTAGCGGTTGTCCTGGTCGAGCTGTGGACGGAAGATCGGTGCGGTAAAACCCTGAATGATGCCGGAGTTGTCGGAATAGGCTTTGACCGTGCCCTGCGGGTGAGTGGCGTGCGTGTAGCGGATCATATCGAAGAGCGAGCGGGCTTGGCGCTGGCCGTCGACAATCCAGTCGGCGTTGAAAATCTTGTGGCGGCAATGCTCAGAGTTGACGACGGAGAACATCATCAACTCCACGTCGGTTGGGTCACGATCTGAGTAGGCGTTGAGCACATAGTCGATTTCTTCGTCGGACAGGGCTAGCCCCATGGTGCTATTGGCCGCGACGAGGGCTTGTCGGCCTTCGGTCAGCACCGGAATGCGCAGCAGCGGTTGCGCTTCGACTTGGTGAAAGAGTTTTGCGGTATCGGTAATGGCGGCCTCAGTCATGCGATCGTAGAGCAGGGGCAGGACCGGGGCGATATCGGCAGCAGTTGGCATCCGGTCGGCGATAAAAGTGTACCGTATGCCGCGCTCGACGCGCCGCACGAAGTCCAGGCCGCAGTTTTTGAGGATATCGGTGGCCTTGCTTGACCAAGGCGAGGTAGTGCCCGGCCGAGGGCAGACGGCTATTTCGTTTGTCGCTCCCGGTGGAACGGGGTCGCTGACGTCGAGAATGCGGGTGAGGCGCGCTTGGTCTTCTGTGTTGATCGGGCGCTCGAGTTGTACCGCGTAGAAGTAGGTCGTTTGCAGATCGTCGAGATCGGGCAGGGCCTGACGGCAGCGTTCCAGTAGAGGGAGGCGGCGGAAGTCGGAGAGGGCGGGTGGACCTGCAAAGCTCAGCAACATGAGTGTTAGACTTTCTGGTATAGGGTGGTGGAGCTAATTTAGGCGCTGGCATTTTCGGGTTCAAGGAAATCGGCATTAAAAATGGTAATGGGTCTTATTAGCGGGGGAAATCCGCGCCCGGGCGCTGGAAAATTACAAATTTGTTTTTTGTCCTAAGTCCTGATTATGCCTATTTTTAACCATTATAATGTCCGCGGTGGAAAAGGACCTGAAATTGGAGTAGAGCCATGTCGTCGTTCGATCCCCAAAGTGAAAATGCCGAGTATGTCGAGGCACTCTACCAGCAGTATCTAAGCGACCCCGATTCCCTTGATGTAGAGTGGCGCTATTTCTTTAAGGGTTTCGAGTTCGGTTTTCTGCGTTCGGGGGGGGAAACATCCGAGGCGGAGGTGGTGCATGTGCCCCCCGGCGAGGAGCGCCGCCGTCGCGTGCACACCGATCGCGGGGTGCACGCGTTGGTCCAGGCCTATCGGCAATTGGGCCACTTCGTCGCCAAACTCGATCCACTCGGCCACAACCGCACGAGTCTGCCATTGTTGGAGCTGTCGGAGTTTGGCATCGAGGCGGGAGACTTGGAAAAGGGCGTTGGCAATGGCGGGTTTCTCGGCGAGACCGATGGTTCATTGAGGGGGCTGCTGGCCAAGCTGAAAATGACCTATTGCCGCTCGATCGGCATCGAGTACATGGATATTCCGGACAAGGAGCAACGGATTTGGTTGCAGGAGCGGATCGAGCCCTGTCTCAACCACCCGGCTCTCTCGGAGGAAAAATCGCGGCAGACTCTCTCGCGCCTGATGGCCGCCGAGGAATTCGAGCAGTTTCTGCACACGCGCTATATCGGCCAGAAGCGCTTCTCGCTGGAGGGCGGTGAATCGCTGGTGCCGTTGCTGGACGAATTAGTGAGCACTGGTTCGGAATTGGGGGTTGAGGAGGTGGTGATCGGCATGGCCCACCGCGGGCGGCTCAACGTGCTGGCGCATCTGTTGCACAAACCCTACGAGAATATCCTCGCCGAGTTCGAGGGGGCCGACCAGTCCGATCGCGCCGACAACGAGGGCGACGTCAAATACCACAAGGGCTATTCGTACGACCATGTTACGGACAAGGGCCGCAAGGTACATCTCTCGCTCAGCTTCAACCCCAGCCATCTCGAATTGGTCGATCCGGTCATCGAGGGGATCGTTTACGCCAAACAGGCCTATCTGCACGATGCGGAGGGCATGCGGGTGGTGCCGGTGCTGATTCACGGCGAGGCGGCCTTTACCGGCCAGGGCATCGTCGCCGAGACGCTCAATCTCTCGGAGATGGAAGGGTATCGCACCGGCGGCACTATCCACGTGATCATCAACAACCAGCTCGGTTATACTGCGACGCCGCAAGAGACGCGCTTTACGCCTTATCCGACCGATGTGGCCAAACAAATCCAAGCCCCGGTCTTCCATGTCAACGCCGACGACCCCGAGGCGGTGGTGCACGCGGCGCGTTTGGCAATGCAGTTTAGGAATCGTTTTAAGGTCGACGTGATCATCGACCTATGGTGTTATCGTCGGTACGGGCACAACGAGGCCGATGACCCGACGTTGACGCAACCGCTGATGTACAAGGAAATCGCTAAACACCCGACGATCCTCCATCTCTACTCCTTCCAGTTGATCGCGCAGAACAAGATCGGCCAGGAGGAGGTCGATGAGATCCGCGGGCGGATTCGCAACCGTCTGGACGAAGCCCAGGAAATCGCCCGGCGGTTACAGGTGCAACCACATTCTTCGACTTTCGGCGGCGTCTGGCAGGGGCTGACCTGGGCGACCGAAGACTGGAGCGCACACACCGCCGTCGACGCCAAAACACTGCGGCGGGTGGTCGAACGGGCGACCGAAGTGCCGGAGGGTTTCGCGTTGCATCGCACCTTGCAGCGGATGGTCAAGTCGCGTCGGGCGATGGCTGCGGGTGAGGAGTTGGTGGATTGGGGCTGCGGCGAGATGATGGCCTTTGGCTCGTTGTTGCTGGAGGGGGTGCCGGTGCGTTTGACGGGGCAGGACAGTCAGCGCGGAACCTTCGCCCACCGCCACGCCGTTTGGCACGACTTCGATACCGGTGCGGAGCACGTCTCCTTGCAGCATTTGTCGCGGGACCAGGCCGATTTTACGGTGATCAATTCGATGCTGTCGGAGTTGGCGGTGCTCGGGTTCGAATACGGCATTAGCACGGCGGATCCGCGGCGGCTGATCTTGTGGGAAGCGCAATTCGGAGATTTTGTCAACGGCGCGCAGATGATCATCGACCAGTTCCTCGCCAGCGCCGAGACCAAATGGCAGCGGATGTGTGGTCTGGTGCTGCTTTTGCCGCATGGCTATGAGGGCATGGGCCCGGAACATTCGAGCGCGCGGGTGGAGCGTTTCCTGCAATTGTGCGCCAAAAACAATATGCAGGTTGCCTACCCGACCACGCCGGCGCAGCTTTTTCATCTTATGCGCCGGCAGATCCACCGCAACTTCCGCAAGCCGCTGGTGCTGATGACGCCCAAGAGCTTGCTGCGGCACAAACTGTGCGTTTCGGCATTGCACGAGTTTACCGACGGGTCTTTTCTGCGGGTGATCGACGACGAGCAAATCACCGAGCCCGCCGAAATCACTCGGGTGGCCTTGTGCTCGGGCAAGATCTACTACGATCTCGTCGCCGCCCGCAGGGAGAACGAAGAGGTCGCCGGGGTGGTGTTGGTGCGGATTGAGGAGCTTTATCCCTTTCCGTCGGATGAGTTGCAGGCCGTCCTGAACCGTTATGCCAATGCCAAACAGATCTATTGGGTACAGGAAGAATCGCAGAATATGGGCGCCTGGAACTTTGTCCGTTGCTACTTGGACGAGTTGCTGCCCGCCGATTGCGTCCTGGCTTATATCGGTCGCGACGAGGCGGCGAGTCCTGCGACCGGTTCGGGGCATATACACCAGTCCGAACAACAGGAAATCATCACCCAGACCCTTGACTTACGGGGTGCGGCAGTGGTGTTGCAGGAGGTGGGCAAGGGCGTATCTGAACGGGCATCTGCCTAAAATAAAAGATCGATAGGAGCGTTGGTAATGGCAGTAGACGTAGCGATACCGGGTATGGGCGAATCGGTCAGTGAGGTAATTCTAATCGAATGGCTCAAAGGCGATGGCGAATATGTCGAGCGGGACGAGCCAATTTGTGTATTGGAGACGGACAAGGCGAATGTCGATTTGCCGTCGCCGGCTGGTGGGGTACTGCAACATCTGCAGGCATTGGAGACGACGTTGGAAGTGGGGGGGGTGATCGCGCGGATTGAAGAAGGTGCTGCACCGGCGGTTGAGGTTGCGGAGGAGGCACCCGCTGCTGCGCCGGCGCCTGTCGCAGCGGAAGAGGCACCGGCGGTCCAGGCTGCTACGAAAGAAGCATCAACGGCGTTGAGCCCGGCTGTGCGTCGGCTGGTTGAGGAGCACGCTTTGGATCCGGTGGCGATTGTCGGCACGGGCAAGGATGGTCGCCTAACCAAGAAGGATGTGCAGGGACATTTGCACGGACTGGAGGCAGCGGCCAAAGAGGCCCCGGTGGCCGAGCGCCCCGCACCCGCGCAAGAAACACCAGTGCCCGCTTCGCCTGCGCCGGTAAGGGAGGCGCCCAAGCCCATAGAATCGGATGAGGAGGGTATCCGCCGCGAGCCGATGAGCAGGATTCGCCAGCGCATCGGCCAACACCTGGTCAGCGCGCAGCACAACGCGGCGATGCTGACGACCTTCAACGAGGTCGACTTGAGTGGCATAATGCAGTTGCGCGCCAAATACAAGGAACGTTTTGCCGAGGTACATGGTGTGTCACTGGGGTTGATGTCATTTTTCTCGCGGGCGGTGGTCTTGGCCCTAGGCGAGTATCCGGCGGTCAACGCGCGGATCGACGGCACTGATATCGTCTATCACGACTTCGTTAACCTGGGGATCGCGGTGAGCACGGACCGCGGGCTGCTCGTGCCGATTCTGCGCCGCGCGGAGCAGTTATCGATGGCCGGCGTCGAAGGCGAGATCAAGCGTTTGGCGCTGGGCGCTCGCGACAACAAACTGGCGATGGACGAGTTGAGCGGCGGCACGTTCACTATTACCAATGGCGGCGTCTTCGGATCGTTGTTGTCGACGCCTATCCTGAACGCGCCGCAGAGCGGGATATTGGGTATGCACGCGATCAAGGACCGGCCGATCGCGGTAGACGGGGAAGTGGTTATCCGGCCGATGATGTATGTGGCGTTGTCGTATGACCATCGCTTGGTCGACGGGCAGCAGTCGGTTTCGTTTTTGGTGCGGGTGAAGGAGTTGGTGGAGGATCCGACGCGGTTGATGTTGGAGGTGTAGCGGTGTAGCGGTGTAGTGGTGTCGAGATCGAGAGAGTTATCTTCGCTCATTCTCATCCAGCCATCCCTGGCGGGCTCCGAGGGTGGATAAACGATTTTGCTGTCCTTGAAAAACGCTTATCCAGACTACTCAGGGAATTCTCTCGAACCCTATCGGTATTACTCCTGGTTTGTAAGTAGAAGAACAAAACCGGTTCGAATGCAAGTCTGTAGTAAGAGAAAAGAATATCAGGTCCACTCCAAGTCTATAT
>Ga0115002_10005340_pt1 | contig 15187 bp, 8 predicted proteins | sample ArcticOcean_MG_C_8_FD_89576 | JGI IMG/M metagenome (GOLD analysis project Ga0115002, IMG submission 89576) | Marine microbial communities from western Arctic Ocean - ArcticOcean_MG_CB11_86 | ecosystem: Environmental > Aquatic > Marine > Oceanic | place: Arctic Ocean: Canada Basin | collected... | reverse complement strand
GTTCGGGCGAGAAGGCAAGGTGATAGTCGTCGCCCAGCGTCAGGCCGCCCGCGGCCAGGCGCGGCGCCAGGATCTCCTCGGTCGTGCCCGGGTAGGTCGTGCTCTCGAGAACCACGAGCATGCCCGCGTGCAGGTACTTGGCAACTTCGTCGCCCGCCGCCACCACGTAGGAAATGTCGGGCTCGCGCGTCTTGCCGAGTGGCGTCGGCACGCAGATGTGGGCGGTATCGACGGTCGCCAGGACCGCCGGGTCGCTCGTCGCGTCCAGTCGACCGTTGTCGACCTGCGCCTTCATCCGCTGGGTTTCGATGTCCGGAATGTAGGAGACCCCGGCGTTGATCGAGTCGGTCTTGCGGGTGTCAACGTCGAATCCCGTCACGCGGAAGCCGGCTTCCGCGAATGCCACCGCGAGGGGCAATCCAACGTAGCCGAGGCCGATCACGCATACATGCGCGTCGCGGCCCTCAATGCGAGAGAGCAGGTCGGTCATCATCTTCCCGGTGGGGGGCGCGCCGTCGAGGATCGGCGAGAAGTACCGTCGCGCAGAGCGCGCCGCCGCGAAAGGGGTGAGGAGGCAGTATAGGGACAGGGTTCAAAGCCGAGCAAGCAGAGTTTCCGGGACGATTGGAGTTTCCCGGCGGCCTTTTTTCGCGACACAGCGCGCTAACACCACGGGCACAGTCTGATGCACGCCTATCTGGGACTGGGATCGAATCGCGGCGATCGTGTGGCCTGGCTCCGTGCGGGCGTCGCCGCACTGCGCGGCCAGGGGGTCCGGGTGGAGGCGACGTCGGGCCTCTGGTTGTCGGAACCCGTTGGCGACACCACCCTGCCGTGGTTCGTCAATTGCGTCGCCCGTGTCGCCGACCCGCCGCCGCCACTCGAGCTGCTGCAGGCGGTTCTCGCAGCTGAAACAGACTGCGGTCGGGTGCGCCAACCGGGTGTTCTACTGGCGCGCACTTTCGACGCCGACATTCTGCTCTATGATTCTCGCGTCATGGATGTAGCCGAACTTGAGGTTCCCCACCCCCGCATGTGCGATCGCAGGTTTGTGCTGAATCCACTCGCCGAGCTCGCTCCCGACCTCGTGCATCCGGTCCGAGACAAGACGATCTCAACCCTACGCGATGAGCTCATCTCATCAGAACGAGCCTGGCTGCTGGCCCCGGTGCTCAGCTAATGCGCAAGAACTACATCGCGCTGGACGGCCCGATCGGGGTAGGCAAGACCAGCCTTGTAAACCTGATGGTTCAGCATCTGGGCGCCACCAAGATGCTCGAGGATCCCGACAACCCGTTCCTCGAGCAGTTCTACAAGGAGAGCACCGGCGCCGCGTTCCAGGCGCAGCTGTACTACCTGCTGTCGCGCTTCCAGTTGCTGACGGAGGCGGGGCAAAGCGACCTCTTCTCCCGTTTCACCGTGGCCGACTTCACCATGCAGAAGGACCGCGTGTTCGCCCATCTGACGTTGAGCGACAGCGAACTGCTGCTCTACGAGAAGCTCTACGGCGTGCTCGAACCGCAGGTGCCGAAGCCCGACCTGATCGTCTATCTCCAGGGATCGATCGACGTGCTGGTCGAGCGCGTCAGCATGCGCGACCGGCCCGAGGAGCGCGATATCTCACGCGACTACCTCGCGCAGGTTGCCGAGGCCTACGCCCACTACTACCTGCAATACGACGACACGCCGCTCCTGGTGATCAATACGAGCGAGATCGACTTCGTGAAAGACAGTACCGACTTCGAGGACCTGATGACCCAGATTGACGCCATGGAAACCGGCCGCCGGGTCTACGTCCCGCGCCACCAAGGCTAGCGTCCCCCGCGACGCGCCGGACGTGTAGCAGGCCCTGCCTTACCAGCGTGCTAGCCTCTCTCGACCGTTCCCCGCGGAAGAGTCCCCCATGGTGAAATCCCCTGCAGCTATCCGTGCGCGCGGAGCCCATTCCGTGACCTTCTTGCGGTGGCGAAGTGCGGCCGCGATCGGGCTTCTCGTGGCGATCGCTTTCACGGGATCGGCCGCGGCCCAGCCGTCGAACAGCTCGCCGGCTACCGCAGCGCTGCGGATCGACGAGCCTGTCAATCGAGACGGCCATCTCGACGAGCCTTTCTGGGAGCGGATCGAGCCGGCTACGGGGTTCACCCAGCGCGAGCCGAACCCGGGCGAAGCGGCGTCCGAGCGGACGGAAGTTCGCTTTGCCTACGACGATCGTAACCTCTACATCGGCGTGACGGCATTCGACTCCGACCCTGACGCCGTGCTGGCCAAGGAAATGCAGCGCGACGGCGAAGGCAGTTTCAGCAGTTTCGGCGGCCTCTCGGGTGCCTACCGGGATGACGATTCGGTCGCGATCGTCCTCGACACGTTCGTCGACGGACGCAACGCCTTCTACTTCGAGACCAACCCCAACGGCGCCCGTGCCGATGCCCTGGTCGAAAACGAGCGTAACGCTAATTTCGAATGGGACGGCGTCTGGAACGTGACCGGGCGGCGGACGGCCGAGGGCTGGTCCGCCGAGTTCGTGATCCCGTTCTCCACGCTGCGCTTCGACCCCGCCAACGACACCTGGGGCGTGAATATCCGGCGCCTGATCCGGCGCAAGAACGAGGAGGTTCACTGGGCCCCCATCGACCTCGGAGAGGATGTTCTTCGCGTCTCGCTGGCCGGCGATATGATCGGCATGCAGGGACTCGAGCCCGGGCTGAATCTGCGCATCAAACCCTTCGGCACGGCGTCGATCGGACAGGACTACCGCGACCCCATGGCCGAGGCCGAGCAGGACTTCGAGGCTGGACTCGATCTGCTGCGTTGGGGCATCACCAGCTCGATGACCCTCGACCTCACCGCCAACACCGACTTCGCCCAGGTCGAGGTCGACGACCAGCCGGTCAACCTCACGCGGTTCTCGCTCTTCTTCCCAGAAAAGCGCGAGTTCTTCCTCGAGAACGCTGGCATCTTCGACTTCGCCAACGCTACCGCGGCGGGCGGCAGCGAGCGCGGTGGACCACTCTGGCGCGTGTTCCACTCGCGCACCATCGGCATCGACGATGGCGAGATCGTGCCGATCGTGGCGGGTGGCCGGTTCACCGGCCGCGCCGGCGGCTGGAACTGGGGCCTGCTCGACGTGCAGACGGACTCCGTGGATGACCTCGGTGTGAAATCCACTAACTGGGGCGTGGCCCGGCTCAAGCGCAACATCGGCGCCCGCTCGTCGATCGGTAGCATTTTCACCAACCGGCAATCAGGGGGCGACGACTGGAACCGGGTGCTGGGTTTCGACAGCGACATCAATCCGAGCCAGAAGATCAACATCAACGCGGCCCTCACCTCCAGCCGCGACGCGGGCGGCGACGGCACCGGATGGGCCGGCACAGCGGGCTTCAACTACCGCGGCAATGTCTGGCAGGCCAGCGCTGGCTACACCCAGATCACCGACAACTTCAATCCGGAGATGGGTTTCCTGCGCCGCTCCGGCGTGAAGCAGTACAGCCACAACGTCAACTTCGAGCCCCGGCCGAGTAACGGCCTCGGCGTCCGAAATCTGTCGTTCGCGCATCGTGGCTCCTACTTCGTCGGCAACGATGGCGAACTCGAGAGCGCGACATCAACCTTCCGCTTCTTCGGCCTCGACATGCTCTCCGGTGATCGAGCCACGTTCTTCGGCGACTACAACTACGACCGCATCCAGGAACCGTTCGAAATTCAGCCGGGCTTCTTCATCGAACCGGGCAAGCACAGCTGGGCCACGATCGGCATCTTCGTTCAAACTGACAGCAGTCGCCCGTTTTCCTACTTCGGCTTCTGGACCAAGGGCGGCTTCTACAACGGCGACCGAACGCAGGGCACGAACGGAGTGACGATCCGGCTCAACAAGCACGTGAACTTCAACACCAACTGGACCTTCAACAAGGTCAAGCTGCCCGACGGTGAGTTCACCGTGAACGTGCTGCGCCAGCGCGTGAACCTGGCGATGAGCCCGAACCTCTTCTGGAACAGCTTCGTCCAGTACAACGACTCGGACGATCTGATGAGCATCAACTCGCGCATCAACTGGATCTACAAGCCAGGCGCGGACCTCTTCCTTGTATACAACCAGGAATGGGAAACAGGTAACGGAACGGTCGCAGCTGATCGCGCCATCATCTTGAAGTTCACTTATCTGTTCATGTTCTAGCGGGTCGAGGGGCGAAGCAGGCGGGGAGAGTAGACCCGCCCGCCGCACCGCGGTCGATCGCGGACTCCGACCGACAGCGACTTCGGGGGCGCGCGAAGCAGCAGCGAAGGTGCCGGCGTTCTTACACGTGCGTGCCACGCGCATCGGCGTCAGGACGACGTCGCGGGCAAAGCCCGCGTCGCGTCCGAGAGCCCACCCCGGTATACAGCAACCCCGCCTCGGTCATCCGGCAGCGGAGGGCACATGCCCCGAGAGCAGCCTCGCGTGCAGTGCGTTCAAGGGAGTGCAGAGACGACGCGCGAGCAAGGGCGTCCGATTGAGCACGAGCGCCGACGGCTGCGTTAGGGGCATGTACCCTCCGCTACCCACTCGAACCCCTAGGCGCGTTCCTTCATGACCGCACGAATGCCGTAACGCTTAATCTTCTCGTTCAGCGTCGTTGGCTTCACATCGAGCAGAAGGGCGGCTTCTTTTTGGACCCAGTCGGTCTGTTCGAGAGCACGGAGGATCAGGCGCTTCTCGAATTCCTCGACCATTCCGCGCAGCGGTGCGTCGCCGAGCATCAGGTTCGGGAGCGCATTGCCGTCGAGAGGTTCGGGGTCGATGTACTCGCGGATCAGGCTCGCGCCGATATGGCCGTCGATCGGAGCCAGGACTACGGCGCGCTCTACGGCGTTCTCAAGCTCACGGACGTTGCCTGGCCAGTGGTAGCCCCTGAGGACGTCGAGGGCTTCCTCGGCCATTACAAGGCCCTCACGGTCGTTCTCCTCGGCGTACTTGTCGAGGAAGTGCTGGGTCAGGAGCGGAATGTCGTCGGAGCGGTCGCACAGCGGCGGGATCGCGATGGTGATCACGTTCAGGCGGTAGTAGAGATCTTCGCGGAACTCGCCCTTGGCGACCTGTTGGCGGAGGTCCACGTTGGTCGCCGAGATGATGCGGACATCGGTCTTGATGTTCTCGAGGCCACCTACGCGCATGAACTCGCGCTCCTGGATCACGCGCAGCAGCTTGGCCTGGACGTCCAGGGCGACGTTGGAGATCTCGTCGAGGAAGATCGTGCCGCCATCGGCCACCTCGAATAGACCCTTCTTGGTGCTCACGGCGCCGGTGAAGGAACCCTTTTCGTGGCCGAATAGATTGCTCTCGAGCAGCTCGGACGGCATCGCGCCGGAGTTCACGGTGACGAAGGCATTATCGGCTCGGGTGCTGTTGGCGTGGATCGCCTTGGCGACCAGTTCCTTGCCCGTGCCACTGTCGCCGAGGATCAGGATCGTGGAGCGCGAGGGTGCCGCCTGCGAGATGAGGGCATAAACCTCCTGCATCTTGCGGTTCTTGCCCACGATGTTCTCGAAGCGGTATTTCTCGCGCAGGGCCTCGCGCAAGTTTCGCACTTCGAGCTCGAGGGCTCGCTGGCGGATCGCGTTCTCGATCACGAGCAGCACTTCGTCGATCTTGAACGGCTTGGTGATGTACTCGTGCGCGCCCTTCTTCATGGCCTCGACCGCCGACTCCACCGAGGCGTAGGCCGTGATCATGATCACCGGCAGCGTGGCGTCGTGTGCCTTGAGCGTCTGCGTGGTCTGGATGCCGTCCATGCCGGGCATCATCAGGTCGACGATCGCGCAGTCGTAGGGCTTGGCCTTGGCCAGCTCGACGCCTTCCTCGCCGGAGGATGCGATGTCTACCAGGAACCCCTCCTCCTGCAGGAAGTCCGACAGGGTCTCCTGCATGATGACCTCGTCGTCGATGACAAGGATGGTCCTGGTATTGGCCAAGTGTTCTCTCTTGAGGGCGGGGAAAGTTAGCTGACAGCAGCTTTAGTGTCGGCGGCTGCCGGCAAGCTGATGCGGAAGACTGTGCCTTCGCCGGGAACGCTGTCGACGGTGATCGAACCGCGATGCTCCTGGATGATCCCGTAGGTAACCGATAGTCCGAGGCCGGTCCCCTTGCCGATGCCCTTCGTCGTGAAGAAGGGATCGTAGACCTTGTCGATGGCCTCGGCGTCGATGCCGGTGCCCGTGTCACTCACCTGCAGGACGGCGTTGCCGTTCTGGCGCACCGTGCTGATGTTCAGCGAGCCGCCCTGCGGCATCGCGTCGCGCGCGTTCAGTAGCAGGTTCATCAGCACCTGCTGCAACTTGATCGGGTCGCCGAGCACCGGAACGTTCTCGTCCAGTTCGGTCTTCACCTCGATCTGCCGCTTGCGCAGCTGAATCTCGGCCAGCGACAACGTCTCGTCGACCACGTTGTTCAGATCGACGTGGCGGAACTCGCCGGTTTCCTGCCGCGAGAAGTTCAGCAGGCTGTTGACGATGCGCGAGGCGCGGAAGGTCTGCTTCTCGATCTTCTCGAGAATGGCGCCGCGCGGATCGGTGTCGGGCAACTTGCGCTGCAACATCTGCACGTATGCTGAGATCCCCGCCAGGGGCGTGTTTACCTCGTGTGCCACACCCGCGGCCAACAGCCCGATCGAGGTCAGCTTCTCGGCCTGGCGTAGTTGCGTTTCCATCTCGGTACGTTCGGTAACGTCGTCCACGATCACAACCGTGCCTTCGTCGCCTTCCTCGCCGAGCAGGGGCGCCACGGAGAGCGTCACGACGCGGTCTTCACCGCTGTGAGTGCGCAGTGGAATACGGTACGCGGACGTCAGCGGGTCGTAACCATGGAGCAGCTTGTCGCGCGCGGAGTTAAGAACCTTGCAGAAACTCGCCGGGAAGAGTTCCTCGACCGTGTGGCCGCGCGCCTCCTTCGAGTCCATGCCGTGGAGTTCGGCCAGCGAGCGGTTCCACGACTGCACGTGACCACCAGCATCGAGCACCATGACCCCACCGGTGATGCTCTCGACGATGTTCTCGCTATATTCCTTGAGATGCTCGAGTTCCGTGGCACGGCGCTGAACCTCGCGGTACAGCAGGGCGTTGTCGACGGCCAGTGCCAGATGCGCCGCGAGTGGCTGCAGCACCTTCAGGTCATCGGTCGACAGGAAATCACCCGAAAGCCGCCGGCCGATCGCCAGCACGCCGATGATGTCGCCCTTCACGTCGAGCGGCAGGAAGTACGCCAGGTCTTCCGTGTCGAGAATTTCGCGATCGTCGGGATACTCCTCGAGGACGGCGTTGAGATCATCGATGTACAGATACGGCCGCTTGACCAGCGCGCCCGCCACGAACTGCGAGAAGTTCGATGACAACGGCCGACCCTCGGAGAGGCGGCCATCGGCGGGCACGATGCGTAGATGATCGTTGTCTTCGATCCGCAGCAGGACCGCCACCCGGCCCACCCGCATCGTCTCGCGGACGCGGTGCACGAGCAGATCGACGACGTTGGCGAGGTCGGTCTCGCTGTTGAGTTCGCGGCCGAAATCCATCAGCGTGCGCCGGCCGCGATAGGAGTCGCGGTAGTAGAGGCGGTCGGCAAGGTCGAGCAACTTGTCGCGCAGCGGCGCGAAACCGATGGCAACGATCAGGGTCGCGAGCAACGCCGCGGTCTGAACCAGGTTGTCCTCGGGGCTGAGCGTCGTTGCGAGAACCCACTGGGTCAGGAAGTAGACGCCAAGCGCCACCACGATCGTGACGGCATAGGTAAGGGCGCCTTTGAGAATGACCTCAACGTCCCACAGGCGGAAGCCCACGGCGGCGTAGCTGAACGACAACGGCACCAGCAGCAACGGCAGCACGAGCAGGTTGACGAGCGGCGTGTAGCTCCAACCGAGCAGCTGCATCGGCACGTAGAAAGCCACCAGCGGGAGGAATCCGACCGTCAGGCCTCCGACCAGCCACTTCAAGCGCATCCGCTCCTGCGCGTGTGTCGTGTTGGCGATCGTGTGAGCGAACGCCAGGATGCCGAGAGAGATGGCCGCCGCAAAATAGATGAGCTCGAGCCGAACACCCGCCTCGAATAGCCGCTGGGCGCCCAGCTGGCCGATACCAACGCGGTAAGCACCGTGCTGGGCAAAGACGTTCAGGGCCAGGAGGGCGAGTCCGGGACCGAAGACTGCGACGAGGATCGGTCGCGGGGCTTCTTCGAGCTCGGGCTTCGGCTTGGGGAATGTCAGGGCGAAGTAGAGGAACAGCGCGGGCGCCAGATCGCGGGCGATCTGATCGAGCCAGAAGATCATGCCGTGCCACGGATCCGTTGCGCGCGTCGTTGGCGATAGGGCAAAGAGCGCGTAGAAGGCGATCGACAACACGAGGAATCGACGGCTCGGAGCATCGGGATTGCGCAGGATGGCGAAGACGCCGGCGATCAGGAACGCCAGCCCGACAAAGGCGAGGTAAAGCGTCGCGCTGTTGCTGACGTCCGCCACGGCTCCTACGACGAGTTCCCGCCTGACCTCGCGGCCACCGCGCTGGATCGTGAGATGCATGCGCTCGCCCACGTCGCGGGCAAAGAGCATCACTTCGACAACTTCCGGATTCATCGCGCCCTGACCGTCGACCTGACGCAGGCGATCGCCGCTGCGAATCCCCGCCTCCGCGCCAGGCCCCCCAGCTTCGACACTCGCGACCACGATGTCCGGGCCCTGCTGCTCCCAGACGATTCCGTCCGTCGGTTCGCGCCAGCTCAGCTGATTGGTGAACGAGATCACACCGAGGAACAACAGGACGCCGGCCAGGGCAATTAGCCCTGCGACCTGCAGCGTGTCCATTCTTTGTTCGTTGTGCGTCATCGTCGTTCGATCTCGCTGTTCGTCCGATCAACCAGCAGGCGGGCACGCGAAGCCCTCGCGCACATATACGCAAGAGCCGTACCAACAAGGCGAACCCTGAACACTCTTGTAACCCGCTGATTTCAAGGGTTCTAGTCTACGCGCTGACAAAATTTGGCAATCGATAATCCAACATTTTGAATCACTGATTCATAATATTGAACGTCGCGAAACAAAAAGGGCGAGGGACGCTTGTGCCCTCGCCGCAACCTGAATGAAACGCCTGTCTCTCCCGTAGCCGGGAGCGTCCAGATTCCTGTTAGAAGCTCACCGCCAAGCCACCCGTAATGCCGCGAGTGAGGCCCGCCAACTCGGCGAAAGAGACGTTGTAGAGACCATCGTATTGTGGCCCCAGAAGGTTCCGTACTTGGAGCATTGCCGACCATTCGGTACGCAGCACGCGGAACGGAAGCGGCTGCCGGACACGGAAGTCGAAACGGCCGACGTCAGAACGAACCCGCCCGTCGCTTACGACCGGCATGCCGTGGCGCCAGCTGTAGCTAGCTTCGAGGAATGTCCGCACGATCGGGATCTGAGCAGCCACCGTAGCGTTGACCTCATGGGTCTGTTGCCCGAGCTGATCCAATTCACCCGCCTCGCCTGTGGCCGCCCCAAACGCGCCCGTTCGGGGCACCGAGTAGGCGGACTGGCGATCGCGGAAGGCGTAGGTAACCTCGCCCGAGACCGCTTCGAGGATTCTGCCCGCAACGCCGAACTCAACACCGCGCGCGCCGGTATCGCCGACATTGAGGAGCAGGTAGTTGTGCTGCCCTTCGGTGCCCGACAGGTAGACGCCGAGCAACTCGTTCGTTACGTCGTCGTAGTAGGCGCGCACACTGACCGCCGCGGGACCGAAGATCTGCTCGACACCGAAGTGATATCGAAGCGCCCGCTCAGGTACCACCTGCGAGGTGTTGTTGATGTTGACGTTGGCCTTGTTGAGCACCGCCATGACCTCGAAGCCATGGTCGTCGGCCAGCCCCAGACCGGTCGTATTCATGGCAACACCCGTCATGAGACGGGTGTTGTTGACGACTTCGTAAGCCAGTTCGAACGCTGGTGAGATCAGCTCGCTATTGCCCAGATAATTGTGGTGCTCGTAGCGCACGCCATAGCGCAACTGCAGCGGGGCAGCGGCCTGCCACGTGTCTTCAACCTGTAGGCGGCCGATCCAGCTGGCCTGAACCCCGGCGCCCTCGGGAAGCTGCATTTGGAAGCCTCCACCGACGTAACCGAAGCCGACGCGAAGATCGTGCTCGCCGCCGAGATCCTGGCGGAAGTTGCTCGCCGCCCAGACGGAACCCTGGCCGCCAACATGAGCGCGCAGATCCCAGATGTTGCTGCCGCTGAGATCAACGGTGGTGACACCCACCGTCTCGCGGTTGCCAACGTTGGTGAAACTCCAGAGCCGCACCTCGCCGTCCATCGCCATGGCCGGACGCGCCGTACCGTCGCCCAGACTCGCCCGGGGAGCCGCAGCGGTGCCGCCTTCAGCGACTATCGCGGGATCAGCCTTACGCAGCACATCGCGCCTGGACGTGCGCAGCGCATAGCCCAGTTCGAGCGGCGCGTCAAAGGCCGACAGTGTGCGTTGCCCGTCGAGCTCAAGCTGCAATGTCACGGGGACAGTGCTGGGGACGCTGATTCCCTGCAGGACCGTTCCGGTAAAACCAAGACTTCCAACCAGGAGCGAATAGACGCCGCGCGGCAGGCTACCAACTCTGAACTTGCCGCCGCCATCCGTCACGACGATCGCGGTCGGTTCGTCGGCGCCCAATGCAATAACGGCCACAAAGGCGCCTAGCAGGGGGAGGCCGCGCGAATCCTGCACCACTCCGGAGAGCATCGTTTCTGCAGCAACTGCGGCAGAAACCGCTATCTGTGCATTAACGGGAGGGGCGAGAGTAGCGACAAAGCTAAGTGCCGTCGCTACGGCCCCGATGCGCTTAAGACTAGGCACCGGATAAGACCTGATCAGGCTCCGCTCAGGGGGGAGAGTGGTAAAGCCAATCTATCACCGCGGCCAGCCGGGGGTCAACTGAACACGAGCGCTCAGGATGACCCGGATTCCGCTGGATCACGCAGCCTTTTCGGGCTGGCAGGTATTGTACCCTGGTCAGCTGCGACCGGTCATGTGCGGAAACGCCGTGCAGCACAGCTCATGTAGCATCCGCCCTCCCGTGAAACGGCAACCGTGAGCGCAATCGATGGCCGCCAAGAAACTCTGCCTGATCGACGCTTATAACCAGATACACCGGGCGTATCACGGGCTGCCGCAGCTCTCCACGGCGCAGGGCGTGCCCACCAACGCCACCTACGGCTTCACAACGATCTTGCGCAAGCTCCTGCACGAGGAGCAGCCGGACTACATCGCGGTGGTGTTCGATCCTGGCGGCAAGACGGTGCGGCACGAAGAATACGCCGACTACAAGAGCAACCGGACACCGATGCCGGACGACCTGCGCGAACAGGTTCCGTGGGTGCGGAAGGTCATCGAAGCGCTGCAGGTTCCGATGGTGCAACTGGCCGGCTACGAAGCCGACGATGTGATCGGCACACTCGCCACGATGGCGACGGCGGCAGGCATCGAGACCGTCATTGCCTCGGAGGATAAGGACCTCCTGCAACTCGTCGACGACAGCGTCCGGCTCCGCAGCGACCGCAACGGCATGCGCATCTACCACGCCGCCGAGGTTGAAGAGAAGTACGGCGTGGTGCCCAGCCAGATGATCGACCTTCTCGGTCTGATGGGCGACAGCGTCGATGACATCCCCGGCGTACCGGGAATCGGCCCCAAGCGCGCCCGCGAGCTCATCCAGGCTTACGGCTCGGTCGAGAGCGCGATCGATCACGCGGCCGACCTGGCCAAGTTCAAGTACGGCCGCAACCTGGCCGAGTACGCTGATCAGGCAATCCTGTCGAAACGACTCGCCACGATTTACACCGAGCTCGAGCTGCCTGTCACTATCGAAGACCTCCGCCGGGTCGAGCCCGACCGGGCACAGGTTCGCGAATTGTTCATCGACCTCGAGTTCCGCCGCCTGGTCGAGGACTATGCCGAAGAGCCAGAGCCCGACGAACCGGCTGCCGAGGCGTCTGGCGAGTATGTCGCCCTGGCAAACGCCGCGGAACTCGAGACGTTCCTTGCCACCGCGCGGACCGCGGGACGCCTCGCGATCGCCCTGCAGACCGATCACCCGGAGCCCATTCGGGGCAACGTAGTGGGCGTCGGACTTGCGGTTGAACCCGGCGCCGCTGTGTACCTGCCGGTAGGGCATCAGGGGCTTACCGCTACCAATGCCATGAGCAGCGCGGAATGTCTTGAGCAGCTGGCGCCAGTCCTGGCGGACGATTCCGTGCGCCTGATCGGTCACGACCTGAAGCGCGCGATTATTACGCTCGCGCACCAGGGCCTGACCATGCCGCAGCCAGGGCTCGACACGATGCTCGCGTCGTACGTGCTCCATCCGACCCGGCAATCGCACACCCTCGAAGGGCTGGCCCTCGACATCCTGCGCCTCGAACTCACCAAGCTCGCCGACATCCTGCCCGATAAGAAGGCGACCTTCGATATGGTACCGGTCGAGGAGGCCACGCAGTTTGCCGCCGCGCGGGTCGACGTGGCGCTGCAGCTGGCCCTGGCCTTCACGGCTGAACTCGAGACTCAGAAGGGCCTGCTGGAACTCTTCGACTCGATCGAGATGCCGCTGAGCCGCGTCTTGGCGCGGATGGAACTGCTAGGCGTGCGCATCGACTCCTCATACCTGACCGAACTCGCTGGACTCTTCACAACACGGATCGACGAACTGCAGGGGCAGATCTTCGAGGCCGCCGGATCGACGTTCAACATCAACTCGCCCAAGCAGTTGGGCGAAGTGCTGTTCGACAACCTCGGCCTCCCGGCCGGCGGCAAGACCGCCAAGAGCGGCAACCGCTCGACCAAGGCAGAGGTTCTCGAAGCACTCGCGGCCGACTACCCGATCGCCCGGCAGATCATCGACTACCGCGAGGCCGCGAAGCTCAAGAGCACCTACCTCGACGCGTTGCCGACCTACGTGTTTGCCGAAACGGGCCGCGTCCACGCATCGTTCGATCAGGCCGTGGCGGCCACTGGACGACTCTCGAGCAGCAACCCGAATCTGCAGAACATCCCGATTCGCAGCGCTACCGGCCGCCAGATCCGCCGCGCCTTCGTCCCCGCCGACGGCAACATGTTGCTGATCGCCGACTACTCCCAGATCGAACTGCGCCTCATGGCCCACCTCTCCGGCGACAGCGAGATGCAACGTGCCTTCCGCGAGGGCGTCGACGTCCATCGGTCAACCGCCGCCGCGATCTTCCATGTCGAGCCCGACGAGGTAACGCACGAGCAACGCGACCGCGCCAAGGTGATCAACTTCGGCGTGCTCTACGGCATGGGTTCGCAGCGCTTGGCGCGAGAATTCGAGGTGTCCGTGACGGAAGCCAAGGATTTCATCGAGAAGTACAAGAGCGCCTATCCGAAGGTCGACGAGTATCTCGACGCCACCGTGGAAGGCGCCAAAGAAGTCGGCTACGTCACCACCATGCTCGGCCGCATCCGTCACCTACCAGAACTGCAGAGCGGACGCCCGATGGTTCGGGCATTCGGCGAACGCATCGCGGTGAACACACCGCTGCAAGGCACGGCCGCCGATCTGATCAAGCTGGCCATGGTCAACCTCGACATCCGACTAGCAGCCGAGTACCCGGGCGCCCGCATGACCATCCAGGTACACGACGAACTCGTACTCGAGGTACCCGAAGGCGATATAGCTGCGGTCAGCGAGATCGTGCGCTCCGAGATGGAAGGCGCGATCGAACTCGACGTCCCCCTCGTGGTCGACATCGGAGTTGGGCCGAACTGGATGGACGCGAAGGGCTAGAATCCGGCTATGCCGATCTACGAGTACGCGTGCACGAAGTGCAAACATCGCTTCGAACTCATCCAGAAGTTCTCGGCCCGCAAGGTCCGCACCTGCCCTGAGTGCAAGGGCAAGGTCGAGCGCCTGGTGCATGCGCCCGCGATCCAGTTCAAGGGCACGGGTTGGTATGTGACCGACTATGCCGGTAAGAGCGGCGGCGTGGACAGAGATGCGCCGAAGAAGTCGGACGGCGACTCGAAGAAGAGTGACTCCAAGAAGAGCGACACGAAGAGTAAGCCGAAGAAGTCTTCGGAGGACTGAGGGGGAGGCAGGCGGGGAGAGGGATCCGACCTACTGCGTCTCGTGGCGGCGCAGGGCTCTCCGGGCGGCGTCGCTCTCCGTGCACTTCGTCTCGTGGCCAGCTACGGTCGGGAGGCACGTACCGCGCCAACTCGATGGTCCGGCAGCGGAGGGCACGTGCCCCCAGAGCAACCCCGCCTGCAGTGCGCTCAAGGGGCGAACGACCGAGGAGACGCGCGAGCAAGAGCCCCGAATGAGCACTAGCGGCGACGGTTGCGTCCGGGGCACGTGCCCTCCGCTGCTGCCCACCCTTCAGTCGGCGAGAAACTCCGCCAACCGTGCCGCAAGGCTCGGATCGCGTCGCGCGACCGCGATGGTGGCTTCGACGAAACCGAGGCGGCTGCCGCAGTCGTAGCGCTCGCCCTCGAAGATCACGGCGTGGCACGGCATTGAGCCCAGTGCTGCCTGCATCGCGTCGGTGATCTGGATCTCGCCGCCTACGCCGGCGGGAGTGCGGTCGATCCAGTCGAAGATCTCGGGAGCGAAGACGTAGCGGCCCACGATTGCCAGCGCTGAGGGTGCTTCGTCAAGGGGTGGCTTTTCTACCAGTCGGTCGACGCGGTGGACGCGGTCAGCGATGGCTTCGCCGTCGATGACTCCGTAGCGATCCACCTGATCTTCCGGCACCTGCTCTACGGCGATCACCATGCCGCCGTGCTCGGCGTGGACGCGGCGGAGCTGCTCGAGTACGGGGACGTCGCCGAGGATCAGGTCGTCGGGGAAGACCACTCCGAATACTTCGTCGCCCACGGCCTCGCGCGCCTGCAGGATGGCGTGGCCGACACCCAGCGGCTCGCCCTGCATGACGGCGTGGACGTTTGCCATCTCGCCGACGGCACGCACGATGTCGCGCAGCTCTTCTTTGCCGGCGGCGGCGAGCGTCTCCTCCAGCCCGGTATCAGGGCTGAAGTGCTCGAGGATCGAAGTCTTGGTGGGGGCGGAGACCAGGATCACTTCGTCGCTACCCGCGGCGACGGCTTCCTCGACGGCGTATTGGATGAGCGGACGGTCGACGACCGTCAACATTTCCTTGGGCGGGGCCTTGGTGGCGGGAAGAAAACG
>Ga0115002_10005338_pt1 | contig 15191 bp, 9 predicted proteins | sample ArcticOcean_MG_C_8_FD_89576 | JGI IMG/M metagenome (GOLD analysis project Ga0115002, IMG submission 89576) | Marine microbial communities from western Arctic Ocean - ArcticOcean_MG_CB11_86 | ecosystem: Environmental > Aquatic > Marine > Oceanic | place: Arctic Ocean: Canada Basin | collected... | reverse complement strand
TTCTAAAATGGGGTCAGCAAGCGTTTGATACATTTCAAGTAGTTCCTCCAAGTATCGGTATTGTTCACCAGGTGAATTTGGAGTATTTGGCCCGTGTAGTTTTCGAAAAGGCGGATGGTGACTCGAGTATCCTTTATCCAGATACGTTGGTTGGTACCGACTCTCACACAACAATGATAAATGGTCTCGGAATCGTTGGTTGGGGTGTTGGTGGTATTGAAGCTGAAGCAGGTATGCTCGGCCAACCAGTTTATTTCCAGACACCGGAAGTTATTGGCGTCAATATGACTGGTAGTCTTTGTGAAGGCGTAACCGCAACTGACCTTGCCCTTCACGTCACCGAACTACTACGTGCTGAGCAGGTGGTGGGAAAATTTGTCGAGTTTTATGGCGAGGGAACAGAAAACCTAACGTTAGCCGACCGAGCCACAGTGGCCAATATGGCGCCCGAATATGGCGCAACAATGGGATTCTTTCCCATTGACGAAAAGACGCTCGATTATCTTCGCTTAACCGGACGCGAAGAAGCTTCGATTACGCAAGTAAAAGCTTACTTCGAAGCTCAAGGAATGTTCGGTATTCCAAAGGCTGGCGAAATTGAATACACAAAATCTATCGACCTCGATTTGGCAAATGTCGTCCCCAGTGTCTCCGGTCCCAAAAGACCACAAGATCGAATCGATGTCCCTGAATTGAAAAATCGATTTCGTTCTCTTTTCGAAATGCCGGTGGCTGAAGGCGGTTTTGGGAAGTCATTGAGTACCATCACAGAAAAAGTGGCTGTACATTCCGATGAAGGTGGAGTGGCAGTGGCAGATCCTGAAATAGGGCATGGCAATGTCTTAATCGCGGCTATCACCAGCTGCACGAATACATCCAATCCCAATGTAATGATCGCCGCTGGACTCGTTGCTAAAAAGGCGGTTGAAAAGGGAATGACGATTAGCTCGACGGTCAAAACAAGTTTGGCTCCCGGCTCACGTGTAGTAACCGAATATTTAGAAGCAACAGGGCTTCAGCAGTACCTCGACAAAATGGGTTTCAATCTGGTCGGTTATGGTTGCACAACCTGTATTGGTAATAGTGGTCCGTTGGCGGAGCCAATTGAAAATGCCATTCGGGAAGGCGATTTAGTCGCCGCAAGTGTTCTTTCTGGTAATAGAAATTTTGAAGCACGGGTCCACGGATCGATCCGAGCAAATTTTCTCATGTCCCCTCCCTTGGTAGTAGCTTATGCATTAGCCGGCACGGTTGATATAAACCTCAATGAGGATGTAATTGGAAATGATTCAGACGGAAACCCCGTCTACCTTAAAGACCTCTGGCCAAGCCAGGAGGAAGTACAGAACCTGGTTGCAACGGGCTTGAGGTCCGAGATGTTCACAAATCAATACTCGAAGATCATGGATGCGTCTGCTGAGTGGCAGTCTGTTGATTCTGGCGAAGGGGATATTTACAATTGGAAGGATGAAAGCACCTATATTCAGGAACCACCTTTTTTCGATAATTTTGGCATGGAGCCTAACCAGATTGTAAATCTGGTTGATCTTCGTCCATTGGCGATACTCGGAGATTCTGTAACCACAGATCACATTTCTCCTGCGGGTGCATTCAAGGGTGAAACTCCAGCAGGTAAGTTTCTGATTTCGAAAGGTGTGGAAGCCAAAAATTTCAATTCTTATGGTTCACGACGAGGTAACGACAAAATCATGACACGTGGCACTTTTGCCAATGTTCGAATTAAGAATCGAATGGCTGACGGTAAGGAAGGTGGATACACAAAGCTCATGCCTGAAGCACAAATGATGTCGATTTTCGATGCCTGTCAGGAATACAAAAATCGTGGTACCGGTACTATTGTATTTGGTGGTGTTGACTATGGCATGGGAAGTTCCCGCGACTGGGCAGCTAAGGGGACAAACTTACTCGGCGTAAAGGCTGTCGTTGCAAAAAGTTTCGAAAGAATTCACCGCAGTAATCTTTTGGGAATGGGAGTCCTGCCACTGGAATTTATTGAAAGCGAAACTATCGACTCCTTGCAATTAGACGGTTCAGAAGAAGTTTCAATTTCCGGACTTTCGAATGAGTTGCAGCCAGGGATTGTGTTGGACATGGAAATCAAACGAGTCGACGGAAGTAGTCTTAAAACCCAAGTAAAATTGCGTATCGATACAGCCGTTGAGGTTGAGTATTACCGCCATGGCGGAATTCTGCCTTATGTTCTTAGAAACATAATTTCTTCTCAATAATCGTTTACTATTATGGCCGAGGATACGGAGCCGACCTTTGTGGTCGATGTGTCGAGGCGACCCATGCTGGTGATTATTCACGGTCGGGCCAATTTCTTGAATTGCAGTCCTCTAAAAACCTTTTTCCGCAAAATGTTCGATAAAGGTGAGCGCGAGTTTCTCTTGGACTTTTCAAAATGTACCGGAATGGACAGCACTTTCTTGGGGATCCTGGCTGGCACAGCTCTTGAGGCGAAACGAGAGACTCCGGAGGGTGAAGTGCAGCTTGCAGGCCTGGACCAACGAAATCTGGAGTTAGTGAACAATCTGGGCCTCCGGCGAATTGTCACTATAGTCGAAGACAATGTTAAGGAATCAGATAACGCTTCAACGGGTCTTTCGAGGGAGGTACAAACAGAAGAAGAGAAAAAAGAGATGTTGATCGAGTCGCATGAGGATTTAGTTAAACTCGATGAAGCAAACCTTAACAAATTCGAGGATTTACTTACCTTTCTAAAGAACGAGGATTAATACCTCCGGTTTAGATCTTTTTGCATAACCTGTCTGAAACTTCTTGGAATTTTTCTGGTGCAAAACCTGAAAGGAACCCTTTTATAGCTAAAATGAGTACGGAATCATCTGTTGAAATGCCAACTTTACCTGACGCGGGCGGTCACTTCGGTCCATACGGTGGAGTCTATGTGCCTGAAACACTCATGACTGCCTTAAAGGAGCTAGGAGAAGTATATGCCGAGGCCTGCAAGGATCCTAGTTACGAGGCTGAACTGGCATGGCATTTAAAAGAATTTGCCGGAAGACCGACTGAATTGTATTTTGCAAAGCGCCTAACTGAGACGCTTGGCGGAGCCAAAGTATATTTTAAACGCGAAGACCTTCTTCATACCGGGGCTCACAAAATCAACAATGTTATAGGCCAGGCGCTACTGGCTCAACGGATGGGCAAGAAGCGGATTATTGCTGAAACAGGGGCCGGCCAGCACGGCATTGCGACTGCTGCCGCTTGTGCCAAATTTGGTTTAAAATGTGTCATCTACATGGGACGCGTCGATATGGAGCGGCAAGCGCTTAATGTTTATCGGATGCGTCTTTGCGGTGCAGAGGTGCGTCCCGTTGATGCCGGACAGAAAACACTTAAGGAAGCCGTGAGTGAGGCCATGCGTGATTGGGTAACCAACGTAAGGGATACTCACTATATTTTGGGATCTGCACTGGGATCACATCCTTACCCTATGATGGTGCGAGATTTTCACCGCATCATTGGTAAAGAAGCCCGAGCTCAAATTCTAGAAAGGGAAGGGCGCCTGCCAGATGAAATGTGCGCCTGCGTTGGAGGTGGCAGTAATGCTATCGGTTTATTTTATGATTTTCTTGGTGACTCTTCCGTTCGAATGGTTGGGGTTGAAGCAGGAGGTAGGGGTATTCGACGTGGTGAACACGCTGCACGTTTTGAGGGCGGAAAACTTGGGGTTCTGCAAGGCACCAAGACATACGTATTACAGGATGACGACGGGCAAATAGAACTGACGCATTCCGTTTCTGCCGGGCTTGACTATGCTGCCATTGGCCCAGAGCACGCCTATTACAGAGACGAAGGTCGGATTGAGTACACTTACGCCACAGATGAGGAAGTCTTGGATGCTTTTCAGAAATGTAGCCAAATTGAAGGTATTATTCCTGCTTTGGAATCTGCCCATGCGGTGGCTTATGCTCTTAAGAGAGCCCCGGAAATGGACAAGGATTCTATACTCTTGGTTAATTTGAGCGGGCGTGGTGACAAGGATGTACTACAAGTCGCTAAACTTTTAGGCGAAGGAGAACTATAATGTATTCGATGACTGGGTATGGTCGCGCATCGACCTTGCATGAAAACCTTGAGATTACCTTCGAGGTTCATTCGGTAAATCGAAAAGCGCTCGATGCCAACATAACAATGCCTCGCGAGTGGCAATTATTAGAGGGAAGTTTGCTTCGAATTCTGAAAGACAAGATTTCGCGCGGCCGTGTAATGGTCACTATCCAAGCTCAATTCACTAGTGATTCTGGTGCTGGAGAATTTGATACAAAAACGATCAATAGTCTCTATAATCAATTTGAATCCATTTCTAAAGAACTGGATGTAGCTTTTGATCCCTCTCCAGAATTATTATTTCAACTAGCTCTTTACTCAAAAAAGAACCAGGTGTTACCTGATGCAGAAGCGGTCAAGGAATCATTGTGTGAAGCCTTTGTTGTAGCGATTGATGCTTTAGTTGTCATGAGAAAGAGCGAGGGCTTGCAGTTGAAAGCTGATTTGGCGCAGCGATTAGAGTTACTGAAGGCGGGCGTGAAAGAAGTGACCACTTATGCAGGTGATAGTGTCCCCCATTATCGTGAATTGTTATTTCAGCGCCTGCGCCAGGCGGATCTTGAATTAAATCTCGATGATGAGCGGGTTCTCAAAGAAATCGCTCTTTTTGCTGATCGCTGCGATATCGCTGAAGAGATTACTCGATTGAATAGCCACCTGGATCAACTCGGTGAGTTCCTCAACGCCGAAGGCCCTGTTGGCCGAAAAATAGATTTCCTTCTTCAGGAAATGAATCGCGAGATCAATACAGTCGGGAGTAAGTCAAACGACATACGTGTCACGCGTCATGTCATTGATTTTAAGAACGAGTTGGAACGTCTCCGTGAGCAAATCGCTAATGTTGAGTAGCGGGCTAGGCTTTTGAGCTTTTGCGTGCTGCCTCTTCCTGAAAGCTGAACCAGGAGAATAACAGTACGCCAATCAATATACATGAATCGGCTACGTTAAACGCGGGCCATCGGTAAAAGCCGAGGTGAAAGTCTAGAAAATCGACTACATGATTGTAGGCCAGTCGATCATACAAATTCCCCAGGATCCCACCCGAAACTAAGCCCAAAGTGAGTTGGACATTGATATTGCGCAATCCAAGTCCTTTGCGAAAGAAGTATAGAAGTGCCAGTGCGACCCCAGAGAATATGGCCAAGAAGAAACTCTGTCCATGAAACATTCCCCAAGCAGCGCCTGTATTTCCGATGTGGCAAATATAGAAGAAGTGAGGAATTACCTCAACCATCGACGCCTCATCGTAAGTGCCGTAGGGCAAATATATTTGAACAAGCCACTTAGTCAACCGATCCATCGTGGCTGCGATAGCCACGATAATGAAAAAAAGTCGGTAGTATACGATTCGGTCTAGCCTGGATATTTTGTCATTAACCAACTGAGATTTAATCTCCATCGTCGTTAACTGCAAACTCTGAAGACCCCTCGATACCTGTGCTATAGACTCCACCTCGTTGCACACTGAATCGGTGGTTTTCCTCCAGTTTCTTCTGACCTTTCAAAGAGTGTTTAGTAAATGGCACAGCGAGCAATCGTTCTGCTGAAATGGGTTCCCCAGTTATTTCACACATCCCGTAAGTTCCGTCGAATATCCTGTTAATGGCTTTTTCAATCTCGGATAATGCTTCCTGCTCATTCGAAACAAGACCCAATGCGAAATCGGGATCGAAATCATCCTTCGCTTCGTCGATCGTACCTTTATCGTAACCTGCTGTTTCACCAGAACCGCCCGCGCCGGAACTCTTCAATGTTTCGCGCGTATGAAGGTTGAGTTCGTCATTTACGTGATTTCTCAAATCAATCAGTAAATCGTAGTACACTTTAAATTTTTTCGGGACCTTGGTCTTGTCGTTTTGTTTTGGCTTTGCCCCTATACTGTATCCAAGAATATCTGCCAAAGATGCAGCGCCTAAGCTTTGAGTTTCATGTGGAACATCCTCCAACTCAATTTTGGCTTTTTTCTTAACTACCTTAACTTCTTCTTTTACTCCGTTATCACTCTCTTCAGGCTTTTTAGTTTTAAGAAGGCTTTTAACGTCATCCAGCGTGAAAGCAGCCACTTTCCCATTGGTGGGTTTTGGAGTTGGGGCAGCCTTTGGCTTAGCCGCAACCTTGGTTGCTGCTTTGGCTTTTGGCTTAGTTGCGGGTTTAGCTTTAGTGACTTTCTTCGTATCAGTTTTTTTGGCAGGCATCTGTCGTGAAGGTGTTTAAGGTTTTAAATATTGAGTGTTTGCTTACAGCGTGGGCATAAATTTTCTTCAATTTCCGTTTCTACTAGCTCTTCAACCGTCCTCCAGCATCTGGGGCAGCGTTCGCCTGGGGCAGGTTTTATGAATACAGAAACAGTATCCGCGCCCGTTGGTTCCAAAGAGACTTGAGAAGTGATAAATATTTCCGGGAGTTTGGATTCAAATTGTTGGAGATTCTGAAAGAGCTTATCATTTGTTGAACCAATAATGGTTGTGACGGCGTCGAGAGATTTTCCAATTTCTTTAGCTTGTCGAGCCTTTTCCAGAAGCTCATTTACCTGATTCCGGAATTTTAAGATATTTTCAAATGTTTCGATGCCTTCTGACCATTTCCAGGTGTTTTCAGCTTTTGGCCATTCCGTCAGATGTATGGATTCAGATCCATATTCCTGACCGGATTTAAAATAGGACCAAGCTTCATCAGAGGTGAAGGGGACAATGGGTGCCAGAAGCCGTGATATCGTCTGAAATATATGGTAAATCGCTGTTTGGGATGATCGTCGTAACTCAGAGTCAGGAGCCAGTGTGTATAAGCGATCCTTCAGCATATCGTGGTACAAGGCTGAAAGTGAAACCGAGAAAAACTGGTTTATCAGCTGGTAAACTCTATGAAATTCGTAGTTTTCATAGGCCTGCGTCACCGGATCAATAAGTTCGGCCGTTTTGTGTAATGCCCACCTATCGATCGGATCTAAGTCCTCTATCGTTACCGCGTCTTTCTCGTAATCAAAGTCGCTGAGATTTGAAAGTTGGAAACGCATGGTATTTCGTACCAAACGGTAGGAATCCACGATTCGTTTAATAATGTCGTCAGAAACCGGGATATCGTTGCGATAATCTTGTGACGCAATCCAAAGGCGGATGACGTCCGCACCATAACGGCTTATGTATGCATCGGATGTTTGCGGCTTCCCGTGCGTATCACTTTTACTGATTTTGGTTCCATCTCCTCGGACAATAAATCCATGAGTTACAACGCCTTTGTACGGCGCCTGACCTTCCTTTGCGATACTGGTCCATAGAGACGATTGAAACCACCCTCGGTGTTGATCGCTTCCTTCCAAATATAAGTCTGCTGGAAATGTGAGTGTTTCTTGTCGGCGCAAAACAGCTTGGTGGCTTGAACCCGAATCGATCCAGACGTCTAAAGTGTCCTTTCCGCATTTTAAGGATTTACCCTTCCATGACTCAGGCAGCTCGATACCTTCAAGAATCGTCTCTGCATCATTCTCAAACCAGAAATTTGTCCCTAGGGTTTCAGTCTTGTCGGCGATGGCTTTAACCACGCCGGCATCCAGGTAGGACTCCCCGTCTTCATCGTAAAATGCTGGAATCGGAACACCCCAACTTCTTTGACGACTCACGCACCAATCCGGACGACCTTCTACTGCACCACGAATACGGTTCTCTCCCCAGTTTGGAACCCAATTTACTGCTCCTATGGCTTCAAGTGCGCGGTCACGAAATCCATTTTTATCCATAGACACAAACCATTGGTCCATAGCACGGAAAATAACCGGTGTTTTTGAGCGCCAGCAGTGGGGATAACTGTGTTCGAATCTCTTAAATTTTATAAGGTTGCCCGATTCTTTGAGCATCTCGATAACTGCTACATTAGCAGGGCTTCGTCCTTTTCGTTCCAAAACAGTGACTCCGACGAGTTCGTTTGGTATCTGCCCATCGTCGATATACTTACCCTGATCGTCTAGTGGGCAGTAAATCTCCAACCCATATTTCAGCCCGGACTGGTAATCGTCCAATCCATGTCCTGGTGCAGTATGAACAGCGCCTGTTCCGGTCTCGGTCGTAACGTATTCGGCGAGAATGATTGGACTTGCTCGGTCGATAAATGGGTGACGACTTTGCAGTCCTTCCAAATGTTCACCTCGAATTTCCTGCTCTATGGTGTATTCTCCAAGCTCCGTGGCTGCGGTAAACGATTCAACCAAATCCTTTGCTACAATATACTTTTCGTCGTCGGCAACGACAACGGCGTAGTCGATACGTGAATGAACGGCTACGGCCATGTTTGATGGAATCGTCCAGGGAGTGGTTGTCCAGATGACAATGGATACTTTTCCATCGATTGCCAGCGAACTAGTATCTGGCAATGCAAACTTAACCCAAATCGATGGGCTCACATGGTCCTTATATTCAATCTCTGCCTCTGCCAAAGCTGTTTCGCAAGGGATGGACCAATAAACTGGTTTTTTGCTTCGATAAACCAGATCCTGTTCAATGAATGCAGAGAAGGTGCGTAAGATATCTGCCTCATACGCAGGATCTAGTGTCCGGTACTCATTTTTCCAATCGGCCAATATGCCTAAACGTTCAAACTGAGTGCGCTGGATTTCGATGAAATTTTTCGAGAATTCGGCGCAAGCTTTGCGGATTTCAGAGGGCGGTAAATCTTTGCCCTGGTCCCGCATTTCGCGGGTTACACGGTGTTCGATAGGAAGTCCGTGGCAATCCCAGCCTGGAATGTAAGGCGCTCGAAAGCCTTGCATGGACTTATAGCGAAGAATCATTTCCTTCAAACTCTTGTTCAGAGCCGTGCCAATATGAACATCTCCACTGGTAAAGGGAGGGCCATCGTGAAGAATGAACGTAGGACCTTTGGAGTTCTTTTCTTGGATTTTGCCGTAAAGATCCTCTTTTTTCCAGTGCCCTATTCGCTGAGGTTCCCTTTGCACAAGGCTTCCCCGCATGGGAAACTCAGTGGTTGGCAGTGTCAGGGTATCTTTCAGGTTCTTGGACATGATGGTATTAAAAGTTCGGCTACCCATCCAAAGGTCGCCGATAAGCGCCGGAAGAAAGCTACTAAACCTATCCAAGTCAAGCGTTCTGCGACGAAAAATTAATGCGAGTTTTAACCAGACGCGAATCGACACGAAAGCCGTTATCAGCAAGGCATTGGAGGGTGATTGAACCCGTGGTCATTCATTTCCAGATTTTTGTTATATATTCTAGACTTGGTGCATGTATTTATCGATTCTTTCCGCTCCTTATACCCAGGATGGGGTTTGGTTTAGTTGTTATAAACAAATTTTATGAAATTGGAGAAACGTCCAGTATTACTAGTGATTCGGGATGGTTGGGGAGCGAACCACAACCGTGAACACGACGCCTATAATTGCGTCAAACAGGCAAACTTGCCGGTATCCAATAAATTGTCTGAGAATTGGCCTACAACTGAGCTCGCTGCTTGCGGATTGGACGTTGGAGTTCCAGTCGGCGTCATGGGAAATAGTGAGGTTGGTCACCAAAATATTGGTGCCGGGCGGATTGTTGACCAGGAAGTGGTCCGAATCACCAAAGCTTTTAAGACTGGAAGCATTCGTGAGAATGAGACCCTCAAGGCTGCTTTCAACCGTGTGAAGTCTGGCGGCAATTTACACCTGCTTGGGATTGTTTCCGACGCAGGGGTGCATGGCTTGCTTGACCACCTATATGGACTCTTAATAGAGGCAAAAGCTGCAGGAGTGAAGGAAGTTTACATCCATGCTTTTACAGATGGTCGTGATACCTCTCCGCATAGTGGTTTAGGCTACATTCAAGAAGTAGAAACAAAATGCGCTGAACTTGGTATTGGAAAAATTGCTTCAGTCTGTGGACGTTTTTGGAGTATGGATCGCGACAATCGTTGGGAACGCGTATCTCAGGCTTACAATATGTTGACCGGGAAAGAATCTGGCAATACGGCTCGCACTGCTACCGAAGCTGTTCAACATTACTATGATAATCCTTTGGATAGTTCCAGGAAGGGCGACGAATTTGTGCTGCCTACTTGGGTGGTCGACGAAGAAGGCTCCCCGCTAGCTACAATTGGTAACGGGGACTCAGTTGTTTTCTACAATTACCGCGGTGATCGTCCACGTGAAATAACTCGTGCGTTTATTGAGGATGGTTTTACCAATTTTGATCGAGGCGAAAAACTGGATCTGTTTTACGCGGGCATGACCGATTATAAGAAAGATATGCTCGATCATATCATTTTTCCGCGCGTCGGAAAGATGGCCAATATTCTTGGAAGCTATCTGGATGACCATAGTATGACTCAATTCCGTTGTGCTGAGACTGAGAAGTATCCACACGTGACATTCTTTTTTAACGATTATCGCGAAGATCCATTCCCAGGAGAAGATTGGGGGATGGCCCCAAGCCCGAAAGTGACGACTTATGATTTGGAACCGGAAATGTCAGCGGAAGAGGTAAAGGAATTAACCAAAGCAGTAGTCCTTTCGAAGAAGTACGACTTCATACTAGTTAACTTTGCAAATCCCGATATGGTTGGGCACACAGGTTCATTAGAGGCTGTCAAAAAAGCCTGCGAAAAAGTCGACGACTGCCTCGGTCAACTTTTGGATGCCATTGACTCTGTAGATGGTGTTGCTCTGGTAACCGCCGATCATGGTAATTGCGACCAAATGTGGGATCCCAAAGTTGACGGTCCTCATACGGCCCATACATTGAATCCAGTTGAACTTGTCGTTTACGGAAAAGGTTGTGAAAATTTGAAACTAAATTCATCCAACTCGCGTCTAGCTGATATAGCCCCTACTGTATTGCATTTTCTTGGACTCGAAAAGCCGTTGGAAATGACAGGGAAAAATTTAGTTACCGAATAAATTCCATACATGTATACCAGGTTTACAGCTACCTTCGCCATCCTGACACTGAGTCTGACATCGCTCTTTTCTCAAAGTGATGCGAATTATGAGCTTATGCGTCTCGAGGACGTAAAACCTGGAATGAAAGGGGAGTGGCGTACGGTAATGTCGGGTACTTCAATCGAGACATTTCCACTTCTTGTAATTGGCATCGCAGAACACTTTATAGGCCCCAACCAACCGATCATTATTTGCGAAGCTATCGACAAAGCTAATATTCTATCGGGTCCTGTTGCTGGGATGAGTGGGAGTCCCGTTTTCATCGAAGGCAAACTGGTTGGTGCCTACGCGTATGGTTACACCTGGCCAAAAGAGCAGGCAATTATCGGAGTAACGCCCATTCATAACATGCTGCCTGTGTTTGAGGATAAAGGTAGCACCGTTGCTTCATCAGGGTCCGTAAATGCTTACTGGAAATCTGTGGAGCCGACAAGTCGCGGACGACTCAGTGAGTATAAAACGGTGCTGCAGCCACTTCCAGCACCATTGATAGCTTCCGGGATCTCAGAAAGCACTTTAAGCGCGTTTAGCGGCGAATTGAAAGAGCTTGGTATCACTGTGATGAATGGACCGGGCGGTGCTTCTTCAACTGAGTTGTCCGGACAAATTGAGGCAGGCTCTGCTGTATCTGCAATTCTGATGCAGGGTGATTTTAATTTTGGAGCGACTGGTACGGTTACGCATGTGGACGGAGATCAGTTATTAGCCTTCGGGCATCCATTTTTCCAATGGGGCTCGGTGGAGATGCCTTTGGCCCAGGCTGAGATATTGACAATAGTCCGCTCGTTGTCCTCTTCCTTTAAATTATCAAACATGGGGCCCCAAGTTGGCCGCGTGTATCAGGACCGACTCACTGGTATCGCCGCTGAGCTAGGCCCGGTATCTCCGATGATCGATTATTCTGTTTCAATATCGTATCCGGAATTCGAAGACAAAAACTTTTCGGCAAAGATGTTTCGGCATCCGCGGCTAGGTCCAATCGTCGGAGCTATGGCCACCATGGAATCATTAAGGGGTGGTCTTGAATACTCTGAAGAGCTTACGCTCAGAGTTAAGACTGAGATCAAAGTTGAAGGATATGATTCAATTGAAGTGACAGATATATTTGCAGGAACGGGTGTAGACAATGCTGCTGCGTTTCAGCAGTTGGCTATTCATCAACTGTTAGCGGACAATTCTTTTGATCCTCCCCCGATTGAATATTTTAAAGTGTTTATCGAATCGCGACCTGTCACCGAAGTTACCTACCTGGAGGCTGTTTATCTCCATGAGGATAACGCCAAGTCTGGCGATACAGTTAATCTTACTCTCCAGATGAAAAATCACCTGGGTGACCGGTTCTCCAAACAAGTTTCATTTGTTCTTCCTGAAGAAGTAAGGAAAGAACGCGTCGAAATTTTGGTCGCTGATGCTGTTTCGGTCGATAAGGTAGAGTTCGAGGGATTTTATACAGCCTCTCGATTTGAGCACGTATTGGAGCGGATAAAGGATTTAAAAAGCCGCGACCATATCTACATCAAACTGTTGCGGCAAGCTCCAGGGATCAGCTTTGAAGGCCAGCATTTGGCTGGTTTGCCTCCTTCTACCTTAGCGCTGCTCAAAAATGCAAAAGGTCTTAAAATTGATAAAAATACCGTTCGCGAAAGTGGATTCGAAATGAAAATACCGATGGACTCAGAATTTCGCGGGAGCGCATTGTTACCTCTAATTGTTGATTGATATGAAACTTATTACAGTCGCTTTAACTTTCCTGATCTCCTGTTTATTATTAAGTGGGCGTACGCATGAAACGATACATCAATCCTTCACGCAGTTCAGTAAGGGTGAATTGAGCCAGGTGTCGCTTCACACTGACGGTTATTTGTTACCGGCACCTTCGTTGGAAACACTTGCCGACATGGATGCCCCGATCTTGTGGGATGCCCAATTGGATTCAAAAGGAAACCTTTACCTTGGGACTGGAAATGAGGGCGTCATTTTTAAAGTAGAGGCAAATGGTGAAGTCACCACTGTGTTCGAGCCCAACCGTTTGATGGCTCGATCCATTGCTATCGATGACCGTGACCAGGTTTATGTTTCTGTGTCACCGGATGGAATGTTGTATCGCATTTCCCGTGACGGTGATGTGGATGTTTTCCTAAAACTACCGGATCAGTACGTCTGGGATATGGTTTTTAGTGATGACATACTATATGTCGCTACTGGATCTCATGGGATTATCTATAGAATTAATACTCGCTCAAAAACACCAGAAGCAGAAGTATTTTTTGATTCCGAGGAAACGCACATAACTTCCTTAGCGTTCGAATCTGATGGACACCTCCTTGCTGGTAGTGCGACCCATGGACTCCTGTATCGCATTGATTCCGATGGGGAAGGGGATGTGGTTTACTCAACCGGCGAAAGAGAAATTAGGGCTATTTTACCTCAACCCGATGGATCCATTTTCTTTAGTTCCTTTAACCAACCAAGTCGTTCAACGGTTGTGAAGAAGAGCTCTTCTTCGAGCTCTTCAAGCAGCCAATCGAGTAAATCTTCCGGCAGCTCCTTCTTCGCTGACTCTGATGAACCATCAAGCAAGAATGACAAAGTCCCTCCCTTTTATGGGATCACTGTTTCGGGGAAAAGTAATGACTCTGGGGTCGTTTATTGGATGGATCCAGATGGGTTTGTAACGAATTGGTGGATGGGAAATAAAAAGTCTATTTACTCGCTGGCACAACTTCCAAACGGGAATCTCATTTTGGGTACCGGCAGTAAAGGCAACCTTTACGAAGTAACAAAACCGAGTGATTGGACTCTGCTCCATTCTTTGGATTCAAGCGGAGAAATAACTGGTATTGTTCCTCTGAAGGAGGAGGGTGTGTTCTATCTGGTTTGCAGTAATCCCGGGCGAATATTGAAGTTGGATACCAACAAATCTTCTGTGGGGTTCTACGAATCGGAGGTTGTTGATTTCGATCACGTATCTCAGTTCGGCAGTTTCCAGGTTTTTAGTGAGCCGTTAGGTGATGGCCAAGTCGGAGTCGAAGTTCGAGGTGGCAATTTGGAAAGTCCGGATCGTACGTGGTCTGACTGGGTTGCATTAGCTGGCGAACGCGGGGTTTTCCGAAACCCACTTCCTCCATCCCGTTTTATGCAATATAGAGTCTTGTTTGAAAACGAAGAAGCACCGGCTGTTCATCAGATTCGTTTCTTTTCAAAAACTCAAAATTTGGCACCCCTTGTGACGAGCATCAAAGTTCTGGGTTCTGGTTACGAAGCCAGAAAATTTACTACTCAAGCGTCCGCCCCTAATGTGGATTTGACTCGAAGTTTGAACTCAGGTGTAGAGGCAGAATTCGACAAACTCGCAAACAAGCCTGATCAGGTTAAATTATTTCCAAAACCCGGAGCACGAACGGCTGTATGGAGGTCCTTGGATGGAAATGCAGATGACTTGTTGTTTACTGTGAAGCTTTCTGCATTGGGAGAAGATACCTGGGTCACTTTATCGGAGGACCAGGAGGAGAAGTATCTCTCCTTTACGACGCAGGGATTTAAGGATGGTTATTATCGTCTTAAAGTCACCGTGACGGACGATCCTACTAATCCTTCGTCGGAGGCTAAAACGGGAGAGCTTATTAGTGAGGTGTTTTTAATAGATAATACACCGCCAATCATTCTAATTAACAGCTACGATCGAACGGGAGACGAGGTTACCTTGAATTTGACCGCCTCCGACAATACCAGCCTCATTCGTCAGGCGACCTTTCGACTAAATGGGAACGATGAAGATTCGATTCATCCCGAGGATGGTATTCTTGATGAATCCTTGGAAACGTTCGAGCTTATCCTCGATTCTCCACAAGATTCCGAGCCAAGCCTGTTGGTCGAAATCGAGGATGAGGTAGGAAATGTGACGGCTTTGACGCGCCGCCTCGACTGATATTGAACCATCGGCGTATTTTATACCTCAAAATTAAGTTTGATTTCTCCTCAGTAGTTTCGGTTTATAGCCAGCTTTTCATTTTCCCGCTCAGGGGAATCACATCGAAACGAAAGAAAGCACATGAAACGGACGCATCATTGCGGGAAACTCAGATCAACCGATATCGGATCTTCGGCCATTCTGACTGGATGGATTGATTCGGTTCGCGACCATGGAGGCGTATTATTCGTCGACTTGCGCGAC
>Ga0115002_10005336_pt1 | contig 15202 bp, 9 predicted proteins | sample ArcticOcean_MG_C_8_FD_89576 | JGI IMG/M metagenome (GOLD analysis project Ga0115002, IMG submission 89576) | Marine microbial communities from western Arctic Ocean - ArcticOcean_MG_CB11_86 | ecosystem: Environmental > Aquatic > Marine > Oceanic | place: Arctic Ocean: Canada Basin | collected... | reverse complement strand
CGCTCGTCGCTAGTCCGACGTCTCACCTGTGAAACGCTCGAACCGAGATGTTTGCTCACTGTTGTTATCGGTGAGATTTCGGCCCATTCTTCTACTCAAATTGCCGAGGACGACGGCGATCTCTCGGACTGGATTGAGCTGCATAACAGTGGAGCTTCCGAAGTTGATCTCACTGATTGGTCGCTAAGCGATCGCGCGGACGGCTTGAGTTCGTGGACGTTTCCGGCAGTTGTCATGCCGGCGAGCGAACGACTAATTGTTTACGCTTCCGGCAAAGATCGGAGTGTTGTTGACCAGCCTCTTCACGCGAGTTTTCAGTTGAGTGATACGGGCGAGTACTTGGCTCTCTCGCGTCCCGATGGCAGTAAAGCATCTGAATTTTTTCCTTTTCCCAACATCCCCGCTGGTTACACCTTTGGAGTGTATGAGGAAAAAACGAAATCGAGTTGGTGGCGGAGTCCGCAACCGCGGCGCTGTTAGTCCCGCCCGACGGCAGTCTGGGCAACGCTTGGCTCGGCGCGTCCGAACCGTTTGACGATAGCGGTTGGGAACCTGTAACACTCGGCATCGGCTTTGATACAAACAATGACAATTCGAGTCCAGCGGCACTTCAAGTAGACTTTAGTCGAGCTCCTGGCAGCGACCCTTTGCAGCTCGATTGGCTCGGTTTCACTCACGATGGCACTGCTGCACATACTGTTCAATTTCCGACAGACGATCTTGCCGGAGCAGGTAACGAAGTTTCCGTGACGTTGAGCGGCAATACGCACTGGCGAGACTACGCCCCCGCAACTGGCTCGTTCGCCGCGCAATCGAGTTTGTTATCGGATGGGCCATTGTGCAATGTCGCATGTACGATGCAGTTGACGATCGACGGATTACTTCCAGGCCAATACCGAATTACCACCTACCACCATACGACTCAATTCGGTCCGAGCGAACGGGTCGGGAACCCGTTCAACGTCGAGTTGACAGATGCCTTGAATACGGATTTACTCATCGCTTCCGATTTAATGATGTCGGACAATGCGAGCTCTGAACTCTCGACCGTTTCCGTCGATGCTCAGACCGATGGCGTGCCGATCTTGTTGTCATTCGAAAAGTTCGGTGGAAGCGATCACTTCGCGTTGCCAGGTTTCAGAATCGAACGAATTACACCGACGGTGATGACTGCGGTCGAAACAGACGTTGAAGCGTTGATGCATGGAGTGAACTCGTCCGCTTATTTACGTACCGATTTCAGTTGGAACATAGCCGACGCAGTCGACCGACTGTTTTTGGATGTGGCATACAACGACGGATTCGTCGCGTATCTAAACGGAGTGGAGGTGGCAGCGAGGAATGAGCCGGGCTCGGTCGATTGGAACTCTGCGGCCAGCACGAGCCGCACACCTCTTGAGTCAGTCGTCGATGAGTCGATCGATATCTCGGCGCATCGAAACCAATTGATCGACGGTCAAAATATTCTCGCAATCCAGGGGTTGAATAGTGCGATCGACGATGCGGATTTCTTGTTGGCTCCAAAACTGACCGCCGTAGAAATCGTCGACACTCAACAGCAGTTTTTTGCAGACGGAACGCCTGGCGATCCGAACCCGGAAGGAATTGCGGGCTTCGTCCAAGATACAAAATTTGGCGTCGATCGCGGCGTGTTCGCTTCTGTGGATGAAGCGTTCGACGTAACGATCACGAGCGACACGGCTGGCGCGACGATCGTTTACACCTTGGACGGCAGTGAGCCCCAGTGGACGGCGTTAGATACCGTAGTTAATGGTATTCGCTACTCTGACGCTTTGCATATTTCAGAAACGACGACTCTCCGCGCCGCAGCGTTTTTGGATGGGCACCAGCCCAGCAACGTGGACACGCACAGTTACATTTTTCTCGACGATGTAGTTCAACAGCCCGCCGACCCAGCAGGATTCCCGTCAACTTGGGGCAGCCCTGGCGCGTTCCCCGGCGGCCAAGTGGTTGCCGACTACGGGTTGGAAGACGATCCCGCCGACCTCGCTGGCGACTTAAACCTCTCATTGAACGAGGCTCGGGATGTCGTCGAAACATCGCTGGCGAGTTTGCCAACTCTTTCGCTTGTTTTGGATGTGGAAGATTTCTTTGGAACGAATGGTGTTGGCCAAATCGGCCGCCGCATTCGAGTTGCGTTATGAGATGACAGCACAGTTCGCATCGTACGAAGGGCAGCTAAGGAATTCTGGCGAGTTGTTGACGATGTTAGATCGTTTTGGCGAACAGATCTTTTCACTTTCGTATAGCGACTCGGGCAGTTGGCCTGGCCGAGCAGACGGGATTGGTAGTTCGCTCGAACGCATTGACTTTGCGATGCCCGAGAACGAGTCGTCCAATTGGCGAGCGAGTGCCGAGTACGATGGCTCGCCGGGAGCGGCAGGTATTGCTCCGTTTCAAGACGTCGTCGTCAATGAAGTTCTCAGTCACACCGATTTGCCGGATGTCGACGCAATCGAGTTGTATAACACGACGACAGAGCCGATCGAGATTGGCGGTTGGTATGTGAGTGACACGAGCGACGAGTTTCGTAAGTTCCGAATTCCAGACGATACAATGTTGCTTGGCGAAAGCTATGTTACTTTTGACGAAACTGACTTCAACGCGTCGATGGGGCAAGCCGAGGGTGACTTTGCATTGAGTTCGTTGGGCGATGATGTGTGGTTGTTAGAAGCAGATGCAGACGACGATCTTTTAAGGTTTGCGGATCGTGTCGAGTTTGAAGCTGCAGCCAACGGCGTTACTTGGGGTCGCTGGCCCAACGGAACTGGCGAGCTGTTTCCCATGCAGTCGCAGACCCTCGATGAACACAATAGCGGTCCGTTTGTTAGTTCGGTGATTGTTTCCGAAATCATGTACCATCCAAGTGCAAATGGAATCGGCGAAGAATTCTTGGAGTACTTTGAGCTTCACAATTCTTCGGTCGACGAAGTCGAGATATCCGGCTGGCGAATTGTGGGCGGCGTCGATTTTGAGTTTGCTGCTGACACGTTCTTGGCGGGTGGAGCGTCTTTGGTAATCGTTGGGTTTGATCCCAATGACAACGCACTGGTCGATCAGTTTCGCAATGTATTCTCCGCCGAGCAGACCGTAGTTCCCGACGGTCCGTTTAACGGGCGGTTGGATAACAACGGTGAACGAATTGCCTTATATCGCACGGACGATCCACCGATCGAGAACCCGGCGATAACTCCACTCATACTCCTCGATGAAGTCCGCTATGGGACAACGGTCGACTGGCCAAGTCTGGCGGATGGCGGTGGGCCATCGCTCGCTCGAAGCGATCCAAACAGTTTCGGTCGAGATGCGATATCGTGGTACGCAGATACGCCAACGCCAGGTCGATTCGTTGATGGAGCGCCGCGCGTTACCCAGTGGAGTGTCAACGAGTCGTTTGTCGATCCGCTCGATTTGCCGCGCGGACCACAGCCAACGAGTTGGCTGCAACAGAGAAGTGATTTGCGGGAAATTACAATCCACTTTACGGAAGCCGTCTCGCTAGATGAATCTGATTTGATTCTGACAAACCTTGGGGTTAACGCACCAGCGGATACAGATAACATCGTCGGGCTGTTGCCACAGCACATCGCGCTTGCTCAAAATGTCTTGACGCTGTCCTTCAGCAACTACGAATTAGCGGACGGAGTTTACTCGCTTGAACTCACCGACACCGTTGCCGATTTGACTGGAGTCCCAATCGACGGCGACGGCGATCTTACCGGTGGAGATGGATGGACAGTTACGGGCGCTGCCAATAACAGGTTGTCAAAATTGCGATCGGATTTCAATGGCGATGATGGCGTGTCCGTCTTTGACTTTTCCACTTTCAGCTATTGGTTTGGCATGGCAGTGCCGACAGCTCCTGCGTATAGCGACATGAACGACGACGGTGGAATAAGCGTCTTTGATTTCACCCACTTCTCAAATAATTTTGGTATCGGCGTTATTTATCCAGTAGCGTTTGCTTTGCGAGTTGAGCAGCCTGTTGCAAACGAGCGATTGCCCATGCAGCGATTACACATGGTGGACGCAGTTGAACAGCGTGTCGAGCTGCTTGAATCCGATAGCGATTGGAATGCCGTGTTGTGGGAGCTGGCAAAACGAACGCGGCAGAATCTCTGGGACGTTTAGACGCTAATCAGCGACCAACGAAAAAAGCCCCGAGTGCAAAAGCAACTCGAGGCTTTGATTTGTTTTGGAATGTCGGTTTAGAGGAATGCAGCCAACTTGGCACATAGGTCTGCTGTGCGGCAGCTGTAACCCCATTCGTTGTCGTACCAGCTGACAACTTTGACCAACTTGCCTTTGTCGCCGAGTACTTGTGTGAAGTCGGCAGCGAAGATCGAGCTGTGCGGATCGTCGATGATGTCGCTCGAAACGAGCGGATCAGTTGCGAAGAACAGAACGCCTTTGAGGTCGCCTTCGGCGGCCGTTTTCATAGCCGCGTTGATTTCTTCTTTAGTGGTTTCTTTCGTCAGGTTGCAGGTCAAGTCGACGACACTACCAGTCGCAACTGGAACTCGCATGGCGATACCAGTTAGCTTGCCATTGAGTTCTGGAATAACCAGACCAACAGCTTTAGCGGCACCAGTCGAAGTTGGGATGATGTTCTGGGCACCACCACGAGCTCGATAGAGATCGGAGTGCGGCATGTCTTGCAAGCGTTGATCGTTAGTATAGGCGTGAACCGTGGTCATCAGACCGGATTCGATGCCGAAGCTTTCGTGCAACACTTTAGCGACAGGTGCCAGGCAGTTGGTTGTGCAGCTGGCGTTGGAGATGCACTTGTGGTCAGCGGTGAGTTGGTCGTCGTTGACGCCGAGAACACAGGTGAGATCGGCACCGTCTTTGGCGGGTGCACTCAAAACGACTCGCTTTGCTCCGGCTGCCAAGTGGCTGTCGTAACCAGCTTTGGAGTCGGTAGCACGACCGGTGAAAATACCAGTACATTCGATGCAGACATCGACGCCAAGGTCGCCCCAGGGTAGTTCGGCTGGGTTGCGAACGGCGAGTGCTTTGATCTGCTTACCGTTGACGGTCAAGTTTTCGTCGTCGTAGGTAACTTCGCCATCGTAGCGACCGTGGATACTGTCGTACTTCAGCAGTGTTGCCAGGGTCTTATTGTCTGTAAGATCGTTGATTGCAACAACTTCGAACTCGTCAGTGCGAGACATAAGGTTGCGGAATGTGAGGCGTCCGATACGACCAAAACCATTAATTGCGATGCGAAGAGCCACTGCTTTTCTCCTACGTTCATTGTTCTGTGCTATTGCGAAGTCCGCGATTATACTGCTGAACCTGAATCCCGGCAACGGGCAGTAACTCACCCAGAAGCGGTAGAAGGAGCTGAATCACCCCTAGAGCGACCACTCAAAAAGTGGCTCGAAACAAACGATGTTGCTGCATCCAGCGACGGGTTAGGCACTTAGCTCTTTGGAGTAACAATGGACTGGTTGTGGAATGAACTGGAACCCCTGCAAAATACCCTAGAATCCGCTATTGATTCCCGCTGACTTTCACATATTGCGCATTGCCGATGGATGATTCGAACAAGTCAAACCAGCCCAAAGCGAGGTGGCAATTGCCGCGCGGTCTGACTCGCGGCGTCTGGGAATACGTGAACTCCGATTCCATCGCAGGCGACTACGACGACTACTTTGCTTTGACGAAGCTGTTCGAGTTGGATGAAGAAGTCATCGCCCGGCACCTCGACCCCGACCGCAATCGTGGCAAGGTCGTGGCCGACTTGGGCTGCGGAACGGGGCGAGCTCTGGTTCCGTTGGTACGCAGTGGCTTTCACGGTTTGGCAGTGGACCTGTCGATGAAAATGTTGCACATCGTCCAAGAGAAGGCAGATGAAGAATCGTTGCCGATCGAATGCGTGCAGACGAACCTCGTCGAGATGGATGGGCTCGCAGACGAAAGCGTCGATCATGCAATTTGTCTGTTCAGCACGCTAGGCATGATTCAAGGTCGCGAGAATCGCCGCAAGGTACTGCGGCATGTCAATCGCATCCTTGCACAAGATGGATTGTTTATTCTGCACGTACACAACCTGTGGTTCAATCTCTACGATCCCGGCGGCGTCCGGTGGGTACTCGGTAGTTTGCTGAAATCGTGGACTCGAAAAGATTACGATGCCGGTGACAAGTTCTTTAACTACCGCGGCGTTCACAACATGTTCTTGCATGTTTTTCGTCGCCGTGAATTGGTGTCGGACCTCAAGCAAGCTGGGTTTCGAGTGCGCGAGATGTTTTACCTCGACGCTGTTCGCCAGGGAGAGCTAAAGCGAAAGTGGTTCTTCGGAGACATGCGAGCCAACGGATGGATTGTCGTTTGCGAAAAAGGAACTAACGCAAACGTCCGCTAGTTTTAGTCTAGATCGATTTGGCGGAAGATCGGCAAGTGCCGGTAGTAGACTTCGAGTGTGCAGATAGCGAGTGAAGTTTCGTACACACGGCCGCCCGAGTGTGGGCTGCCCATGCTCCAGCTGCCTGCGTGTGGCCCGCTCTTCACTTGTTGCTCGACGAGGATTTCTCTCATCCGTGAATTCCACATCTCCCATGGTTCACCGCCGTAGTGGTGCATGGCCTGAGTGCCGTAGTAATAGTAGTAGATGTCGTGTTTCTTGTTGCGCGAGGGCAGGTGGTTTGCCTGCAACCACTTGATTCCTTCGCCCAAGGCGATGTCGTCTTTGGTCCAACCGAGATACATCCGGCAGAGTAAGCCTTCGGCAGTCATCGTATGTTTGGGTTGTTGATTGGCTAGATAAGAATACAAAGCGCCGTCTCGGCTGGAAACGGAGTCGAGAAAATGACCCGCTCGAACTAGCGTCGATTTATCGACAGTTAAGCCGGCGGCTTTGGCACTTTGCAGCGCCATGATTTGCCAACCAACGACACTTGTATCTCCGCGGTCGTTGGGCGCTTCCCAAACGGGAGCGTATCGCCAACCGCCGTCCTTCAGTTGGGCTTTGACGATAAAATCGACAGCCTTCTGAGCTGGCGCTCGCAATTCTTCATCGCCGGACATCAAGAACGCTTCGCACAGAACGATAGTCGATTGTCCGTGAGCGTACATACCAGCGTTACCCGCGGATTGTCCACGCATATCGCCGTTTTCTTTTTGTTGATCGACCATCCAGCGAACGCCTTTGGCGACGTTCTCCTGATAGCGGCCCACGATGTGAGTTTGCCCAGCTCCGAAGAATGGGAACAAAGCCAGCGATGTGGCTGCCGTCGGCGATCTGGCACTTCCCAATTTCCAACTGCCGTCCGGTTGTTGCACGCTGGCGAGGTAGTCGAGTCCGCGAGCGACAGCCGCTTCAGTAAGAGTCGTACCACCTTCCATCTTCACCATTTCAACTCGCAGCCGAGGGTCGCGAGCTGACAACGCCGAACTGATATTACCAGCTCGCGCAATTTGATTCTTGACCTTGTGGAGTTCGGGCAATGGGACGTTGGCGTCTGGATCGATGCGAAGCTGTTTGGCCTGTTGATCATTCTTCAGCATGGATTCACGTTGCTCTTGGTCGTTGGGATCGAAGTCCTTCGGAACGGGCAAATCGAAATCCGGGTTTTGCTCATCGATAATAACGGCGTCGTCACCTTCTTTGACGTTCTTGTCGACGGTGGCCGAAAGCATGATCAGAGGTTCTTCGCGCGAGTCGTCTAAGGTGAGCAAGCTGAGTAGGACGAGCAGGACCATGTGGAAGACCATGCTGACCAGCCACGCGGGCGTCTCGCGAAATAGCGAAGATAGCCACAAGTAAGCCGACCCTGTCTTGGCCATCTTGCGGATATTGGCGCGGGCACCGACCATCGGTTGGTTGGAGCCTTTGCGCTTTTGTTCAGCCTTACGTTGTTGTTCAGCTTGTTGTCGCGCATGCTGTCGCGGTGTGAGAGGAGGTGTTTTTGCGACCCCAGTTTTTGAGTCACGTTTTGACTCTGCAACAGGCGCTTGTCTCTTGTTACCTTCGTCTTGCTTCGGCGAAGTCTTTTTTTGTTCCCGACCTGTCGCCGCGCCGTTCTTCGTTGGAGTCTTCGTCTTTGCAACGGGAGCTCCAGCGGCAGACGTTTGTGGCCGCCGCTTCTTGGTCTGCTCTTCTTGCTTTTTGAGTAGTCGGCGAGCTTCTCGTTCTTGCTCTTCAGAGAGCTCGATGCTCGTTTTGCACTTCCAGCAATCGGCGACCATCAGCCAGATGCGAATAGTCATTGGAGCGCGGCACTCGGGGCAAGCGCACATCAGCGAGTCGCCGCTGAGCCAAATACCGCCTTCGCCTTCTTGCGCCGGTTCGGTCGGAGCCGATCCAGTTAGCGATGCTTGGGCGAGTGGTCGCGGGGCCGCGTTTATCGTCGGTAATGGAGCGCGAGGATCGTCCGGAAAATTTGGCAGCGGGGAGTCGGAATTGAGATCAAAGAATTCCATCGCGTCGGGCGCAGCGACGTCCAATGGACCGGTTTCGCTTTTATCATCCATCGAGATGAAGTGCAGCGAGAAGCTTGAATCGTGTTCCGCAGATGCCATCTATTACGCTCTATTTCCGAACTCGTTCCCCACGCTTGTTCCCCACGCTTGTTCCCAATTGGCCAGTCAAATCAACTAGGCGCTAGCAGGCAAATCAACCACGCGCTAGCAGCTCAATCGACCAGCACTTTTAGCTTTTGCATTTCGGTCAAAAGAATTCAAGCGAAAATGCATTATAACAAGGGTTTTAGGGCAATCTTACAGCCTACCAACCGGGTAACAAACCAGCAAGGAAGTCAGTATGTCGTGGAAAGTTGTCAAACGGTTGATGTATCTATAATTCGTCCAGTTGACGCGGAATTGTTACATACTACTTGGAACGACTCGACATAACGCCGATCGACGGATCGTAAGTTATTACGTTGTATGTGTTTATTGGTTCGTGCCTGATTAAAAAACTTTCTGGAAACAACACCAAAGTCCCGCGAAAACCCACTCGTGGCCAGTCTAGGTGATGGTTCTGACTTCCGGAGTTACAATGAAAATGCAATAGAAAATAGAATCGCCGCGAAATAATGGAGTTGAGTGCGAAAGGTGTAAAGGAATTACTTTTCGGCAATTCCTCCTCGCACATCTAAAATAATTGACGGGGTCAACAAGGAAGCATTGATGGCAACAGACCTGAATACTTCGGTCACTGAACTCGAAGCCAACATGCGCGAAGTGGTTTTGGGGAAAGACGATGTGATCCGTCAGTGCCTGATCGCCCTTCTTGCTGGCGAACACATTTTGCTCGAAGACGTGCCGGGAGTCGGTAAGACTCTGTTGGCCAAGGCGTTAGCAAAGAGTGTGTCGGGCAAATTTTGTCGATTGCAGTTTACTCCCGACTTGTTGCCCAGCGATATCGTTGGCTCGAACATATTTAACAGTCGCAATGCCGAGTTTGAATTCATTCGCGGGCCGATATTCTCCAGCATTGTTTTGGCGGACGAGATCAATCGGGCGCCACCGCGAACTCAGAGCGCTTTACTCGAAGCGATGGGAGACGGTCGAGTTTCGGTCGACGGGAAAACTTACGATTTGCCGACGCCGTTCATGGTCATCGCGACCCAGAACCCGTTCGAGTTTGAAGGCACTTACGCTCTACCCGAAAGTCAACTCGACCGATTCTTGTTAAGGGTATCGGTGGGCTATCCCAGTCGCGAGCAGGAGCGTCGCATTCTGTCGACTCATCGCAGCGGAGAACCGGTCGACCACTTGCAGCCGGTAGTGGATGAGGCCCAGATCGCTTCTTTGCAGCAGCGCGTTCGCGAGGTGGAAGTCGAAGATTCCATTTACGACTATTTGCTAGACATTGTCGACGCCACGAGAAACTGTTCAGACCTTCATGTCGGCGTTAGTCCTCGAGGTGCGTTGAGTCTCTATCGCGCGGCTCAATCGTCTGCCTTTATTGCTGGCCGGTCTTTTGTCGTGCCAGACGATGTCAAGGAACTAGCTGTGGCGGCGTTATCACATCGAGTCGTTCCGAAGTCGTTCTTACAGGACGGTCAACGAGCCGCGGTTGAATCTCTGATTCAACGATTGGTCGATTCTGTTACCACTCCCACTTGAACAGGTCGTAACATTGTTTCGCAATTGGTTCATAGCACGCGAAGGTTGGTATTACCTCTTTGTGTTGGCGTTCATCATCGGCGGCGCGGTGTTGCGCGATGTGAACCTGTTGTACATCCTCGCAGGCATGATGATCGGTCCGCTACTTTTCAACTGGCGGCTGTCGGCGATGATGTTGCGAGGATTGCGGGTGAAGCGGACGTTTCCCGATCGAGTATTCGCGGGAGAGACGATTCACGTCGATTTGGAAGTCGAAAACAGCAGGCCTTGGTTGGACAGTCGAGTGGTGATGGTGCGGGACTATATCCGTCGCATCAGCCCGCAATCCACCGGCAACGCGGAAGTCTACGTCGATGTAATGTTCGCCAGTATTCCCGCCGCAATGTCTACGCGAGAGACATATAAGTTGTTGGTTCCCGCGCGCGGGCATTATCAACTGAAACGGTGCGAAATCTCGAGTCGATATCCGTTGGGTTTGATTCACGTAGGCAATCGATTCGATCACCAGGATTCGCTGACGGTCTATCCTCGGCAAGGTCAGTTGACCCGCGAATGGTTGCGGACGATCGAGTCAAATAACCCTGGAGTGAATCGGTCTGCTGGGCAACAGGGACCTGCGGAAGGCAACTACTATGCACTGAGAGAATGGCGTAGCGGCGACAGTAAGCGTTGGGTTCACTGGCGCAGTTCCGCGAAAACCGGCAACTTAGTCGTGCGACAATTTGAACGCGAGCGCAGTGAAGGATTGGTCCTGATATTGGACCTGCATGTTGGTGACGAACCCAGCGAAGCCGATTTGAGCAACGTAGAGTTAGCGGTAAGTTTCGCTGCGACTGCGATTAGCGACTTAGCGAGTCGCGGACCGTTTCCCATGAAAGTCGCTGTCGCTGGCGATCGACCCTTTCAACTGGACGGTGTAAGTTCAGCGACAATGATGTGCGACTGCTTAGATCATTTGGCCGTCGTTTCCGCAGCGAATAATAACGGTTTCGAGCAAATGTACAACGATCTCTTGCAGCGAGCTAAACCGGGCACGCGCGTCATCGTAGTAACGACTCGGTCGAGTGACTCGGAAACATCAAATAGCGAACAAGCGGAAAGCGAATTGGGCGTGGTCGCCACTCGCAACTCGCAAGCAGCGCTAGTCGTCCGAGTGCCCGATGAACTCGACGGCTATTTTCACCTTAACGACGAGGTGAATAAATGAAGACCGAAAGAGTTCTCCAAATCTTGATTGCATTCATGGTGACGCTCAGCGCCATCATGTTGGGTGTCAGTCAAAAGAGCGTATCGTTACCGATCATGGTGACATTTGTTGCTATGACTTCGTTGCTGTTTACAGATATCCTGCATTGGTTTCACTTGAATCGAATTGTGGCTAATGTGGCAGCTGTCGTGGCATTGTTTATTTCGTTTTGGGATTTTTTTGAAAGCGATAGTCAACAACAGCTAAAAGCGATCGCTAACCTATTGGTCTATCTTCAAGTCGTGCTGTTCTACCAGTCGAAATATCACCGCATTTATTGGCAGCTGGCTGTGCTGAGTCTTTTGCAGGTCGTGGTCGGTGCGGCGATGAGTGTCGGTGTGGAGTTTGGCGTTTTGTTGGTGATCTACATGACGGCGGCATTCTCAGCGCTTGCCGTCTTCTACGTCCACCGGCAGATCGATCGCATGGTAACTCAGGCCAAAAGACCGAAACATATTGGACTCGAGAAAACTGGATCGCACGCGTCTTTGTTGAATTCGACGCCGATTGCATATACAGATGCCGACGAGAAGCTACTATCGTCCGCGTTACTTGAGTGGGGCTTTTTCCGTCAAGTTGGTGCGTTGGGAATTACGACGCTCGTTTTCGCCATGGTCTTGTTTTATTCCGTGCCGCGACAGATCGTGAATGGTAGTTTGCGCGAGGGTCACGGAGGCGGGCAAACGCAGGTTGGTTTTTCGCCGAGAGTTGGATTCGACAACCCCCGCTCACTAACTCAAAACAACAGTCCTGTCTTACGAGTGAGTTACATCGACCCGGAGACGGGCGAGCCGTACGCAGTACAAAGCGATCTGTATCTCCGCGGCGCAGTTTGGACGAGTTACGATGCTACTAAGGAGAGGTGGATTGCCGATCCATTCGCTCAACAGATCAAAGAGCGTATGAGCTATATGCTTCCGCATCCGCATTCTCAACACTCTCATCACGAGCGGCGTCTGTCGCCGCCGCCAAAGTGGCGCCCACATATCGTTCAAAAGGCCGTCCTTTTGCCTAATAGAAGGGCTTCAATTTTCGCGCCATTCCCCGTTTTCGCGTTGAGAGAGACGGCGGAAGAAATTCACCTCGACCCCAATAGCGGTCAGCTTCATCGGCCGATGCACCGAGTGCGAACTGCGAACCAAAAATACGAGTACGTCGTTGCTACGACGGCGTTTAACGCCGGCATTCAAAGCTCGATTTCACCACACGAATTTAGCTATGATTCGCTCTACAACAAGCTAGAGATTTGGAACGAAGAACGAGACATTTGTGCAAGAATGTCTACGAGCGGCGACAACGCCAATAGGTTTAAGCGGTTAACTGAAATCGCAGCGGAAGTCGTGAGACGCGAACCTCCTGGTAGGGACCGAGTCCGGATGGCCAACGCGATTGCAACTCACTTTCGCTACTCGGGCGAATATGAATACACGCTCGACCTAGATGAGATTCCTCGCGATCCTGACTTGGATCCAATTGAGGACTTTGTAACGAATCACAAGATGGGCCATTGCCAGTATTTTGCCAGCGCGTTGACGCTGATGCTGCGCAGTCAACAAATCCCCGCTCGGCTCGTCGTTGGCTACGCTGGCGGGGAATACAACTCTGTTGGAAATTATTACCAGTTTCGACAGCGCGATGCTCACGCTTGGGTCGAGGTTTTGTTGACTCCTGAGGAAGCAGATCCATATCTGTTGCCGGGACAACAGATTAAGAAAGCACCCGCTTATTGGTTGCGGTTGGATCCAACTCCCCCTGCTAGAGACGATGATCATGGGGGCGATGCCGACGGTTTGATGGCCAAGTTTGATGACGCTATGGACCTGGCTCAGATCGTGTGGTCAGACTACGTGCTCGGCTTGGATTCCAGCCGACAGAAGGAATTGATCTTTGACGTCGCCGATCAGACGTCCATAGCCTTCTTCGATATGCTCGAACCCGAATTCGGAGTCGATACAAAAACGATCATCATGATCGTGCTTGTTATCGTTGGGCTTTCCATTGGAATTCGACCAATGACGGTTTGGTGGCAAGAATGGAGATCTTTCAAACGCAAAAAGAAAACGGCTCAACGACGAAACGCCGAGCGAAAGAAGACTTTGATCTTTTACGAACGGATGGAACACTTATTGGGGATGGCAGGAGTTCAGCGCAGCCAATCGATGACTCAGCGGGAATTCGTTGCTCATGTTGGCCAGTGGTGGGACCTAGTCGCCACTGGCGAAGAACCCGCTATCCCCGTACCGCCAACGAAAGACGAACTTTTTTCACTTGTCGAGCAGATCACCACGACGTTCTACAGCGTACGATTTGGCGGTGCTACTCTGGACAAAGATGGACAAAAGTCGATAGAACATGCCTTACAGCGAATCCAAAACCTGCTGAACTCATTGACGAAACGACCAACCCCAACGGTGTAGTCTTGCAGTTGGTAAACTGCAGCTTTGCATCCATACGGGAAGTCCACGTTGGGTAGTTCGCAATGGCCCGCACTCTTAATCAGAAGCGATAATCATGAAGATTGGTCTCATTGGATATTCAGGATCTGGCCGCAGTACTTTATTTCATTGGTTGACCGGAGTAGAACCGGATCCGTCAATGTCTCATTCTTCACAGTCTGCGATGGCAACCGTTGTCGACGAACGCGTCGCTTCGTTGTGCGAAATCTTTAAGCCCAAAAAAATTACGCAGGCTTCGCTGGAGATCGTCGATACTCCAGGGCTCAGTCAAGACCATGAAGGGAGCGCTCAAAAGCTCGCGACGATTCGCGAGGCCGGTTGCTTGGTCTTTGTGGTCTCGAGTTTTGAGGGCAACAACGGACTGTCCGATTTGAGTAATTTCGATGACGATCTGCTGATCGCCGATCTAGACATTGTCAGTAATCGCGTCGATCGACTGAAGGAACAAGTCAAGAAGCCCAAGCCCGATCGCGAAGAACGAGAGAAAGAGCTGGCCGCGCTGCTCCCGCTACTCGCCCGTTTGGAAGAGGGTAAGTCGTTACGCGGTGTGGAGCTGAATCCGGATCAGAAAAAGGCAACTCGTTCTTTTCAACTGCTGTCCGAGAAGCCAAGATTCGTGATCATCAACTGCGCCGATGACGAAGAAGATCCGCAACGCTTTTTTGACGCCAAACCAGATGATTGCGAAATGGTCGTCGTCTCATTGCAGCTGCAGATGGATTTGCAACAAATGGACGATGCGGAGCGAGCCGACTTTTGCGAAGAGATGGGAGTGACTCAATACGATCGAGAACCACTCATTCTGGAAATCATGAGCGCGTCCAATCAGATGCTGTTTTTTACGGCAGGCGAGAAAGAGGTTCGCACCTGGATGATCCCCAAGAACTGCACCGCAGTCGATGCCGCCGGTAGTATCCACACCGACTTCGCACAGGGATTCATTCGAGCCGCCACAATGACCGTGGACGACCTAGTGAGGTTGGGAAGCGAGCGAGAGGTCAAAGCGCAAAGCCTGATGCGACAAGAACCCAAAGACTACGTGATCCAAGACGGTGACATTTTGGAAATCCGCCACAACTAATGGCGCGGGTCCAAGCCTATCGTAGCGGACGTCGCCACAGACTTCCGGTTTGAATTGCATGGCGACGTTTGTTTGAAATAACGGCCAGAACTCTGGCGAGATCTGCTACGGGTTCAATCTATTCGCAGAGTCGATCGTAAAAATCAACGTACCGCTGAATCATTTGTTCGACGGAGAATTCCTCGAGCATGCGTTGTTGAGCAGCTTGTCCGATCGCAGTTGCTTGTTGCGGGTTGTCGAGCAGAACATTTGTCTTTGAAGCAAACGCCGCGCGGTCGCCGACGGGAACTAAGATGCCCGATTCGCCGTCGACTATCAAAT
>Ga0115002_10005334_pt1 | contig 15202 bp, 18 predicted proteins | sample ArcticOcean_MG_C_8_FD_89576 | JGI IMG/M metagenome (GOLD analysis project Ga0115002, IMG submission 89576) | Marine microbial communities from western Arctic Ocean - ArcticOcean_MG_CB11_86 | ecosystem: Environmental > Aquatic > Marine > Oceanic | place: Arctic Ocean: Canada Basin | collected... | reverse complement strand
TTAATCATTTACCATTAACCATGTTTTCAAAATGGGAATAAGATTTCGAGTAGAACTGAAAAATTACCCCTGATTTCAAATTTGATGCTTTTCAAATTCGATGCTGCGGACAGAAATCGCGCAGACCACCAAAGTGCTTGCCAAATGGAGTTACGCCGTAAATGACTGACCTATTAAAAAATAAAATACCGACAAGAATTGGTCGCGCCGGCCTGTTACTCGGCGCCATGGCGCTGAGCGCGCCGATGCTGATGGCTCAGCCCGCGGCAGCGGATGATATTTCGGATTTGAAAGCTGAAAATGCCACCCTAAAGGGCCAGATCGAAAGCCTGGCGCGTGATTTGCAACAATTGCGCGACGCGGTCCAGCAAAATGGCCAAGCTGTGGCCGATGTGAAGGCGGAAGCGGCAGCAGCCGGGCCAACCGTCAGTTCTGGCGAAGAAAACACCAAGCTGGCCATTTCCGGCCAAGTTAGCCGCATGTTGTTTTACGCCGATGACGGCGATCAGACGCGCTGGTTTAACGCTGACAATGATGCCGCATCCACCCGCCTGCGTTTTGTCGGCACAACCAAAATGGATGATGATTGGACAGCCGGCGCCACCGTCGAGGTCGAATTTGCCTCCAACTCAAGCGCCGACGTCACTATCGATCAGAACACGTCGACCATCGCCAGCAACAGCTTTACCGAGCGCAAACTCGAATTGTGGTTCGCCAACAAGCAGTTGGGTAAATTGTCCTTAGGCCAGGGTTCGTCCGCGTCTGACGGCACGGTGGAGGAGGATCTCTCCGGCACCGGCGCTATTTCGAGCTCCGGCTATTCTGGCCTCGGCGGCTCCCTGCCATTTCGCCTGTCCGGCACCCGGGGCACGAGCTCGGGCGTTACGCCGGGCGATATGTTTGATACCCAAGACGGCCTCAGCCGGGATGATCGAATCCGCTATGACAGCCCGACATTCGCCGGCACGAAACTTTCAACGTCCTGGGTAGATGGTGATGAGTGGGATCTGGCGGCGCGTTATGGCCGCGAATTCGACGGCACCGAAGTCGCCCTTGCCGCCGGCTACTGGGATGCCTCACCGACCGCGCAAAAGACCGGCTTCGGCCTCTCCGCCTCAGTCAAAGCATCGTTTGGCACCAGCCTAAGCGCGAGCTACTCAAACGAGAATATTGAAGCAGTGGGGCGCAACAATGAAGAGTTCTGGTACGTCAAACTTGGGCATGACTTCACCGTGACGGATATTGGCGGCACCGCCGTCAGCATCGATTATTCCCAGACGAAAGATCAGGGCGCCAATGGTCGCGAAGGCACTTTCTATAGCCTCGCATCGGCGCAATCGATCGACAAGCTTGGCGCTGAACTCTATGCCATCGTCGGCGTTTACGATGCAGACCTCGCCGGCGTTCAAACTGAAGACATCACCATGGGCGGCTTCGGTGCTCTGGTGAAATTCTAACCAAAGAGGCCACGCAATGCTCCAGACCGGAGGCAAATTGAAGTACGCCGCCATCCTTCTTGTCACCGCCACGCTGGCCCTATCAGCTTGCGGCGGCAAGCCGCTCCACACCAGCAAATGGCAAGATGACGGCGATGAAATGCGCCCCGGCCCCAGCCTCTTTTCCGGCGAAGACGGCGAATTCGTAATCACGCCGGAATAGCCCGCCTGTCGCCGTAACAGTACCGCTCCCTTAACGTCATAAAACCGTAACAATGACGGTGTATTGCTCGCCTGTCCGGTAGTGCTGCCAAGCTGATTTGGCTGGCGTGCCGGGACCTGTCGCTCCTCTGCCAACAACCCGCCGCCTAAGCCGCGTGTGGGATAGGCAATGTAAAGGGGAGCGCAAGCGGAGGCCGCGCGAGCGTGCAACTTGTTATTCTTCTGATCGCGCTTGGCGCGATTGCCACGATTGGCTTTTTCCTGGCGCGGCGCAAATTGCTTGGCGCCGCCGGGCGGGAGACTATCCGCCCCCATTCCATGTCGGGCTATCATGGCTGGTACGTCGCCATTTGGTGCGCCCTGCCGTCGCTCATTGTGCTGCTGTTCTGGCTGCTGTTTGAGGAGCGCGTGCTCGAGGCGCTGTTGATCTCCTACCTTGGCCCCGAGGCGGCGTCGCTCTCCAGCGAAATGCTCGGCCTGCTGTTAAACGATATCCGCAATCTGGCCGCCGGCGATGCGGTCAGCCGCGAAGTCGAGCCCGGCCTCATTGCCGCCGCTGAGCGTTACGGCGGCATGCGGGACACCGCGCGGGCAGCAATGCTGGGCGGTGGCCTAGCGCTCGCCGTAGCCGGCCTGGCCTGGTCTTGGCGACGGGTGGCACCAGCCTTCCGCGCCCGCCACCGGGTGGAAAAGGTCGTGCGCATTGCGCTGATCCTCGCGTCCTGTGTTGCTGTGGTGACAACCGTCGGCATCATTCTCTCGGTATTGTTCGAATCGATCCGTTTCTTCTCCATCGTCTCGGTCGGCGAGTTTCTGTTTGGCCTGGAATGGAGCCCGCAGACCGCTATTCGCAGTGATCAGGTTGGCAGCTCCGGCGCATTCGGTGCCCTACCGCTCTTTACCGGCACTTTGCTGATCACCCTGATTGCCATGGTGGTGGCCCTGCCGGTTGGATTATTTTCGGCGATCTATATGGCCGAGTTTGCCAGCCCCCGGGTGCGCAACACAGTTAAGCCCATTCTCGAAATTCTCGCCGGCGTGCCGACCGTGGTGTATGGCTTTTTTGCCGCCCTGACAGTGGCCCCGACGCTACGCGGTATTGGCGCCTCTATCGGCCTTGATGTGGCATCTGAAAGCGCGCTCGCGGCAGGTGCGGTGATGGGCATCATGATTATTCCCTTTATCTCTTCGCTCAGCGACGACGCCATCATTGCGGTGCCGCGATCGCTGCGCGAAGGGTCTCTCGCCATGGGAGCGACGCGCGCGGAGACGGTGGTGAAAGTTATTCTTCCCGCGGCGTTACCGGGCATTGTTGCCGCTTGTCTGTTGGCGATCAGCCGCGCCATCGGCGAGACCATGATTGTTGTCATGGCGGCAGGGCTCGCGGCGAAGCTTACGGCCAATCCGCTGGAGGCAGTGACCACTGTCACCGCACAGATGGTCACCTTGTTGGTCGGTGATCAGGAATTTGATAGCGCCAAAACTCTGGCGGCTTTTGCCCTGGGCCTCGCGCTTTTTCTTGCCACCCTGGCGCTTAATGTGCTGGCCCTCTACATCGCGCGCAAATACCGCGAGCAATATGAATGAAACATAAGGGCTGGCAACAATCGGAGAGCGCAGCAAAGCGGCTCAAAAAGCGTTATCGTCGGGAGCGCCGTCTCAAGGCGGCCGGCATCCTTGCTATCGGCTTGGCGCTGGGCGTATTGATGTTGCTCCTCGGCAGTGTCATTGCGCGCGGCTATCCGGCTTTTATGAAAACAGAAATATCCCTGGAAGTTACCTTTGTTCAAAAATTGATCGACCCGCGCAGCACCGGCGAAATGGCCCATTTGGCGAAGGGCAAATACGGCAAGGTTTTGCGCCGAGCACTGTTTGAATATTATCCCGAAGTCACGGAACGGGCGGAGCGGCGCAAGCTGACGCGGTTGGTAAGCAAAGCGGCGCGCTTTGAATTACGAGAAATGATTCTCGATCATCCTGAGTGGGTCGACACCACACAACGCGTCTGGCTAACAGCTGCGAGTGATGTGGACATGCTCACCAAAGGCAGCATGCCGCGCGATGTGCCGGAAACCGAACGCCGATTAAACGATCGTCAGGTCGGTTGGATAGATCGTCTTGATGCGGCGGGTAGTTTGCGCACCATATTCAATTTTGATTTTTTTACTGGCTCTGATTCACGTGAGCCCGAACTGGCCGGCATTGGAGGTGCACTGGCAGGCTCCTTCTGGACATTGCTTATCACGCTTGTTTTGGCTTTTCCGTTGGGTGTAGCTGCGGCTGTTTATTTGCAGGAGTTCGCGCCTAAAAATCGCTTCACTGATTTTGTTGAGGTCAATATCAACAACCTTGCGGCTGTACCTTCCATTGTATTCGGACTGCTTGGCTTGGCGATATTTATCCAAGTATTTGAGTTGCCGCGTTCAACAGCAATCGTTGGCGGCCTGACGCTGATGTTAATGACATTGCCGACAATCATCATCGCCACCCGCGCGGCCCTGGCTGCGGTACCGCCATCTATACGAGAGGCCGCCCACGGAATTGGCGCCTCGCCGGTACAGGTGGCGTCCCATCATGTGCTGCCACTGGCGCTACCGGGGATCATGACCGGTACGATTATCGGTATGGCGCGAGCACTTGGTGAAACGGCGCCACTTTTAATGATAGGCATGGTCGCCTTCATTGTTGATATCCCATCGGCACCGTTTGATTCGGCAACTGCTTTGCCAGTTCAAATTTTTCTCTGGGCCGATAGCCCGGAACGTGGTTTTGACGAGAAAATGTCAGCTGCGATAATTGTACTTCTTGCCTTCCTGATGATCATGAATGCGTTAGCCGTATTCTTGCGGCGACGCTTTGAAACCAGCTGGTAACAAGGAAGCATTATTTTGAGAAAGATAGCATCATGACCTTGGCACTCGACAGCAGCTTGGGATACAGCTCGAACAATAGTGGAGCCGACACGCAGCCTCCGTCGGCAAAAATGTCGATCACTGGGCTCGATGTTTTTTATAGTACCAGCCAGGCTATTTTCAATGTTGATATGGATGTTGCGGAAAAACGTGTAACCGCGTTAATCGGACCATCAGGTTGCGGCAAGTCAACATTTCTGCGTTGCCTAAACCGCATGAACGATATTATTGAAAGCTGCCGGGTCAGCGGTAACGTGATGTTGGATGGCGATGATATTTACGCGCGCGAGCTTGACGTGGTTCAGCTGCGTGCCCGTGTCGGCATGGTCTTTCAAAAACCTAATCCGTTTCCAAAATCCATTTATGACAATGTCGCCTATGGGCCGCGCATCCATGGCCTGAGTAATAATTCCGGCGAGCTCGATGAAATTGTTGAAAGCAGTCTGCGCAAGGCCGGCTTGTTTGAAGAGGTTGCCGATCGCATGACCGCGCCGGGCACCAGCCTCTCCGGTGGACAACAGCAGCGCCTTTGTATCGCCCGCGCCATCGCTATCAGTCCGGAGGTTATTCTTATGGATGAACCCTGCTCGGCACTCGACCCTATCGCCACCGCCAAGGTCGAAGAACTGATTGACGAACTAAAAGAAGACTTCACCATCGCCATCGTTACGCACAATATGCAGCAAGCGGCGCGTGTTTCCCAATACACCGCGTTTTTTCATTTGGGCAAGCTGGTAGAGTTTGGTGATACCGAAATGATTTTCACCAACCCGGAAGAAAAACGTACCCAGGATTATATTACCGGACGTTTTGGCTAAAGATTAACCGCTAACAGCAGCGCAACAGGAGGAACCCTTGCCCGAGCATACCGTCACCAGCTACGACGAAGAGCTCAACCAAATGACCGGTACGATTTTACGTATGGGCGGCATGGTTGAAGCGCAATTGGCAGACGCGATTACGGCCCTGATCAAACGGGACCCGGAATTAGCGGCGCGTGTGATTGCCGAAGATAAGCCTATCGACCGGCTGGAGTATGAGGTCGATCATCAGGTGATGCGCCTGTTGGCATTGCGCCAACCCATGGCGGTCGACCTAAGGCTGATTACGGCTTCACTTAAAATTTCAAGCGACCTGGAGCGCATCGGCGATTACGCCGCCAATGTTGCCAAGCGTGCAAGCGCTCTTAGTCAGGTTGAACCTATGCGGCCTGTCGCGGTAATCCCACGCATGTCGTTGATCGTGCAGGGCATGATCAAAGATGTTCTCGATGCCTATATGGGACGAGACGTGGACAAAGCACTTGTTGTCTGGCGGCGCGATGAAGAAGTGGACGAAATCTACAACAGCCTGTTTCGCGAATTGCTGACCTATATGATGGAAGACCCGCGCCATATCACGCCGTGCACCCATCTGCTATTCATCGCTAAAAATATTGAACGCATGGGCGATCACGCAACCAACATTGCCGAGACCATTGCCTTTCTTGTCAGCGGCAAGCCGCTCGATGAAGCGCGCCCAAAGGGCGACACTACACCTTTTGCCATTATACCCTCCACGCCGCCTAATACAGGCTCTGAGGAGGTGTAGCGGCTGTGACTCCCTATATCCTCGTGGTCGATGATGAAGCCGCCCTGTTGACCCTTGTGCGTTACAATTTGGAGAAGGACGGCTTTGAAGTTGGCGAGGCGGTAGACGGCGAAGAAGCGATGATGATGATTCGCGAACGCCGCCCGGATCTTGTCTTGCTTGATTGGATGATGCCGCGCTTGTCTGGCATTGAGGTCTGCCGGCGCATTCGACGCACGGCAGAAACCCAGAACCTACCGATAATCATGTTAACCGCGCGCGGCGAAGAAAGTGACCGTGTGCGCGGCCTCGATTGCGGCGCTGATGATTATGTTGTGAAGCCGTTCTCACCAAGCGAATTGGTGGCGCGAGTACGTGCCGTATTGCGCCGCTTGCGCCCAGCATTTGAATCTGAATCCCTGGAATATGGCGGCATCGAAATGGACCTTGCGGAATATCGCGTAACCCGCGACGGCGAAGCCATACGGCTGGCGCCAACCGAATTTCGCTTGTTGCGACATTTCGTCGAGCATCCAGGCAGGGTATTCAGCCGCGAACAGCTGCTCGATGCCGTGTGGGGCCGGGAGATTTATCTCGAGGCGAGAACAGTGGATGTTCACGTCCGCCGCCTGCGCAAAACCCTAAATGCCGGCGGAAAGCCGGATATCATCCGGACGGTGCGCACTGCCGGCTATGCGCTGGATCTGAATCAAACATAAATTATGCAAAATCAATAAGTTATACTGGACTCACGAAAAATTTAGTTTTCTGTATGACAATCCGTCTTACACTATATTTGTGGAAAGATGCGGCTGTCGACTAGGCTATTCCGGCTCAAAAGTGCTGCACTACTAATGTGACCCTGCTTACCATATTTTGCGTTTAGTAGTTTTTTTATACACTATGGATAGTGCTTGGTAAGCCGCTGAAATCAAACAATATTCGAATGTTAACGGTTGTATCATTGATTCGTTACTGATATGTTCTACCGAACTACATCTGGAAAAATTCCACTTGTTTGCATTATGCATGGCTAAATATGGCCACACAGAATTCTCATTTGGGCAGGGTAATGAGCGAAAACCAAATAGGCGCTGAACGCCCCAGCAGCAACGATTCCGGTGCGCGCCCAGGAAACACTCCCGGACGACCACAACGCGCTAAGGCGCCGTCTCCCTGGTCCGTCAGGGGCGTTTCACGTGAAGCGCGCGCCAAGGCAGCCAAAGCGGCCTCGCGGCGGCGCGAAACCCTCGGCGAGTGGGTAACCAACGCTCTCACACAAATCGCCAACGAGGAACTCGGCTCCGGCCCGCGTTCGGCAGCCAGCCAAAGCATGCCAGCTAGCCTCCCAACCAGCACGGCACAAGACCAAACCCCGCTCGGCAAAGCGTTGCTCGCATTGGCCGAGCGCTTTGATAAAACGGAAAAGCACGATAACGCCATCACGGCTTTGGCGCGGCGCGTCGATATAGCGGAGAGCAGCAGTAGGACCGTCAGCGTCATGGCGGAGCGGATTGATCTCGTCGAGCATCGCTCGCGCGCGCTCACCCTGCTGGTTGATCGGTTGGAAACGGCGGATCAGCGCGAGAAAACACTGCTTACGCTCATGGAAAGCGTCGCCGAACGCGCCGAGAGGGGCGAGGAGCGCATTGCCGCAGTAACGCGTGGCTTGGCCGATATGGCAAGCCAACTGCAGGGCACTCTCAGCCGCAGCAGCGCGCAAACAAGCCAACATATCGGTCAATCAATCATGCCACTTGGGAAAGCGGTGAACGCCCTCGATAGAAAGCTATCGACAGCCCCCCCGTTGCCACAGCCCGGCGCCCCCGTGGTAGCGACCACCTCATCGCAATTCTATGGCAATCCGGGTGAGGCTGCCGCCCAGCCCTATGCAGCTGCCCCAGGGCCAGCCCCGGAAACAGTCACGGCGTCGGCAGTAAGGCCATCAGCGGCAGAAAACGTTGATGCAGCTGACAACGCTGAAGGCGGCAAGAAGCTGAAATTCAATTTCAGTGCGTTAAATGAACGGGCGATCAAAAACAGCCAACGCCAGGCGCAGATTTCAGACAGCTTGCCTGAGGAAGACAAAAGTGATGACGGCGGTTGGTTCAGCAAAAAGAAGGCCGCCAGCGCGAGGCCAGTCTGAAAAATAGCCCCGGACTGAATAAAACGCAGCCAGATAGCGATGATCATGGCGCCAAGAGCGACGATTGGGCGGCCGAATATTTGGCCGAGAAAGACCCCGGCGATAATGCTGACGACAGCGCGCCATCCAGCGATTTTTACGAGCCCCGTTTGAGCAAAGATATTGCGACCGATGCGCCCGCTCAAGCTACCGAGGCGATCATCGAAGAACCGCCTGTCAGCAAAGAAGATGAGATGCTGATAGCGATTAAGCAGGCCATCAAAACAGAAAATCGCGTCTAATCATAACTCGCTGATTTTCTTAAATATTTTTCCTTTGTTTCTTCCCTACCGGTCATCCGCCATCTTCCGCCTATGGGCAATAGTCAGCCACAGGAGAAGGACAAGCCCCGGTAACGCGGCCACGGTCGTTATCAGAAAAAACGGCGCCCAATCCACCATTTCCGCCAATCGCCCGGCGGGCGCGGCAAGAAAAGTGCGGCCAACAGAGGCGACGGCGCTCAAAAGAGCATATTGAGTAGCTGTGTAAGTCAGGTTGCAGAGGCTCGTTAGATAGGCGACTAGCGCCGCCGTACCCATGCCACCAGCCAGATTTTCGACGCCGACCACCACAGCCAGCAGGCCGGTGTCATAACCCACCTGCGCCTGCACAGCGAACATGAGATTTGAGAGCATCTGAACGCCGCCACATATCCAAAGCGCCCATAACATGCCCTTTCGATCAATCAGCCAGCCGCCAACAATAAACCCGAGAATGCTCGCTCCAATACCGACAACCTTGCCAGCGAAAGCGATCTCAGCGTTGCTAAAATTAAGCTCGACTAGAAAATAGCCAGTCATGACACCAGCCATGGAATCACCGAGCTTATAAAGTACGACGAAGAGCAAAATGGCGAGCCATTGCGGACGCGTCATGAAATCGACAAAAGGGCTTACAACCGCGCTATAAAACCAGGCCAGCACGGCGGCGCGACGACCCGACAATTCAGGCCTTTGGGCCAAATAATCAGCAACCCGGCGCTCTCGCGCCACCGTTTCTGCGTCAGCACCATGCACCGGCTCGCGACTTAAGAGGATTGTGACCAAGCCAATCAGCATGAGCGCTGCCATGATCAAATAAACATGGCTCCAATCGAATGCCCCGGTTAAATAAAGCGCGCCAGCACCAGACATCAGCATACCGAGGCGATAGCCGAGGACCACCGTACTAACACCTGCGCCGATTTTTCCTTCTTCGAGCAATTCGACCCTGTAGGCATCTATCACTACGTCCTGACTGGCGCTGCAAAACGCCACAAGAAGGGCGAAAAGTACCATTAAACCGGGATTTGCCGCTGGATCGGTCATAGCCATGGCCGCGATTCCCGCCATCAGAGCGAGCTGTGTCGCCACAGTCCAGCCACGCCTCTGCCCGAGCACACAGGTAAGCAACGGAAATCGAATCCGATCGATAACCGGCGCCCAGAGAAATTTTAAAACATAGGGCAGGGTAACAGCGGAAAAGAGGCCCACCGTGGTCTTGTCAACGCCCTCGCGCGCCATCCAAATACTCAGCGTGCCGAGCACCAAAGCGAGTGGCAAACCACTGGATATGCCAAGAAAGAAAATAGCGGCGATTCGGCGATCTTTGTAAACAGCTAAGCTGTCGCGCCAGGATTTTGGCCCGGCACGGCCCAGGGCGTCCCTCGACCGCGCACCGGGTGCGCCGTGATCAGCCATTTTGTGCTGACGGGATAGCTCTCAGAGCTTGTTCCTGTCATGCGCCTGATGCAAGTTCATCTCCGGCCCCTTGGGCACGATGCGGGTCGGATTGATGCTCTTATGGCTGCCGTAATAATGCTCTTTGATATGGCGAAAATTGCATGTCTCGGCGATGCCGGGCATTTGGTATAATTCGCGTAAATAATTGGAAAGGCAGGGATAATACACGATTCTCCGGAGGTTGCACTTGAAGTGACCAACATAGATGCAATCGAAGCGCAACAGGGTGACGAAGAGCCGCCAATCCGCTTCGGTCAAGCGCGCGCAGCAAAGATAGCGCCGCGTGGTCAGCTTATCTTCAAGCCAATCGAGCGCAGCAAAAAGCCGGTCGAAGGCTTCCTCATAGGATTCCTGGGTGGTGGCGAAACCATTGCGATAGACGCCGTTATTGATGTCTGAATAGACCCGCGCATTGATCTCATCGATCTCACCGCGCAGTGCTTCCGGATAATAATCCGGGCCATCTCGGCCATCTGAAGTAAATTCGGCGCATTCGCTGTTCATCATGCGGATAATTTCCGCCGATTCATTGTTGACGATGGTAGCGCGCGTCTTATCCCACAATACCGGTACCGTAACCCGACTGGAATATTCCGCCTCAGCCTGGGTGTCAATTTCATGCATATGTTGGGCGTCGAACAGTGGATCAGCGATGCAGCCCTCGCTATCACCAAAGACCCAGCCCTGATTACCATGAATGGATCGACCACCGAAACGCTGATCGCACCCTCTAAACCCCTGAGAGCACGGAATATTAGGGTGCCATGGGCCCACGGACAGGCGAGCGAGACATAGAGATGATAGCGCCCGGCCTCGGCCCTAAAACCGGTGCTGCCATCGGCGCTGATGAAATTGCGAAACTGGGTTTCGGGGCGAACAAAGCGGCCATCCTTTGAACGAACGCGCAATGTCTCAGCCTGCCAAACACCATCAACCAATGGGCCCATATTAACGCGCTCCCAAACCTGTCGTCACCCGGTCATACAAGGATATGACAGGGTTAAGATACTGACTTAATTATATATTAAATTCACTAACCCGTAAGTGACCCGGCACTGGCAGCGACAAACTGGGCGATATCGGCCTCCGGTTTAGCGCCGAAATGGGAGATAATCTCGCCGGCGGCGAGCGCGCCGAGCCGGCCACAACGGGCGAGATCGAAATCATGGGTAAAACCATAGAGAAAGCCGGCCGCATAGAGATCTCCGGCACCTGTGGTATCAGCCAAATGCGCCACCGGCGCCGCACCAATCACGTGCACTTCGCCCCTGCCGACCACCACCGAGCCCTGTTCGCTACGGGTCAAAGCGGCAATCTCACATTGTTTACCCACTAGTTGCAGCGCTTGATCAAAATCCGTCACCTGATAGAGCGAGAGGATTTCATCCTCATTAGCGAACAGGATATCGACATGATTTTCGACCAAATCACGCAGTTCATCGCGGTGGCGATCCACACAAAACGAATCAGAAAGACTGAGAGAAACGCGCCGTCCATGTGCGGCGGCAAATCCCTGCGCCTTGCGAAACGCTGCCTTGGCGCCCTCGGGATCCCAAAGATAACCCTCCATATAGGTGACCTTGGCATCGGCAATCTGTTCTTCGCTAATATCGACCGGGCCAAGTTCGATACAGGCGCCGAGATAGGTATTCATGGTGCGCTGGGCGTCATCGGTGACGAGAATGAGACAGCGCGCGGTTGGCGTGCCGCCTGATGCAGGCGAGGTACCGAAACGAACGCCAGCGGCGGTGATGTCATGGCGAAATACCTCGCCCAGCGTATCTTTTTTGACCTTGCCGATATAGCCAGCGGCACCGCCAAGAAGGGCGAGGCCAACCATGGTGTTCGCGGCTGAACCGCCCGACGCCTCAATGCTAGCGCCCATGGCACCGTAAAGCGCCTCGGATTGCTCTGCGCTCATGAGGGTCATGGCGCCTTTGGCCAGGGCATGATCAGTGAGAAATGAATCCTCGGCACGTGCTATGACATCGACAATCGCATTGCCAATACCGATCACATCCAAGCTTGGTTCCGCCATCTTCAACTCCGATTCGTTATCGCTGCAAATTATCGTGTGGCGCACTATAAGGTGCGTAGAAGATAGAATACAACATATGGTAGACACATGGTTTCAGCCCTGGTTTTGGCCTTCAAACAGCTTGGCGAGCGCCGCACACGCCGCGCAATGCTGTGGACGATTCTCATCACCCTGGCAATTTCCGCCCTATTGATTGCCGGTGCCTCTGCTACATTTGCACTGCTGGAACTATCAGGCATTGTCTTCATTGATTCGGCCCTGGCCCTGTTTGGTGGCATTGCCGCAGCCTTCGTCGCCTGGCTGCTGTTTCCCGTGTTGGCAGCGGAAGTTCTGTATCTCTTTATCGATCAAGTTGCCGATTCTGTGGAGGAACGCCACTATCCGCATCTGCCAAAGCCAACCCCGGCCTCATTCTGGCATTATGCCATTGCCGGCATTCGCTTCGCTTTGGTTATGGCATTTTTCAATCTGCTGATTCTGCCAATCGCCTTATTTCCCATCGCCAATGTGATTTATCCAATTTTCTATTTCATCCTTAACGGCATATTGCTCGGACGTGAATATTTTGAAATCATTGCGCCAAGACGCATGGATTTCAAGGCGGTGCGCCAGATGCGGCGGAAGCATCGTATTAAATTATTTGTCTCAGGCGTTGTAATTGCATTATTATTCACAATTCCGCTGATTAACTTGGTCGCTCCAATTGTGGCAACGGCCTTCATGGTCCATATATTCCACGATTTACGCGGAAGCGGGAAGCCACATACCTAACCGCAGGCACAAGCTTTAATGGATACTGAAATGTTCCGCCGTAGAAGCAACGCAGCAAACGAATCAGGAGGCCGCAGGCCAATGTCCGGCAGCAGCGAAGACCCGCATTTCATGCCGCGCCTTTCCAACGAGCCGATGGGCCTCAAAAGCTCCAGCCGGTCCGTGCAATTTCATCCCGACGTGCCGCACCGGGTGATCGGCCCGAACTCGCCGCCCACAGCCACCGGACAGGATGAATTCGGGGAAGAAACGAAAATTCTAACCGTCGGCAAGGATATGAGTTTGAAGGGTGCCGAGATTTACGATTGTGATCGTCTCATTGTCGAAGGCATGATCGACGGTAACCTGACAAGTGGGCGCTATCTAGAAATTGATTTCGGCGGCTCCTTCAAGGGCACCGCAGAGGTGGATAATGCCGAGATTGCCGGCACTTTCGAAGGCGATTTGCGGGTACATGGTCGCCTGGCGCTGCACGCCTCGGGGCTGATAACCGGCCGGGTTATTTATGGCCAACTGGAAATCGAGCGCGGCGGCCGCCTGAACGGCGAAGCCGAGCATGACGGCGGCAATCGTGAAGCCGATCTGCAATCGGTCGATAACGAGACCTCGGAACTCACCTTTTCCGCGCCGCCGACGGCTGTGTCCGAAACAGATTGATGACGCGCCTGCTACGGGCGGTCAGGCCGGCATCGCTGGCCACCTTGGCGCTTGCCCTCACCCTGCTTTTGGTTGCCGCTTGCAGCACGCCGCCGCACAGCACAGCACAGCGGCCAACCGGCAATACTGAAATTGCGGAGCCAACACCTGCGCCAAGCCAAACAGCGGATTTGGCGCCAGCTCAGCCTGCCAACGAATCCCAGCCAGCACATAATAAAATGGTGCCTCTGAGCGAGCCACCGCCTGCACCCGTTGCATCGCTGGACATCACGAAATCCAGCCCCGATCAACCGGCAATCTCAAACGAAATACCAATTAGCAGCGCGCCACAAAAACCACCCAAGCCCCCGATCAATGACGACCCGCATCAATTGATGGGCCTGACACCTGACGCCGTAAATCGCCTCCTCGGCTCGCCCTCGTTATTGCGCACAGAATCACCGGCCGAAGTTTGGCAGTACACGGCTGAAGATTGTGTACTCGATATTTATCTCTATGCCGAGGAACAAACACCGGATCGCTCGCGCGTGACCTATTATGAAATCCGCCGCCCCGATACGGCAAAGAGCGGCGCCCGCGCCTGCTTCGCGGAAATTATTACAAGCCGCATGAACGCCCGGGACAAAAATTCTCAGCAATAGCAAAAATAGCGCCGCAAACACTTACCGCGCTGTGCCTGCAGCTTAGGGCGCGCGGCTCAGGCCTTGGTCTTCTTCTTAAAGGCGCAAAGTTCCCGCACCTCACAGGCCGGACAATCGGGCGTACGCGCCTTGCACACATAGCGCCCGAACAGAATTAGCCAATGATGGGCGTGCTGGAGATACTCCTCCGGTACCATCTTATAGAGCTTATCCTCGACCTGATCGGGCGTTTTGCCGCGCGCCAGGCCGGAGCGATTGGCGACGCGAAAAACATGCGTATCGACGGCAATCGTCGGCTGACCAAACACCGTATTAAGAACAACGCCCGCGGTCTTGCGCCCCACACCGGGCAGGGCCTCCAACTGGGCACGCCCATCCGGCACCTGACTGTCATGGCGCTCAATCAGCATCTGGCTGAGGGCGATGACATTCTTGGCCTTGGTATTATAAAGGCCGATGGTGCGGATATGTGTCTTGAGCCCGGCCTCGCCGAGGGCTAACATTTTCGCTGGCGTATCCGTATCGACGAAGAGTTTCTTCGTCGCCTTGTTGACGCCCACATCGGTTGCCTGAGCGGAGAGAACAACGGCAACCAAAAGCGTGAAGGGATTTTTAAATTCAAGCTCGGTCACTGGTGCCGGAATACGTGCGGCCAACCGTTTCATAAATTCTGCAGCATCAATCTTTTTCATCGCGTTACAGATTAGTCGGGTAGAGCAGGCTAAACTAGCGCCTTATGGATTCTGGCAAAGCCACATGATAATAACTGTGACAGTTCTTTAAGATGCGGTCGCTGTTCGCCTTGTTCGCTTTTGCGGCGCGGATGGCGCGGATGGCGCGGATGCCCCATGGCACGGCCAAAGCCGGATTGGAGGAAGGCCGCGCCGCTTATGCCCGCGCTGATTATTGCGCCGCGCTCAATGAATTGATGCCTCTCGCCAAGGCTGGCAACGCGCACGCACAACGCATGCTTGGTATCCGGTACCGCCAAGGCCAGGGCGTGGCCAAGAGCGGAGCGCGCGCTTCATTGGACACATGAGGCGGTGAAGC
>Ga0115002_10005332_pt1 | contig 15206 bp, 8 predicted proteins | sample ArcticOcean_MG_C_8_FD_89576 | JGI IMG/M metagenome (GOLD analysis project Ga0115002, IMG submission 89576) | Marine microbial communities from western Arctic Ocean - ArcticOcean_MG_CB11_86 | ecosystem: Environmental > Aquatic > Marine > Oceanic | place: Arctic Ocean: Canada Basin | collected... | reverse complement strand
TCACCGAATTGGGTATTTGACTCTGCGGTCCCTCAATTCGCTGGACGCGACATGTTTGGGACCGCCTGCCAAATACCCGTAATGTCTGTGTTGATTTAAGCGAATTCCCGGAAGCCCTTGAACATTCGTTTCATCCGAGGTAAGCGGCATGGCGCCATCGCGGTCTACGAAACGAACATTGTGAAAACATAGGCGATTCATTTGATGCTGCTCGCATCACTTCAACCTTTTAATGCGTCCACCGCCCGTCTATAATAACGACTCGCAAACCTTTAAACCGTCGATTAAAAGTCGCCGGTTCACATCCAAACCAACCGCCTCATCTCTTCGTTACGGATGGATCATCAGATGAGGGGGGTGCATATTGACCAGCAAAGGTGTCGATTGAATGCCATTGCAGGATTTAGGCAAGGAGAAAATCCCATGAGCGTTTCCAGACGGAAGTTTCTGAAGGCCAATGGAGCGGTTCTGACATTACCGTTTTTGCATTCGATATCGCAGGCCCTCGCGGCGCCGGAGAACGGGAAAAAGCCCAACAAGAAACTGGTGATGATGTACGTCCCCAACGGACTCGTCCGTCGTTGTTTCTTCCCTGGCGAAGAGGAGGGAGAGCTGCCTGGCTTCGTCGGCGGTTTTAACGCGGACAAAACCAAAAACCAAAAACGGATTCCCAACAAACCTGGGATCCACCCGTTGGAATTAACCTCCACAATGCTGCCTTTGGAGAAACACACCAAAGACATCACCTTGGTCACAGGTCTCGATCGAACCTTCAAAAACGGCCAAGACGTTCACGCTCAAGGTGCATCCTGCTACTTAACAAGTCTCTCCCCAGCCCAAGCCGAAGAACAAGGCATTCGGCATCCCAACGGCAGGAGCTTGGATCAAGTGATCGGCGACCACGTCGGCCAGACATCCGCTTTCAACACACTTGAAATCAGTTGCAATGGTTTCAAGGCTGGCAAAGAGTCAATCCATTTCAACAATATTTCATGGTACGGACCAGAAAGGATCGCTCCTTCCATTCGCGATCCTAAGAAACTTTACGACCGATTATTCTTGGCCGATGGTTACCGAAGCCACGTCAGCGACGTTACCGATCTCGTGTTGGCCGATGCCAAAACGCTTTCGAAAAAACTTGGTCGAGAAGATCGCAAGACGCTTGGCGAATTCATGGAAATGATTCGCGATATCGAACTACGAATCGAGAAACTGCAAAAACTGATCGCCACTGCCGATATCAAGATCCCCAAAGACGAAGTCTTGCCGCGCGGTGAATACATCACATTACAAGCCGATCTCATGTTGCTCGCACTGCAAATGGGAATCACAAACGTTAGCACGTTTATGGTAGGTCCCGAACGTTGGGATGCCTCGCTTCTTTACGAAGGTGTTTTCGACAAGCCAGTGCAACATCACAACATGACTCACAATCAAAAAGGCGATGGCTATAAGGCCCTCCAAAAGATCGACATCTTTCATATGGAGATGTACTCCTACGTTCTCTCTCGCATGAAGGAAATCAAAGAATCCGACGGAACTTCGATGCTGGATAATTCAATCGTCACCTACGGTGCCGGATTGGGAGATGGAGCAACCCACCAATACTTTGACTTACCGCTTGTTGTGGCGGGTAGATCGCAAGGTCAGATCAAACAAGGTCGCTTCGTCCAATGCAAGAGCGGCACACTCAACTCCAACATGTGGCTTACCATCGCTCAATTGATGGGATTGGAAATCAATGAGTTCGCCGACAGCACCGGCGTTATTTCCGATCTCTGGACATAGATGACACAACCTGCTTTTAAGACATTCACGTAAACTTCTCGCACCGTTGAATACGCATTTGCGCAACGGCGCGATCGCGATTTCGTTCCCGAGTGGAGCTAAGAGGAATTCGTCCATGCTCGCAAGTCAGATGATTCACAAGTCTTCCTTCGTGTTGACTTCGATTGGTATATTTAGCCTGGTCGTGGCTTGCCAGGCAGATGAGTTCGACCAATTCGTGAAACCGCTTCTCGTCAAAAACTGCGTTCGCTGTCACGGCGGAGATGAAGTAAACGGCAAGGTTAACTTCAAAGAGCTCCAGACGTCGCGACATTTTCTTGACCAGCCGAAGTTGATAAAAGAAGTCATCGAGGTCATTGATGCCAACGACATGCCACCCGAAGACGAACCGCAGCTAGAAGAAACGGAACGCACCAAACTGCTCGCCACGCTAAAAACGATGCTCCGCAAAGCAACGGCAGGCAATGAAGCGAGGCCAAACCAGATTCGGCGATTGAATCGATTTCAATACAACAACTCCGTGAAGGATCTCTTCCAGCTCAAGGTCGACGTTTTCAAGTTGCCCGAAAAGCTGATGACTCGGGAGGGGAACTACTTACATACCGGCACCAACAAAATGCCCGATCGAGTCAACGTCGCATCTTTCGCGTTAAATCCAAAAGCCGGTTTATCGGAGGTTAAGTCATTCCCGAAGGACTTGCGGGCGTCGCATGGCTTCGACAATCAAGCTAATCAATTGACACTCTCTCCACTACTCTTGGACGCCTTTCTGCGACTGAGCGTATCGATTGTCGAAAGCCCAGATTTCAATGAGGGCAATGTTGGGATATGGAATGAATTCTTCAAAGAACCTGCCCCCGAAAGCGATAAGCGCCAAGAAATAAAGAAGCGGATCCAGTCATTCCTAGAACTTGCTTTTCGCGGCGCCGTTGACGATGCGACTTTGGAGCGGTATACCGCCTACACTTTGTCCAAAATGGAACAGGGACTCTCTTTCACGGACAGTATGAAGAAAGCCGCCTCCGCTGCTCTTTCTTCCCCGATCTTCCTTTTCCGAACGGGCTCGCCCGAGGGAACGTTGGAACCGTATGAACTCGCGTCGAACCTGTCGTACTTTCTCTGGGGCAGCTGCCCCGACCGTGAATTACTAAACCTCGCAAAGAGTGGCGAACTCCTTAAACCAGAAACGTTGAACAAATCAATCGATCGAATGTTGGCGGACCCTAAGATTGAACGTTTCTTAGATTCGTTTCCTTCGCAATGGATGCAACTCGAAAACGTCCTGGCTGCGACTCCCGATCCCAAAAAGCACAAGTACTTTAGCATCGACAAGAACAATCCAGCCAGTTTGCAAATGCTCGTTGAGCCACTACTATTGTTCGATTCCATTTTCGTCGAAGATCGGCCCATCGTGGAATTGATCACTCCGCAATATAGTTACCAAAGCGAATTCCTAAAAACTTGGTACACAACCGACCTAAAGCCGCCAAACCCAGACACGAAAAAATTAGTTGAACAAAATCGGCTCAATGAACAGCGACGCAAAGAACTGTCGGCAGCCATTGCTGCGGCCCAAGCGGAGCTGAAATCTCTGACCGACCCAGTTAGAGCGAAACTGTTGGCAGCTCGCAAAAGCGAATCAAATGAAAACAAGCCAGTTGTGGACCTGAAGCCGTTCGCAGCGTGGGAGTTTGACGGCGACCTCAAAGAATCCGTCAAGTCGTTGGACTTAATCCCACACGGTAAAGTACGCTTCGAGAATGGCATGGTGGTCCTCGACAAGGCTCATCTGCTGAGCAAGCCATTGCCAATCGACTTGAAAGCCAAGACTCTGGAAGTTTGGTGCAAGCCACATGATTTGGATCAGGTGGGAGGCGGAGTGATGGGCATCCAAGGTCCAGGCGACTTCTTCGACACGATCGTAATCGGCGAGCGGAAACCTCGTCATTGGATTTCTGGTAGCAACGGCTTTAGCCGCACACTCGACTTCCCCGAGTCCACGCCCGAAGAAGAAACCGCTCAACTGATACATTTAGTCATGGTTTACGCTGCGGACGGGACAACGACGCTCTACCGCAATGGCCAGCCTTACGGAAAACCCTACCGCAAAGGTTCCGCGACGTTTCCCAAGAATCGCTCTTCCGTCATTTTCGGTTTGCGTCACCTGCCTGCTGGCGGCAACAAATTCCTCTCAGTCAGTATCGATAGAGCTCGACTGTACGATCGCGCGTTGACCGCCGTCGAAGTCGAATCCGCCGCCACCGGCAACAACCTATTCATTTCCGAGAAAGATCTACTGGCAGCACTGACTCCAGAGCAAAAAACAAAACGCGAAGCGTTGAACAAGTCGCTCGAACAATCGCAAGTCGCTTTGAAGAAACTCCCACCGCAACGGGATCTGGGCAAACTTCACCAGGACATCGTGCGAAGATTTGAAGACGACATCCGCAACAAACTGCGAGCCAAAACGTATACGCGCGTGCCCGTATTAGATCCGCGATATGGCGGCGTAATTACCAACGCCGCAATGCTCAGTATGACTTCCGGCCCGAAACGTACTCACCCCATCGCTCGGGGCGCTTGGATAATCGAAGTCATTTTTAACGACCCACCGCCACCGCCGCCAAACGATGTTCCACCGTTAAACGAAGACAGCGGCGACAAGAACCTCACCATTCGAGAGAAATTTGCTGAGCACCGCAAGAATCCGGATTGCGCTGGCTGCCACTCGCGGCTCGACCCGCTTGGTTTCTCGCTGGAAAATTTCGATATTACGGGGCGCTGGCGCGACAAATACGACAACGGTCGGGACGTTGATTCGAGCGGAACCATGATGAGGAAGTATCAGTTCAATGACATTGTCGAATTCAAAGAATCGCTCACCAAAGAGAAGAAACGCTTTGCCAAGGCTTTCACTGGTCACCTGCTGAGGTTCGCATTGTCCAAGGAACTCAGTCCGCGTGACTCACTTACGATCGATGCGATTGTGAGCAAGACGGAAGAAGAAGGTTTTCGGTTGAAGTCGCTAATTCGAGAAGTGGTTCTCAGCGAAAGTTTTCTGCCTAAGAAATGACTTGAAAGTCTGGAGTGGTGACTCTCCAAACGAATTTATACGACTTTCGCGGCACGAAGATCAGCCGCTCTACGCCCTTTTCATTGCGATGGCCTTTTTGACGGGCTAAACTCAAGACCACTCGATTGGAACGCTGTTCCGGATTTGGACATATCCACTCCAAACGATGGTAAGCATGATGAAGCGTCGTAGAAAAGAACGTCGAAGGTCGATTCAGTTTGCTCAACTCGAACCTCGACTGCTGCTCACGGGCATTTCGGCAAACGATCCCAACTTGGTTTTGTGGTTGGACGCCGCAGATTCGAGCACTCTTCAGCTCAATGGCCCCAATGGGGCGAATTCGGTGTCCACTTGGACGGACAAGAAACACCAAGTGGTTTTTGGGCAAGCGATCGCGAACAGTTTTGTCAGCGGGCAAACGCCGCAGCCCGTTCCGCAGACCTCGACCATGGGCCTAAACAGTCTACCAGCGGTTAATTTCTTCCGTTCCTATTTAGGCACTCCCGATATCGCTGGTACGAATAATCCACTCGATCTCACGACGGCCGCTCATCTGTTCGTGGTGATGAATTGGCACAGTTCGGGAGGTGCGGCGAGCGCCTTCCTCAACAAGGGTTTGGGAAATAGCGAGAGCAACGTCAACTATATCTTTTCGCCGGACCTGAACAACAATCGGGGCGGTGCCGTTTTCAATAATGCAAGTTGGACGACCGGGACTACAAATAGTATTCCCAACAATACGCCAGTCTTGTTTGAGTTTGTTTTTGACTCGTCTCTGCAGAGTGACAATTACAAGTTCTTTATCGACGGCGTTGCAACTGGCACGAGGACGGATTCTCGACTATGGGTTCCCAAGGAGGGTTACGGCGTTTTACTGGGTGGCCAAGGTGCAGCGGACACCGCAGGCGCAGGAGTATTCGTCAACGATGTTTTCTTCAATCCAAATTTCGCCAACGCCTTCGACGGCGAGATCGGAGAAATGGCACTCTACGACCAAGCGCTCGACTCCCAATTGCAGGACGAAATTCGAGATGAGTTGATGGGCAAATGGTTACAGGTTGCCACGCAAGGCGTGACCATCGCCGAAAGCAATGGCAGCACAGAATTGACGGAAGGTGGAGACAACGATCAATACACGGTTGTACTCTCCTCTGTGCCGTCCGCGAATGTCGAGATTACCGTCACACCAAGCGACCAAGCAACCCTCGGTGCCGGCGCGGGCCAGCCGATCACATTAATTTTTACGCCACAGAATGCATTGACCCCGCAAACGGTAACGGTATCCGCCGTAGACGATGGACTGATCGAAGGCAATCACAATAGTGTAATTACCCACGTGGCCGTCAGCGCTGACGCTGCATACGATGACATTGCCATCGGCGATGTGACCGCCGCTATCGCCGATGACGATCTACCTCCGCCAACAGTCGAATTGGTTGAGTTTAATACCGATCAAGTCGATCCGGACGACTTGCCTTCGAGTGCTCAGCCAACTTCTTGGGCCGAACAACGTAGCGCGATCCAATCACTTGAAATAACATTCAGCCACTCGGTAAATATCGACCACACAAAAATGGTGCTGACGAATCTTGGTGTCGACGCGCCCAATGATGCCGATACCAATGTCACTCTATCGGCAGGACAACTGTCAGTTGTCGATGCCGTGGTCACAGTACAGTTCCCCAACAGTTTGCCAGAAGGCGCGTACCGGATGGATATCCTTCCGACGGTAACTGACAATCAAGGAAATCAACTCGACGGCGACGCCAACGGAACTGGTGGCGATACCTACGAGCTTGAGGCCAACCTCGACAATCGCTTTTATGTACTCTTAGCCGAGTGGAGCGGCGATGGGGGCGTTTCCGTGTTCGACTTTACGACGTTCTCTTATTGGTTCGGCCAAGCTGTTCCGAGAGCTCCGAGCTACGTGGACACCAGCGGCGACCAAGGTGTCAGCGTTTTTGACTTCACCGCTTTCTCCGACAATTTTGGTACCGGCATTTCCTATCCGAATGCCCTGATGGCAGCCCGTAACAATGACAACGCAGTGAGACGAGTTACAGAAGTATTCACTGACGAAGTCGAGCGTATCATCGAAACCAACGACGACGCGATCGTGAATTGGAATCCAGCCGACACGGCTCTTCGCCGCCGCGGACTGGATGGCGAAATTTTGTGGCGTCCGCTAGAACGCCAGCAAGACAATGCGATCGGCACAATCGACCAATGGTGGGATGAACCTCTGCAGCGAGAATGGTTCGACCTATAGGAAAGAACTCGAACTACGGCGATTCAGAGGGCTTCTTTTTTCCAAACCAAGCCTTTAGTCGCGCGATTGTCCTGGGGCCAACCAGAGCAGCACCGGACCACCAAGCGACTTGCACTCCAAGGAAGACGCCACCAGCCAATACCGCTTTCACAGCAACCGTGAGTGGAAGCCATGGAATTGCAAAGAGCGAAAACCACAACACGCCCGAAAGCATGATCAACACAAAACCAACTCTGGCAGCAACAGAGCTCTTATCTCTTGCGGTTGTTAGCTGTGAAGTTGACGGAGGCATCGGGTGAGTGAACCTTAATTGATTAGTGTATGCACTCAATTGTGAGTCGACGATTGAATCGGAACAGCCGTGACCACTAACGTCATTATATGACGAGGAGTCGAGCCAAACCACAACCATGTTGCATTTTCCTCATTCGCTGCACCTGCATTACCAAATCGACGCAAAGTCTCAAATCGCCGCTATTGCGACAAGTCGACAATCAACGCATTTTCCTTTTGATGCATTGTCGAATTCACTTGACCGTGTTTGTCAAAGACTTGTATTTCGTACTGATATTCTTTTGGCACCCACAAGACGAATTCTTTTTCACGCCGTCGCAGCATGATTTGGTCGAGCGGAACGGCATCGACTGGTTCCCCCTTCCGATAGGCACTGATAACGACGGGCCAACGACTGGCCTTCCACATACCAGTAACTCTATTCATTTCCTGCGGAAACAAGACCGTTCTTCGCGCCGGCGAAACACCTTGATATGGCGGGTGAATGACGATGGCATCAACCGCTGCTAAACCATATGGCGAATCTTGAAATCCCAGATCTTTCGACGGCGGCGGAATTAGCAACACGGACTCTTTGAAATCGCCCATCTTCATTAGCCGATCTACAATTTTCTCGTAATCCTTCGTGTCTTCCAAACTCGACCATTGCCAAATAGCAAACGGCTCGATCTCAGTTTTTTCCCACAGACGCGCTGCCATCCAGCGAAATCCGTCGTACTCGGATCTCGTTTTTTAGACGTGTGCAAAACCTGCATGAACAACCAACTTCGCGTCCGGGTCGCTGTGGAAAACCTTTGCCAATTCCGTCGCGGCAAACTCTTCCCTTTCGTCGGCCGTGGATTTTTCGAAGTCGTAGCCGGATACTTGAAAGTTGAGACGGAGCGCTCGGCGAATGGTGTTCCCAAATTTTGGTTCCGAAACATAGAGCCCGGTTTTGCAACTCGGATACCCGCGCCGCTGCAAAGTTGAATCGGATTGCCGGATGGCTTCTGCCGCATAGTGTCTAAAACCAGCAGCAGCAAAGGTCTCTAGTGTTCCGCCAATCCACTCGCGGTGTTCCGAAACGAAGTGATCTTCCATGATCAAAATGAGACGATGATTGGCAGCAATTTCCCGCAGGCCTTCCCGCCATGGAACAACCGACAATTCTAAACGTTCAGGAATCACCGTCGATGTGAGCCCCTCGAACTTCGGAGTGAAGTCCATCCGCCGAACTTCATCTTCACGTCCGAGAATCGCCAGGTCCCAGCCAAGACCTTGAACGACCGATTCGTCGACGCCATTTTGTTCGACTTGCTCGACATGTGCCAAGAAATCCGAGGGGTACAGATAATCTCGGTTGGAAAGCTGCAACACGACGAGTCCAACTAGAACCGCAAGACCGATAGCGACAGCCAATACCAAAAAGATTCTCAGGCGTTTCTTTCTTTGACTCATACGCCTTGTCGTTTTTCAATACTTACCCAATAGTCTGGCCGATTTCTTGGCAGCTAACGACTTCGTTGTGACTCGAGTCCTATTTCTCGAGAAAAATGTCGCTGTTCACAACGAATCGAATCATGTCTTTCATGCGATAATCCCGCGCGAGAAGTTTAGGTCCGTCCGTTTTGAGGAATTCCAATTCATTGTAAGTCAGCCGCCGTCCGGCCGCGTAAGTCGCAAAGTGTTTCATGAAACTAAAGGCGACTTGGTCGATGCGTTCTTGAGCCAAATAGGTCTTCAGTTCGTTCACGTCTTTCACATCGGTACCATCGGGCAGAGTCGATCGAGCGTCCACGGCCGTTTTTTTTAGCAGGCCGCCTGCGTCGAACTGTTCCAGGGGAACACCCCATGGATCAATTCCAGCGTGACACTTGGCGCAGCCCTCTTGGTTTCGATGACGCTCAAGTTTTTCCCGCAGCGACAATTGATGGTTGTCGTCTTCGGGCAGTGCTGGAACGTTTGGCGGAGGATCATCTGGTGGCTCGGCGATGATCTTTCGAGCCAGCCACGCGCCACGTTTGACGGGATTCGATTCGCGCCCGTTGGAAAGTCCGGAGAGGATTCCTGCTTGAGTGAGAATGCCACCGAGCGATGGGCTACCGTGTTTTACCGGAACGAATTCAAAACCACTCTCACTTCGGTCACTCAAATCGTAGTAACTGGCAACGACTTCGTTTGCCATAATGAAATCTGATTGAATCAAGGTGCTCAAGGGAAGGTCTTGTTGGATCAAGTACTGAAGAAACTTTGCCGGCTCGTTACGCAGTTCGTTCTTCCTGTCTCGAGTAAGTTTTGGATATCGTTTTCGATCGATTTCGACCACGTCGAATTTTTCGAGGCTGAACCATTGAGTCGAATACTCATGAATGAATTGCTCAAACCGTTTGTCTTCAATGAGTCGATCCACCTGGGGGTTTATGGACTCTCGCAATGAATTCGATTCCGCGAGTTTTAACAACTGTTCGTCAGGTCCCTCGTTCCAAAACAACAATGAGAGTTTTGTTGCCAACTCGTAATCGTCAATGGGCTCTGGATCAGAGCTTTCACTGTTTTCGATATAGAACAGGAACTGCGGCGAAGTTAAAACGACGACTAGAGCATCTTTGATGCTGCTTGTGAAATCATTAGTCTCGGCAAACGAATCACTCCATACCTTCAGCAACAGCTCTTCTTCGCTTGGACTTACCGGACGTCGGAACGCTCGCGTTGCAAACGTACGAATCACTTCGCGGGCGTACGTGTTCGATTCCCCCTTGTTTTTTGACTCGATGAAAATGCTCTCGTGAGTAGCGGGGGGCCACGATTCGTAATAGGGTCCCTCAAATTCAACCGATCGAACGAGGAGCCGCGGCATGTCTCGTCCGTCGGTATACTCGCTTCGAATTCCAATTTCACGAACGCCCGCCAAGTAATTCACATTACTTTTTTCGACGTCGGGGCTGGGGAAATTCCGAATGGCTCCGGAAAAAACGAATTCACTAAACTCAGTACCATCGACATTTCGAGCGTCCTCGACTCGAGTCAGTGTGCTTCCACAGTCGCGGCGAAGACCGACGTGAACTCCCAGCCGTGGCGAGCGTTTTTCAAACTTTAAAAACTGCTGTGCGAGAGCAGCGGATTCTTCTAACCGAGTTAGTACAAGACGTTGTGGTTTGAGGTTACCAGAATAATTCGCCGCGAGTGCAAGCGGCCCTTTGGCGAGGCGAACGGTAAGAAATCCCTCTTGGTGAAGAACTCCCGAGAAACGGCGATCTCCAAGTTCGAGCGACAATTGCTTGCTGTATTCGGTGCGGCCTTTCTGAACGAAGCGTTTACCAGGCTCCACCAGCGCTCGAATTTCCGTTGCGGCGAGGGCTCGGCTATACAACCGGACCTCGTCTATCTCACCTTTGAACAATTGAGCTTTCGGGATGCGACCGATAAACAAATCCACTTTCGGATTGTCGAGATTCGCATCGCCAATCGAACCGACAGCGACTTCCAGTCCGTTGATGTAAAGACGAGTCTTGTTTTCCCCTCGACTCACCACAGCCGCGACATGCTGCCAGCGGTTTACTTGAATTGCACCCGCCGCCGTCTGAACTGCTCCATTGCGTTGATTGTCGGGACGCATCGTTTCGACTCGAAGAATGCCCTTATTGTTGGGCATGTCGAAGACCCAACCGTGCGAATAGTTGTACTGGCCACGACTGACGATCCCGCCTTGCCGCAGTTCGCGAGGGTAAATCCAAGCCGCGACGGTAAATTCTTTCTGTCCGACGTTTATCAAATCATTATGAGGAGCGACAATCGCGCCGGCCCCATTGACGGAAAGGGCTTTCCCAAATGGCGAATCGACGAACTTTGCGTCGCCGTCGAGCTCGCCTATTAGTTGCTTTTCGCCAGCTTGCCCGATAGCGCCGCCATCGAGTTTGAAGTGACCGATCAGCCCTTGCTCCAACTTCGACGCATCGGATTCAGCTACAGGTTCCAGGGAATCGAAATAAAGGTCGGCTCGATAGACTCCTGATTCCTTCACTTCTATCGTTTGTGGAGACGATATCTTCGTTGCCGTCGGCGAAACTCCTTTTGCCACACCGTCTGTGTTGACTCCCGGAGTTCCTCGGTCGTGCAACAAACCGTCGTCGTACTTCGCAGCTTTCACCTTCACTCGAAAGTGCCCATGCTCGGGAAGCTCACGCAATGAGATTTTGAAATTCGCCTTGGGACCGTACGTGCTTTCGACCTGGAACAACTCGGCGCTAGGGATAGCCGGGCGTAATGCCAATCCGCTTGGCAACGTCTCGTATGCCTTGCCTTTGGGATAGCCTTCATTTCCTCGCATACAGGCAAATACCGCGTGGTAAATATTGTCGTAGTCGCGCCACCCGCGGACAGTAGAATTCCCTTGGTATCCTTCAATAAAGCGAAACTTCGTTTGCATTTTAAACGGTGTGTAGGGAAACGGCTTCGCAGGCCCTAGTTCCGTCACAACAAAGTCGCTGTTCTTGAGCAAATGATTGTTTGCTCCCAGAATTAACTTATTGGGAAACGGAGTCGGATTGATCACCGCGCCCAAGTCCATTCGAAAATTCTGAATCGTCGGCTTGGAGTTTTCGTCGACGATGCATAAATCCAATGCTCGATCCGCGACTTCAAAATAGGATTCAATTAGCAGCGGCGATAACTCCATCGTCTGACTGTTATTGAGAAACCCATCTTTGGAAACCGAATCGGGCGGTAACACATCTGTCAGGTCGTCATCGATCCCCAACAGATTCCTCAATGTGTTGCGATATTGACTGATCGTAAGTCGACGGACCGCTCCGTTTTTTTCGAGCTGACGAGCCTTAGCGGCGTTAATCGTTTTCTGCGCCCAAGACAAAAGCACTTGCCGCTGCTCGGCAGTTGGCTGCACTTCGTCCTCCGGCGGCATCGCTTCGTCGGCTACTTGCTCCAACACATCTTCCCAAAGAAAGATTTGCCGATCCTCGAGACGACCGTCCAGAATGTCGACTCGAATCCCCGACTTCATCTTGTCCACATTATGGCATCGCATGCAAAACTTATTAAGCAACGGCTGAATGTCGCTCTTAAATTGCTCGCCAAACGTCTCCTTGGCAACGGGACTAACTACAGCATCCTGAGCCATCGCCGGACAACAAAACATCATTGCAACGAAACTCGCTGCAATCATCACTGCACATTTTTGAATAGTGGTATTTTTAGGGAGCATATTATCCACAGACTTCAAAGCACCACACACAAATGGCTGATTCAACAAATATCCAAACATAAAAACACTTTTCGTAGCGATACGCCATCTAGCTAGCTAGACTCTGCAGCAATCCAACAACCCAACAACCCAAAGGTTTCAGTTAGAGCTCACCCTTCAATCGGCAAACTCTACCTTTCTCTTCCTCTATCTATTTTTCTCTATTCGCGAACATCAGCGTACATTCGCGGTTCGCGTTTTTCTGTTTTCTGTTGCCGGTACTCAATATCCCACCTATCTACTATAAATCATTTGGGAATCGATTTCCGATAGAAGCTTGTCGTTGCCCCAAAACAAATCCGACATTTTTTCGAACGTTCGGCAACAATTGGCTACTTGCCTGGGTATCTACAGTTGGAGGTGCCGTATGAACTTGCGTCAATTAATTTCTAGTGCGTCGATTTTGATTCTATCGCTGACCGCTACGGCCTTTGCTGCGGATCCCCCGAGTGGGCAGGCAGCAGATGATATTGCTCGAAGGGATCAGCTCCGAGCGTTGCTCAAAGCTGACGCCAAGAGAATAATCGAAACCAATCCAGAGCATGTGTTGGTGTTCTACGAGTCGGCCGAAAAGGCTTTGGCCTCTTACAAAGCCTCTCCCATGGGCGCGAGGTTTTCTAGTCTGTTGTCGACGTCTGACCCCGTGCTGATTGCTCAGTTCGGCGAAATCAGTGTGCCGAATAAACCGTTGCCACTTTCTCAAGCGACGAAGGACTTTGTCGAAGCTAGCCGCAAAGAAGCGCTTGCCGCCGCCATTCAGATAACTCAAACCGAGTTTTCGGGAACGGCTCGGCTAGCCGCTGAAATAATCAAACAAAACCGCGACGACTTAACGATTGACGACTGGAAATCGATCGTCGACGGCCGCCAGTATGTCATCCATCATCGCGACCAATATCCTGCTGGCATCAACACGTGGGCAAACGGTTTCAGCTACATCCCCTTTGGATATGTCATCCTCAAGACGAATGAGTTACGAAGTGTCAACTCAAATACAATCCTCTATTTCGATGGTGTCCAGAAGTATCCTAACAGCACGCACGGCCTCGGCTGGCGATCCGACCTGGGTTACGTTGGCTTTGAGAAGTTGAGCATTGGCACTCACGACTATCAGTTAAAGACGACTTACAAATTCAAGCTCGGCGCGATCGAGTTTACGGGAAAAAACGAATCCGATGAAATAGCAGTTGAAATCACGGCCGCAGACACACCAGCTCATTTAGCCGCCGAAATCGACGACGAATTGACAGCCGAGATTGAGGCCTCCATCGTCATCGCGAAAGGACGAGAGATCACGTATTCGAGACCGAGCGACAAAAAGTACAAAGCGTTCGCCAAAATCATGGTCCCAGCTCTCAAGATCGCTAAGCCACTTTCAGTCAGTCTCTGTATGAAGCCAGAGATTTATATCGAGGGCGAAGAAAAACCGTTGACACGTTACGCGATAATGATCCCCGCTGGCACCACAAACGTTCGCATTCTCGAGAACGCGGTTGGCGACAATCGACTCGCCGCCCTGCTAGAGGAAAAAGCGGATGCCAATGGAAAGCTAAAAGCGAAGCTGGTCTTACGCCCGTCTCGCGTCCACGCCCTCTCGCACCCAATCGTTAAGAGTTACTATCCAAAGACAATCGAACGCGAAATCGAATTCAGCTGGCGGCCAGTAGATTAACGACAAGGTCGGAGCACGGGCATTCCTGCCCGTAATTAGCATCGGTACAAAAATAGGGCCAGCGAACGACATCCAATCCAGTGGTCTTGGTCGCGGCAAAAGATTACCATATCACTTCAATGTGATCTTTTGTTAGCAGTTCCAAGTCGTAGCGGATGTCGCCGACTTCCGGACTGGATCGCATGCGAGACGCATCTTGAAATGTCGGCCAGAACTCTGGCGAGTCCTGCTACTAACCGTTAATAGCTTTTATCACTGGAATAAACGATGCTTGGTAAGTCGCGTTCCGCTTGGACGTTTTCGTTGCTGTCGCTTCTAGCGTTTTCAAGTTTCGTATTCGGTGTTCTATCCCCCATTCATGCGGCGGATCGTCCAAACATCGTCATGGTTTTCATCGACGATATGGGGTGGGGTGATTTTTCCTGCTTTGGAAACAAAGACGCGAGTACTCCTCAAATCGACAGGATGGCGAAAGAGGGAGTACGATTCGAGCAGTTCTACGTAAACTCTCCGATCTGCTCGCCGTCGCGAACAGCTCTATCCACTGGCCATTATCCTCAACGCTGGCGAATAACTTCTTATCTGAGCAATAGAAAGCACAACAACGAACGAGGCGTCGCCCAGTGGCTCGATCCCAAGGCCCCGATGCTCGCGCGTTCGCTACAAGGCTCGGGTTACGCGACGGGTCATTTTGGCAAATGGCATATGGGCGGCCAGCGCGACGTCGACGACGCCCCGCCGATTACCGACTATGGATTTGATGCCTCGCTTACGAACTTCGAGGGCATGGGGCCAAAGCTTTTGCCATTGGTTCAAAAACCGGGTCAAAAAGAGCCTGGTAAGATCTGGGCAGCGGCCGAACGACTTGGCGATG
>Ga0115002_10005329_pt1 | contig 15213 bp, 17 predicted proteins | sample ArcticOcean_MG_C_8_FD_89576 | JGI IMG/M metagenome (GOLD analysis project Ga0115002, IMG submission 89576) | Marine microbial communities from western Arctic Ocean - ArcticOcean_MG_CB11_86 | ecosystem: Environmental > Aquatic > Marine > Oceanic | place: Arctic Ocean: Canada Basin | collected... | reverse complement strand
TTGCCGGCCCCGATCAGGCCGACGCGAATGGGCTTCCCGGCCGCCGCGCGGGCGGCTAACAGGCGGTGGAGGTTCATGGCGCTTCCCTCATGGCGGAGAAGTATGGGCGAGGCAGAAGGGTGCGACAATGCGCCGCTCCAGACCGCCCCTTGATTGCCGGGACCACGCCCCTAGTCTGCTTGACGTCCAATGACGGCAAACGGGAATAACCGGCCATGACCATCGACGAAGACGCCCTCAACATGTCGATCCGCCAGTTCCTCAAGACGGTCGGCGTGACCTCCCAACGCGCGATCGAGCAGGCCGTCCGCGACGCCGCCGTGACGGGCGCGCTCGACGGCGCAGCCCTGCCCGTCCGGGTCCGCCTGACCGTCGAAGGAATCGGCCTGGACCGTACGATCGAAGGCGAAATCCGGACCGGCCCGGCGCGGGCCTGAGCCGCGGCGGCCCCTTGTTCCCCCTCTCATCCCATTGAGAGGAGAGGGAGAAGATAATCGGCGAGTTCGCGCCGCAAATCCGCTCGCATCAGTCCTCGGGCTCTCCCGCCTCGACCCAGGCCTTGTACTCGGCGCGGATCTCGTCGTTGGGCGGGTAGTTGCCGCGCAGGGGTGCGCCCTTGGCGACCTTCCGCTGTATGAAGCCTTCCATGCGTTCCATCTCGGCCGCCTCGGCCGCGACCTCGTCGGCGATTTCGCGCGGCACGACGACGACCCCCTCCTCGTCGCCGACCAGGATATCGCCGGGATAGACCGGCACCCCGCCGCAACCGATGGGCACGTTCAGGTCGGCCATGGCGTGATGGCGGATCAGGCTGGTCGGCGGGGAGGTGCCTGCGACATGGGCGGGGAAACCCATCGCCGCGATCTCGGCCGTGTCGCGCAGGCCGCCGTCGGAGACCAGGGCGGCCGCGCCGCGAATCTTGAGGCGGGTAAGCAGGATGCCGCCGGCGCAGGCCGCCGAGCGGTCGCCCCGGCAATCCATCACCAAGACATGGCCGGGCGGCACGGTCTCGATCGCCTTGCGCTGGGGATGGTCGTAATCCTGATAGACCTGGATGCCGTCCAGATCCTCGCGCGCCGGAATGTTGCGCAGGGTGAAGGCGGGCGCCGCAAAACGCGCGCTGGCCGGATTGACCGGCGCCACCCCCTGCATGAAGACATTCCGCAGCCCTCGCTTGAACAGCAGGGTGGTGAGGGTCGCCGTGCTGCCGCGCAAGAAGCGGTCGCGGGTTTCCTCGGGTAGCGCTGTCACGTCGGTCATCTCTCGCCTCGTTTCTATCTGCTCAAAGTCGCGGGTTCGCCCGCTTCGACCCAGGCACGGTATTCGGCCAGCACCGCCTCGCTCGGCGGATAGGTCCCGACCAGGGTCGCTCCGGCGGATACCTTCAGCTGGATGAAGCGCTCCATCCGCTCCTGCTCCCAGGCCGCCTCAGCGACTTCCTCGGCCAGATGGGACGGCACCACCACGACCCCCTCGCCGTCGCCGACCAGGATATCGCCCGGATAGACCGCGACCCCGCCGCAGGCGACGACTTGGTTGAAATCGGGCACGGCATGATGGGACAGGATGACGAAGGGCGCGGCCGCGCCCTTGCAGTGGACCGGGAAATCCATTCCCGCGATCTCGGGCGTGTCGCGCATCGCGCCGTCCACGACCAGAGCCGCCGCGCCGCGCACCTGCAGGCGGCGGACGAAGATATCCCCGGCCGCGCCGCATTCCATCTCACCCCGGCAATCCATCACCATCACATGGCCCTCGGGCATGGCGTCGATCGCGGCGCGCTGGGGATAGTCGTCAGCGTTCAGCAGTTCGAACGTGTCGATATCCTCGCGCGCCGGGACGAAGCGCAGGGTGAAGGCCGGGCCGGCGAAGCGCGCGCAATCGGCGCGGATCGGGGCCAGCCCGGTCATGAAGGTGCGGCGCAGCCCGCGCTTGAAGAGCTGCGAGGTCAGGGTCGCCGTGCTGACCGCGAGCAGACGGTCGCGCGTCGCGTCGGAAAACGGGGTCACGGTGATTTCAGCCAATGCACCTTCCTCCCCTGTCTTGCGCCCGGGAATGCCGCGAAAGCGGCGATATCCGGTCCAGAATGCCGCGTTTCGCGCCTATGCCTTTTCGGGCAAGCTCTTGAGGAAATCGGTGTTTTTCCCCGAACGTCGTTTTAGCGCGTGGCCAAACTGGGATTCTTGTCATTTCTTGACATCGACCGGCACGGCGAGACCGCCGGGCAGAGACCGAGCCGGGGCGAAGTATGCCGCACCGGCCCGACGCACCGAAGACTTTTCCGGCCCGCCGGGCGTTTTCGAAGAACGAGCGCTTTGCCATTCATCCTTCGAGGCGCTCGCTTTCGCGAACTCCTCCGGATGAGGAGAGATCGTGCCAGGATAGGGAGAGATCATGGCTTGGCTTCTTCCCGAGCAGGCCCAGCGGATCCATTCGAGGACCATGGCCGCGTTCTCCATCTCTTCGCGCATGTTGTGGAGAAGGATTTCCTTGAGCGCGGGATCGTCGCAATCGTCGGCCCGCTAGCGATACCAGTCGACCGCTTCCAACTCCTCCATCAGCGAAGAGATCGCCTGATGCAGAGCGATGGTTTCCTTGCTCAACCGCTCGCGCGGCGCATGCAGACCTTCACTGGACATGGCGTTTTCCTTCCCCGGTTGGCGCGCGAACGCGGCGCGATCACCGCCGAATGGCAGCGACAATCCCAGACAAACCCTTCGAGACGGCCCTGCGGGCCTCCTGAGTGTGAGGCCGATCCAATTCTATCCTCATCCTGAGGAGCTCGCGCAAGCGAGCGTCTCGAAGGGTGATTGGCACGATGCCCGGCTTCCGCCGGCCGCCTAGCGGCGCGCGACCATCATCTTCTTGATCTCGGCGATCGCCTTAGCCGGGTTCAGGTCCTTGGGACAGGTCCGGGTGCAGTTCATGATCGTGTGGCAGCGATAGAGCCGGAACGGGTCCTCGAGGGCGTCGAGGCGCGCGCCCGTCGCCTCGTCGCGGCTGTCGGCCAGCCAGCGATAGGCCTGGAGCAGGATGGCGGGGCCGAGATAGCGCTCGCCGTTCCACCAGTAGCTCGGGCAGCTCGTCTGGCAGCAGAAGCAGAGGATGCATTCCCAGAGGCCGTCGAGCTGTTCGCGCTCTTCCGGGGACTGGAGCCGCTCGCGTTCGGGCGGTGCGCTATCGGTCTTGATCCAGGGTTCGATGGTCCGGTACTGGGCCACCGGGATCGCGATATCCGGCACCAGATCGCGGATCACCGGCAGATGCGGCAGGGGATAGATGCGGATATCGCCGTCGAGTTCGGAGATATGGGTGGTGCAGGCCAGGGTGTTGGTGCCGTTGATGTTGAAGGCGCAGGAGCCGCAGACCCCCTCGCGGCAGGAGCGCCGGAAGGTCAGGGTCGAATCGGTCTCGTTCTTGATCTTGATGATGGCGTCCAGGACCATCGGGCCGCAGGCGTCGAGATCAATCTCATAGGTGTCGAGGCGCGGATTCTCGCCGTCGTCGGGGGTCCAGCGGTAGATCTTGAACTTCTTGATCCGCTTGGCGCCAGACGCCGCCGGCCAGGTCTTGCCCGGCTTCACCTTGGAGTTCCGGGGTAGGGATAATTCGGCCATCGCCCGCGCTCCTCAATAGACCCGCTTGGCGGGCGGGAAAGACTGCACTTCGTTGGTCAGCGGCTGCATATGGACGGGGCGGTAGTCGATCCACGGCTTGCCGTCCTCGCCGCACCAGACGATCGTGTGCTTCATCCAGTTCTCGTCGTCCCGGTCGGGGAAATCCTCGCGCGCATGCGCGCCGCGGCTTTCCTGCCGGTTGCTCGCCGAATGCATGGCGGTCACGGCCTGATAGAGCAGGTTGTCCAATTCCAGGGTTTCGACCAGATCGGAATTCCACACCATCGAGCGGTCGGAGACCTTGATGTCGCCGCGCTTGGCCCAGGTCGCGGCCAGCTTCTCGCAGCCCTCCTCGAGAACCTCACCGGTGCGGAAGACGGCGCAGTTGGACTGCATAGCGCGCTGCATTTCGAGCCGCAGTTCGGCCGTGGGCGTGCCGCCATCGGCATGGCGCAGCCGGTCGAAGCGGTCGAGGGCGAATTCCGCCGCGTCAGCCGCGATGGGCTTGTGGGATTCGGCCGGATCGACGATCTCGGCGCAATGATTGGCCGCGGCGCGACCAAAGACGACGAGATCGAGCAGAGAGTTCGAGCCCAGGCGGTTGGCGCCATGGACCGAAACGCAGGCCGCTTCGCCGATCGCCATCAGGCCGGGCACGACCGAATCGGGTTCGCCGTTCTTCAGGGTCACGACCTCGCCCCGGTAGTTGGTCGGGATACCGCCCATGTTGTAATGGCAGGTCGGCAGGACGGGGATCGGCTCCTTGGCCAGATCGACGCCCGCGAAGATCTTGGCCGTGTCGGAGATGCCGGGCAGGCGCTGGTGCAGGACGGCGGGGTCCAGATGCTCCAGATGCAGATGGATATGGTCCTTCTCGGGCCCAACGCCGCGCCCTTCGCGGATCTCGATGGTCATGGCGCGTGCGACGACGTCGCGGCTGGCCAGATCCTTGGCGCTGGGGGCGTAGCGCTCCATGAAGCGTTCGCCCTCGGAATTGGTGAGGTAACCGCCCTCGCCCCGGGCACCCTCGGTGATCAGGCAGCCGGCGCCGTAGATGCCGGTCGGGTGGAACTGGATGAACTCCATGTCCTGCAGGCCCAGCCCGGCGCGCAGCACCATGGCGTTGCCGTCGCCCGTGCAGGTATGGGCCGAGGTGCAAGAAAAATAGGTCCGGCCGTAGCCGCCAGTCGCCATCACCGTCATCTTGCCGCGGAAGCGGTGGATCGTGCCGTCGGTCAGATCCCAGGCCACGATGCCGCGGCAGGAGCCGTCCTCCGGATCCATGATCAGGTCGATGGCGACATATTCGACAAAGAATTCGGCGTCATGCTTGAGCGCCTGCTGGTAGAGCGTGTGCAGGATCGCGAGGCCCGTGCGGTCAGCCGCGGCGCAGGTGCGCTGGGCCGTGCCCTTGCCGTAATCCGTGGTCATGCCGCCGAAGGGGCGCTGGTAGATCTTGCCCTCGGGCGTGCGCGAGAAGGGCACGCCGTAATGTTCCAATTCGATGATCGCGGGCACCGCCTCGCGCACCATGTATTCGATGGCATCCTGGTCGCCGAGCCAGTCGGAGCCCTTGACCGTGTCGTACATGTGCCAGCGCCAGTCGTCCTCGCCCATATTGCCGAGGGAAGCGCTGATGCCGCCCTGCGCGGCGACCGTGTGGCTGCGGGTCGGGAAGACCTTGGACAGGCAGGCCGTGCGCAGGCCCTTCTGGGCCATGCCGAAGGTGGCGCGCAGACCGGCGCCCCCGCCGCCCACGACGACGACGTCATATTCGTGGTCGATGATCTCGTAGGCCTGGGTCATCGAGTCGTCACCCTCCGAAGGCGATTTTGAGGACCGAAAAGACGGCCGCGGTGCCGAGCGCGAAAGCCGCCAGCTTGACCAGGACGATCCCGGCCAGCTTCGTGCCTTCGCGATGGACGTAATCCTCGATCACGACCTGCAAGCCGAGCTGGGCGTGATGGAAGGTCGCTACGATGAGCAGGATCGTCAGGACCGCCGGCAAGGGCGACCCTATCCAGGCGGTGAACCGCTCGTAGCTGCAATTGCTCAACAACACGATCGAGGCGACGAACCAGATCACCAGAGGCACGAGGGCCACGGCGGTCACCCGCTGGGCCCACCAATGCCCGACCCCGTTCTTGGCCGGCCCCAGCCCGCTCGCTCGGGCGAGAGGGGAGCGCAATCCGCCCTTGTCCGCCATCAGACGCCCCCCATCACGCTATAGGCCAATATCCAGGCGATCAGGGTGAACAGGACGGCGCCCGCAACCACCAGCCAGCCCGAGATGAAGGCGGTCTTGAGCTCGAAGCCCTTGCCCGCGTCCCAGAACAGATGCCGGATGCCGTTGAGCAGATGGTAGAACAGCGCGAAGGACCAGCCGAACAGGAGCAAGCGGCCGACAATCGAGCCAATCAGGCCCTGGGCCTGGGCGAAGCGGTCCGGACCGGCGGCGGCGGCCATCAGCCAATAGACCAACAGCAACGTGCCCAACGCGAGCGCCACGCCCGTGATCCGGTGCAGAATCGAGAGCACCGAGGTGAACTGCGGCTTGTAAATCTGCAGATGGGGCGAAAGCGGACGGTTGTCGCTTGCCATATTCGTCTCCATTGCCCCGCCCATGAACGACCGGGGCCACCTTGCGGCTATGCGATTTGTTTAGGACGCTGCCGGACGCCAAGTCAACCGGACGCCACAGGAGAGGTTACGGCGCGGCGTGACATCCGGATGACCGAGCCGGTCCCCCCGGCCCCGTCGCCGACAGACAGTTTTGCACTGCGGCATCAATTGCTCTATCCGCCCGATTCAATGGCAAGATTTCGCTCCGCACCGCCAAGATGTGGATAAACATGTGGATAGTTTGTGCGGCACTTGTGCAAATCGAATACATTTATAAAAAGAATTTAGTGTGCTTTTGCCATTTTTATATTGAGTGAATACCCGATTCCGTCACGATCAATACCGGTACGCGTAAGCGCCGGATCAGGTTTCCGGACCGATGCTTGGCAAGCATCGGCCCAGAATTAATATCCGGGACGGAAACCCGGCTTCGGCCGAAGCTTTGTCGCCAGGGTGCGAGACGGGTCTTCGGATTACGTCGCACCTTGTGGAAGGCCGAGCCGGCGCGAGCCGGTCGCCTTTCGCGGAACCGGGCGGGCGATTCGTCGGCCGGCCGGCTTGGGAGGCGGCGTCGTTTCGGCGGCGCGGCCGGTGACGGATACGGAAACGAGGGGTCGATATCCGGACCGCGACCTTCGGGGCGCGCCGGCTCGACCAGGGGCAAAGAACCGCTTGCGGTTCGGCACCCCCTCGCTCGGTGGCGGCAGTGTGAGGAGACTCGGCAATCCGGATTTGGGCTTCGGTCCGTTCGTGGCAGGCGCGGGATCCCTCCCGGACCTGCGTGCTCGAAGCGGCGTTCGCGCCGTATCGGGTGGTCACGACGGTCGGACCGCCCCTGCCGCAAGGGAAGGACGGCGCCCCTGCCGGACACGTCCGCGATGGCATGGTCTTCCGTCGGGCAGGAGCCCGGAGTTTCGGGTCGGGTCGCCCGCCGCAGACGTACGGCTCTGCCAGGGACGCGCGTTTTGTGGGATTTGGCCAAGCTGCCCGGTCGCTTGCACGGACCTGGAGCTGCCTCGGCTCCTGAGGCGTCGGGAAGTGTCCCCCTCCGGACACGCTGCACTGGGCCTTGGTCCATGCGCCCAACGCCTCTTTTATTTGGCATCGTGCCCGACTGTTTATAACAGGATGTTGCAGTTCGGGGCCACGACAACCGCCCTACCCAGTTGCCTGCCCCTCGCGACACCGCCCTGCGAATCCTGCGCTAATTCAGCGCGAATCGGGCCAAGCGGCCGATTTCGTCCACCTCGACCGGAGGGGCTGGCACGGACCCGGGCGGTTTGCGCTATAGTCGCCTCCGCCGAGGGGCAAGCGCCCCTCCCCGCCGAGTGACGGACCGATACGATGGCCGACGACCCGCTGAGCAGCGTCAAGCTGCTCCTTTCCTTGGACGACGAGAAGATCGCGCTCTTTTCGGAGCAGCGGACCCTTCTGCGCATCGAGGAGATCCAGGCCGCCCTGCATGCCTTCAAGGCCCATCTCGGCCGCGACATCAGGGCCCGGCTGCGCAAGCGCCTGGACGAGAAGATCGCGGAGTCCGGCCTATCCTGGAATAGTTTCGAGGAGATCCGGGTCGAAACCGCGATCGGCCTACGCCCGGTCGGCCCCCTGGCCCATGCCGAGCGCGACTTCTGGCCGGTGCTGAATCACCAGGCCTCGCCCGGCGTCCCCCTCGCGCCGGCCTGGATCGGCATCGCCACCACGCCGCAATCCTCGGAACGCCTGAAGCGCATGATCTTCGAACGCACGGCAAGCTTGTTCGAGACGCCCAATCTGAGCGCGCCGTCGAGCTGGTGGGTGCAGTGGGGCTGGATGAGCTATTGGCCGAACAGCGACAAGCCCTCGGGCCTGACCGGCTTCACCGGCGAGGCGGGCGAGGCCCTGGTCGAGCGAATCGCCGATTGGCTGATCGCCCTGGCCCCGATCATCGAAAGCTGCATCGAGCCCCAGGCCGGCGATCTCTGGTAGCCGGCGGCGGACTCAACGCCCTACCGGTTTCACACATCCCGTCCAGGCCGGGCTTGCCGTCACCCCCATGCGCGGTGCCGTCCCGGGACGACGGCGTTATGTGTCGAGAGAATAAAGCGATAGAGCAGCGAATTCTCCCGGCTCAGCGCCGGGGCATGAAGACCGTGTAGTCGAGATCGAGAACGACGGCGGGATCGTGTTTGCCCTCGGCGTCCCGGTGGGTGAAATCCGCCGCCTGCCGGTCCTTGAGCGCGACGGTGCGCAGGCGCAGGGCGCCCAGCCCGGCATGGCCCGGCAGTTCGATCCGCTCCAGCACCTCCGACCAGGCATAGATCGTGTCGCCCGCGAAGACCGGATTGGCATGGGCGCCGGCATTGATCGCGCCGATCGCGAAAGCGTTGGCGAGGCCGTTGAAGCTGAGCGCGCGGGCCAGGCTGATGACATGGCCGCCATAGACCAGGCGCCGCTCGAAACGCGTGTCCCGGGCCGCATGCAGATTGAAATGGGGCTTGGCGTTGTTCTGGTAAAGCCGGGTGGCGAGCATATGCTCCGCCTCCTCGACCGTGGCCCCTTCGCCATGATCAATCCGCTCGCCGGGCGGGTAGTCGTCCCACAGATGATCCGATCCGGAAGCCGCCAAATCGTAGCCCCGGGCATTGAAGCCGGCGGGCGGGACCAGCGACTCGGGCACCACGACAGATGCCAAGTCAGGGACTATGACCGGCGGCGCGGGCGAGGCCTCGTCGCGTTTGCGCACCATCACCCAGCGGACATAGTCGAGCACCGCCTCGCCGCGCTGGTTCCTGCCCGTGGTGCGGACCCAGACGACCCCGGCCTTGGCGTTCGAGGTCTCGCGCAGCCCGATCACCGTTGAACTGGCGGCCAGGGTGTCGCCGTCATGAACGGGGGCCAGAAAACGGCCCTCGGCATAGCCCAGATTGGCCACGGCGTTGAGCGAGATATCCGTCACGGTCCTGCCGAACACCGTGTGGAAGACGAGGAGATCGTCGAGTGGGGAATCGGGATAGCCCGCCGCGCGCGCCGCCTCGACCGAACAGGGCAAGGGGAATCGTGAGCCGGTGAGGCCGATATAGAGCGCGGCGTCGCCCGCCGTCAGGCTGCGCGGGGTGGCGTGACGGATCTCCTGGTCGAGGGCAAAATCCTCGAAGAAATTCCCCGTGCTCGCCTTGCCGCCCGGCGCCGTGGTCATGCCCTCTCGCCCGCCCGTTCGGCGATCGCCTCGCCCATGCCGACCAGGCGTTTGGCCTCCTCGGCATGGAGATTCTCGACCAGCCGGCCATCGACCACGACGACGCCCTTGCCCTCGGCCTCGGCCTCGGCATGGGCCGCGATGATCTTGCGGGCCTGGGCCAGTTCGGCCTCGCCCGGCGCGAAAATCTCGTTGGCCGCGGCAATCGTCTTGGGATGGATCAGGGTCTTGCCGTCGAAGCCGAATTCGCGGCCCTGGCGGCAGGAAGCGGCAAAACCCTTGTCGTCGTCGAGGTCGAGATGGACGCCGTCGAGAATGGCGAGGCCATGGGCGCGGGCAGCCCCGACGCAGAGGCCGAGGCTCGCGACCAGGGGCAGGCGGTCCGGGGTATGGGCGGCATGGAGGTCCTTGACGAGATCCGAGGTGCCCATGACCAGGCAGCCCAGGCGCCGGGACGAGCCGGCGATCGCGGCCACGTCGAGCACGCCGCGCGGCGTCTCGGTCATGCACCAGATAGCGGTCTTGCGCGTCGCACCATGGGTGTTCATCTGGAGCTCCGCGTTCTGAACCATGCGGGCGTTTTCGATCTTGGGCAGCAGGATGGCATCGGCTCCCAGGGGTGCTATCGCCTCGATATCGGCGTGGCCCCAAGGTGTGTCCAACCCGTTGACCCGCACGACGATCTCGCGCGCGCCGTAGCCGCCTTCGCGCAGGGCCGCGGCGATCTGCTCGCGCGCGACGTCCTTGGCATCCGGCGCGACCGCGGCCTCGAGATCGAGGATCAGAATATCGGCCGGCAGGGATCGGCCCTTCTCGAGCGCGCGGGCGTTCGAGCCGGGCATGTAGAGCGCACTGCGGCGCGGACGCATGGTATCGGCCATGGCGGGAGGCCCTCTCATCTGGTTGGGCGACGGAAACGCCATATCTTGACGGGGTGGCGCACTATATCGGACGCCGTCCCCCTGGCAATATATGGGCAAGACATGGGGCCTTCGGGTGACGAGGCCATATCCCGCCAGGGAGGCGACGCGGCGTGGTGAATATTCTGTCGATCCAATCCCATGTCGCCTACGGCCATGTCGGCAATGCCGCGGCCGAGCCGGCGCTGCATGCCCTGGGCCATCAGGTCTGGCCGATCCATACGGTCAGCCTGTCGAACCATCCCGGCCATGGCGGCTGGCGCGGACGTTTCGCCGCGCCCGAGGAGGTGACGGAGATCCTGCGCGGGCTGGAGGAGCGCGGCTTCCTGGCGAAATGCGACGCCCTGCTGGGCGGCTATCTCGGCGATCCGGCGATGGGCCCGGCCCTGCTCGACGCGGCCGCGCGGGTAAAGCATGCCAACCCCGACGCCCTGTTCTGCTGCGACCCCGTGATGGGGGACCTGGCCTCAGGCTTCTTCGTCCCCCCGGGCATACCCGAATTCTTCCGCGGCGAGGTACCCGGCCGCGCCGATATCATGATCCCCAATGCCTTCGAACTGGCCTATCTCGCGGGGATCGATATCGACGAGACGGATGCCCTGCGCGCCGGCGCCGAAGCCTTGCGGGCGCGGGGGCCCGGCATCGTGATCGCAACGGGCGGCCGCGGGACGGATGGCGAGGTCACGACCCTGATCCTGGACCCGGCGGGGGTCTGGCGCCTGCGCAGCCCCTGGATCGCCAACGCGCCCGCCAACGGGGCCGGCGATCTCTTCGCGGCGATCTTCCTGGGCCGCTATCTGGACTGCCGCGACGCGGCCCGCGCGGCCATCCTGGCAGTCGGCGCGACCCATGCCGTGCTGGCCGATGCGGCGGCTCGAGGCCTGGCGGAAATCGATCCGATCACCAGGGCTGGCGAAATTTCGGACCCTCCACGCTTGTTCGAAGTGGAGCGCCTGGGCTAGACAGAGAGAGTCGCGCAACGCGAAGGGCTCCGATCAGGAGGGGCCGTGGCGGAGCGGGGCATGGGGGCGTTAGAAAACAGGGGGCCAGCCGGGCTGGCGTGAACGACACCACGCTCTTCGTCAACGGAGCCATCATCGGCTTTCTGCTGGCCGCGCCCGTCGGGCCGGTCGGCGTTCTTTGCGCGCAGAGATCGCTGACTCATGGCCGCATCGCGGGCCTGATCTCGGGCCTGGGGGCGGCCACGGCGGACACTTTCTTCGGCCTCGTCGCAGCTTTCGGCCTGTCGGTCATCTCCAACTTCATCGCGGAACACCAGGATTGGGTTCGCTGCGTCGGCGGTGCGGCGCTGATCGGCCTCAGCATTAAACTCGTGGTCTCAGCCCCGGCCCGAGCGGCGCAATCGAACGGAACGACCGATCATCTGGGCAATTTCTTCTCGACCTTCGCCCTGACCATCACCAACCCGATCACGATCATGTCCTTCGCCTTCGTCTTCGCTTCCTTCGGCGTGATGAGCGCGGTCGTGACGGCGATCGACGCTTGGATTTTGGTCGGCGGCGTCTTCGCCGGTTCGATCGTATGGTGGCTAATCATCGCCCTGGGGGTCGGACTGTTCCGCGGCATCCTGTCCGACCGAGGCATGCGCTGGATCTCGCGCATCTCGGCGGTGATCATCTTCGCCTTCGGGATGATCGCCCTGCTGAGCGTGATCCTGGGCGAGGATATCCTCGCCCTGAAGACCCACTAGGCGGGGTATCGAAGAAGGCTAACAGACCCTTCGAGACGGCCCCCCGGGCCTCCTCAGGGTGAGGCCAAGGTATTGTTTCCCCTCATCCTGAGGAGCTCGCGAGAGCGAGCGTCTCGAAGGATGATTGGCACAACGCTCCTTTTACAACAGCCCTCTAGGCCGCCTTGCTGAGATAGCTCGCGATCAGGGTTTCGGCGATCTGCACCGAGTTGAGCGCGGCACCCTTGCGCAGATTGTCCGAGACGCACCAGAAGCTGATGCCGTGCTTGACGGAAGGGTCCTGCCGGAGCCGGCTGACATAGACCGCATCCTCGCCCGCCGCCTCGGCCGGAGTGACATAGCCTTCGTCCTGCTGGTGATCGACGAGCGCAATACCGGGCGCATTGCGCAGGGCCGTGCGCGCCTCCTTCTCAGTGATCGGCTTGGCGAATTCGACATGGATCGCCTCGCCATGGCCGATGAAGACCGGCACGCGCACGCAGGTCGCCGAAATCTCGATATCCGGGTCCAGTATCTTGCGCGTCTCGACCCGCATCTTCCATTCTTCCTTGGTCGAGCCGTCATCCATGAAGACGTCGATATGGGGAATGACGTTGAAGGCGATCTGCTTGGTGAACTCCTCCTTCACCACGGGCTGGTTCATGTAGATGCTACGGGTCTGGTTGAAGAGCTCGTCCATCGCCGACTGGCCCGCGCCCGAGACCGACTGATAAGTCGAGACGACGACCCGCTTGATCCGCGCGATATCGTGCAGCGGCTTCAGGGCCACGACCATCTGGATGGTCGAGCAGTTCGGATTGGCGATGATATTGCGCTTGGTATAGCCCGCGATCGCCTGGGGATTGACCTCGGGCACGACCAGCGGGACGTCCTTTTCCATGCGGAAATGGCTGGTGTTGTCGATCACCACCGCCCCGGCCTTGGCCGCGCGCGGCGCGTATTTCGCCGAGATGCTGCCGCCCGCCGAGAACAGGGCGATATCCATGCCCTTGAAGTCGTATGTGTCGAGATCCATCACCGTGAGGACGGTTTCGTCGCCAAAGGAGACTTCCCGTCCCTTCGACTTGGCCGAGGCGAGGGCGACGGCCTCGTCCACCGGGAATTCCCGCTCGGCGAGGGTCTGCAGCATCTCACGCCCGACAGCGCCCGTGGCGCCAACCACCGCGACCTTGTAACCCATGGCCTTCAACTCCCGGTTCGGACTTCGTGAACGGCGCATGACTTACGCCCCGTCGCGACGATTATCAAGCTGCGGCGCCGGTTGACCCCTTCCCTTCGCGTCCCGATAGTCCCGCCATGCTAAGCGCTCCCCTCTGCCCGGCCTGCGAGTCCGCGGCCCATGAATTCTTCACCGAGCATGAGGGCATGACCCTCTATCGCTGCCGCGGTTGCGCCACGGTCTATCTGCACCCCATGCCGGACGAGGCGGCCCTCGCCGCGCTCTACACCGATGCCTATGACGGCGCGCTGTCGGGTTATTTCTCGAAGGTCGACAAGAAACTGCGCCGGTCGCGCATGCGCATGAAGCGGCTGGCGCGCCGGATACCGGGCGGCCAGTTCCTGGATGTCGGCTGCAATGGCGGCTTCATGGTCGAGGCGGCGCGCGAGCGGGGCTTCGACGCCCATGGTATCGAACTCGACCCTGTCTCGGTCCGCTACGCGCGGGAGCATTATCCGAAGAATGCCTATTTCGAGGGCCGAATCGAGGATTACTCGCCCGACGCGCCCTTCGACCTGATCTATTCCTCGGAGGTGATCGAGCATGTGCCCGAGGTCTCGGGATTCGTCGCGGCGATCGCCCGGCTGCTCAAGCCCGGCGGGCATCTCTATGTGACCACGCCAGATATCAGCCATTGGCGCCGGCCGCGCCGGTTGGCCGATTGGGACGGCTTCTGCCCGCCCTCCCATTGCATCTTCTTCACGCCGTCCAGCCTTAAAGCCCTGCTCGCCCGCCATGGCCTGGAGACGGTGCAGACCGGTTTCGCCTGGAAGCCCGGCATCAAGATCCTAGCGCGCCGGACGGGGTAAGCGAGAATCGTCGGACGGCTTGGATGCCGGAGATCCTTGGCGCCAGCCGCTCACCCAGCTTCGCCTAGGCGCAATGCGCCAACCCTGCGCAACCCTCTCCCCATGGTGGGGGGAGAGGGTTGCGCAGGGTTGGCGAGGCGCAGCCGAGCCCTACCCGAAACTGGGTGAGGGTGGGCGACGAAGATCGGTCGCCGCCGGACCTTTCAACCCCCGCGCTATCAAGCGGCACGGCGGTCCAACTCGTCGAGCAGAGCGTCGCCCATCACCATGGTCGAGACCCAGGCCTTGCCCTTCTGCATGATATCGGCCGTGCGCATGCCGCCGTCGAGCACCTTCTTGATGGCGCCGTCGAGCAGGTCGGCCTCCTCGCCCATAGCGAAGGAATAGCGCAGCATCATCGAGAAGCTGAGCAGGGTGGCCAGCGGATTGGCCATGTCCTTGCCGGCGATATCGGGCGCGCTGCCATGCACCGGCTCGTAGAGCGCACGGCGGCGGCCGTCCTCGTCTTCCGCCCCCAGGGAGGCCGAGGGCAGCATGCCGAGCGAGCCGGTCAGCATGGCGGCCTCGTCCGACAGGATAGCGCCGAACAGATTATCGGTGACGATGACGTCGAACTGCTTGGGATCGCGCACGAGCTGCATGGCCGCGTTATCGGCATACATATGGCTCAGCGCCACCTCGGGATATTCGTCGTCATGGACCTTCTGGACTTCCTCGCGCCAGAGCACGCCGGATTCCATCACATTGGCCTTCTCGCAGGAGCAGACCCGCCCGCTGCGCTTGAGCGCCAGGTCGAAGGCGACCCGCGCGACGCGGCGAATCTCGGTCGTCGTGTAGACCTGGGTGTTGATGCCCCGGCGCTCGCCCCAACCCAGATTCTCGATGCCTCGCGGCTCGCCGAAATAGATGCCGCCGGTCAGCTCGCGCACGATCATGATGTCGAGGCCGCGGACGATCTCGGGCTTCAGGGTCGAGGCATCGACCAAGGCGTCGAAGGCCAGGGCCGGGCGCAGATTGGCGAAGAGCTCCATCTCCTTGCGCAGGCGCAAGAGGCCGCGCTCGGGTTTCGATTCGAAGGGCAGGGAATCCCATTTGGGTCCGCCGACCGCACCCAGCAGCACGGCGTCGGAGGCCATC
>Ga0115002_10005327_pt1 | contig 15217 bp, 15 predicted proteins | sample ArcticOcean_MG_C_8_FD_89576 | JGI IMG/M metagenome (GOLD analysis project Ga0115002, IMG submission 89576) | Marine microbial communities from western Arctic Ocean - ArcticOcean_MG_CB11_86 | ecosystem: Environmental > Aquatic > Marine > Oceanic | place: Arctic Ocean: Canada Basin | collected... | reverse complement strand
TGCTAATTGGTTGCTCGGCATGAATTGTTGCTGAGCAAGTATGCGCTAACCTAATGAAAAAATGGAGCGGGCGATGAGATTCGAACTCACGACTTCAACCTTGGCAAGGTTGCGCTCTACCCCTGAGCTACGCCCGCGTCTAATCAATTAACACCAAAACACCCCAATGGCGGTATCAGGAACGCACAGTGTAATCAAAGCCTGCCTCGTTGGAAAGCACCGGATAAAACACTTAATCCTAAACTCGTCGCGAATTAACAAACCGTCTTGCTAACAACCTACATATTGCTCTAGAGCATAGCACAAGGTTATCTGTCGATGTGATGCCTGAGATTCCACCTAAATCAAACGACGACCTACTTAATCGACTCGATGATTTATGTATAGCTCACACAACATATAGGCATTCACCTCTCTTCACAGTGCAACAATCACAAACGCAACGCAGCATACATTATGGAAGCCACATCAAAAATCTGTTCTTACGCGATAAAAAGCGCCGGATGTGGCTGGTAACGGTTGAAGAAGAACGCGTTGTTGATCTAAAGAACTTAAAACATACTCTGGGTGCTCAAGGTAATTTATTGTTCGGTAGTGCCGAGTTATTGATGGAAGTTTTAGGTGTCTTGCTTGGGGCAATCACACCATTTTCCATCATCAACGATTATAAAACTCGTGTTACACTGGTTCTCGATCAGGCTATCCTTTGCCAAAGACTTGTTAACGCCCATCCGCTGCGAAATGATGTGACCACCACCGTTACCACACTAGATTTGTTAAAGTTTGCCGAGGCCGAAGCGCATACGCCTATCATTTTAAATTTCAATAAGGTGGACTGATGGCTTATATTTTTTTAAAAAAAACTTGGCCGAACACCAATGTACACCTCTTGCGTTGGCAATAAGAATCGTCCATTGATGATGCTAATTCAATCAATTGCGGATGCTTTGCTGCGTAGCTAAATTTGAACAATATCAAGTCAGATGCGAGAAGCAAGACGTTGGCCAAAGCATGTTAAAGGGCGAGTAAATTTATGGTGGAACAAATTATTGGTGAAATGACCCAGGCTAATGCCACCACAATCAAAGATGTAACCACTAAAACATTCGCTGCTGATGTTCTCGAAGCAAGCGTCGAAACACCGATCATCGTAGATTTTTGGGCACCGTGGTGTGGTCCCTGCAAACAACTCGGACCCCTGTTAGAAAAAGTGGTCAAGTCCGCCAACGGCGCTGTACGACTGGTTAAAATTGACATCGACAAATGCCCGGAGATTGCACAACAGCTCCGCGTGCAATCCATACCAGCCGTCTTCGCCTTTTTCGGCGGTAGACCTGTGGATGGATTTGTTGGCGCATTGCCCGAAAGCCAAATTAAGGCGTTCGTTGAGCGAGTTGTGGCAACAGCAGGCGGAAGCATTGAATCCTCACCCCTTGAACAAGCCTTGGAGCAAGCAACCGCGGCCCTCGAAGCTGGTGACACAACGACCGCCCAACAATTTTATGAAGAGATATTGAAGGTTGAACCTAACCATGTTAGTGCCAACGCAGGCCTCGCACATTGCCATATTGCGTCGGACGAAGGTGAAAAGGCGCGCGAGCACATTGATGCATTGCCATCGGATGTCGCCAAACACGCTGAAATTATAGCTATTCGCGCAACTTTGGACCTCGCTCGGGAAGCGGACGAAACTGGCGGTGAAGTTCCCGAGCTTCAGGCGCGTGTCACCGAGAATGAAAATGATCACCAAGCGCGCTTCGATCTTGCAATTGCCCTGTATGCAGCAAAACAGACTCAATCTTCAATCGATGAATTGTTGAATTTGGTGGAGCGTGATCAAAAATGGAATGAAGCAGCTGCTCGCAAACAGCTTCTAAAAATATTTGAGGCATTGGGACACTCAGACCCAATTACTGTTGAAACACGTCGACGGCTTTCGTTATTGTTGTTCTCGTGAACGCCTTCGACCTCTCGTTTGATGATCTTCCTGCATCACTGCCGGTATTTCCGCTAACAGGTGTACTACTGCTCCCGCGTGGACGCCTACCCCTGAATATATTTGAGCCCCGTTATATTAGTATGATTTCTGATGCGATGGGAGATGGACGCATAATAGGTATGCTCCAACCAACCAACCCATCATCACAAGACATGAATCCAAGCGTCTACAAAACGGGATGTGCTGGCCGCATCGTCAAATTTGAGGAGACCGACGACGGACGGATTCTAATCACTCTTCTTGGCCTTAACCGCTTTAAGGTTCGCGATGAACTTCCGCTCAAACACGGCTATCGTTCGGTGATCACGGATTGGATGCCCTATCGTCACGACCTTAATCAATTAAAACATGATGAGATTGATCGTGTGCGACTTATGGCGGGTCTACAGGGTTATTTTAAACTACATGGTATCCGAGTTGACTGGGAGAATGTTGAAGAGGCCGACGATGAACGTTTAGTTAATATGGTTGCAATGGTTTGTCCGTTTGAGCCGCCGGAAAAACAAGCATTATTGGAAGACAAAGATCTCAACGCGCGCGCAAAAACCTTGATTGCTCTCGTTGAAATGGCTGTTTTTAGTACGGTAGGTGACGATAGCACTCAACAGTAGTTGAGGCATTCCATAGGCTGGCAGAATTAGGAGGATTACATGACAACAAACAAATCCGGTGTCGAACCAAAATTGCTTGAAATTCTCGTATGTCCTCTAACCAAAGGCCCACTGCGATACGATTCAGACAAGCAAGAACTCGTCAGTGAACAAGCCAACCTCGCTTATCCAATTCGAGATGGTATCCCGATAATGCTCGTCGATGAGGCCCGTCAGCTTAGTGACTCCGCAGGCGATTCGTGATAGCCAACCCAGACAAAAGAATACCTGATAATATCAGTGGAAGCGAACGTTGGCCCTCTGAAATTCGTCTAAAGAAAACTGAAAAAACCCTGGAAATTGACTTTGATGATGGGTCGACATACTCGCTTCCAGCCGAACTTTTGCGCGTCGAAAGCCCGTCAGCTGAAGTACAAGGACATTCGTCAAATGAGAAGAAGATTATTTTTGGACGGCGTCATATTGGCATTGTCAGTTTGGAGCCGGTCGGGCACTACGCGATCCGCATCCATTTTGATGATATGCACGACACTGGTATATTTACTTGGACCTATCTCTATCAGCTTGGTGTAAATCGTGAGCACATTTGGCAGACCTATTTAGACGTACTTGTTGAACGAGGTCTCAGCCGAGATCCATGAAGAGAGCAGTCGGCATCGCACTTTATAATGGCTCTCCGCGCACCAGTCGTGGGAGCTTGCCAAATATTCCCATGGCCTGGCGCATAAGAAGACGTCTCACCGGAGGCATAGTGCCAACAGCTACCAACCCTACATCACGCAATATTCGCAATGGACCTATATTGTTGGAGAATAAATTATTTAGCCCGTCTGTTGCGTAAGCAAGAACAGTGTTGTCGAAACGCCTCCACCGCTCATAACGTCCTAGTAATGACGAGTCGCCCACATCAAGGCCCAATCGATAACTGTCGACGATGATTTCTGCCAGAGCCGCTACGTCCCGCAATCCAAGATTAAGTCCTTGGCCTGCAATTGGATGGATTACGTGTGCGGCATCTCCAGCCAGGACGAGGCGCCGCGCCGTATAGCGTTCGGCTTGCATAAACCCCAGCGGATAAGAAAAACGTGGGCCTTCAAGTTTAATTGAACCGAGCCAGTCGCCAAACCGACAACTAAGTTCATCCTTAAAGTCCGCCTCTGATAGCGCAAGATATCCTTCGGCATGCGTGCGTGATTCGGTCCATATAATATTTGAACGATTGTTTGTCATGGGTAGCATAGCGAATGGCCCTGATGGCAAAAACTGCTCGACCGCAACACCTTGATGACTTCGTTCATGGCGGATTGTAGCCACAATAGCGATCTGACCGTATTCCATCTCGTGGGTCTCTATACTTGCACTGGCGCGAATCGCGGACCGACGTCCATCCGCGGCAACAAGAAGACGAGTGGAGATTCGGCGACCATCGTTGAGCATTACCTTCACACCAAATGCGTCACGGGTAAGTATATCGACGTTGTTAGGTGCCAATATTTGCAGATTGGCGAGTGAAATTGTTGCATCGAAGAGCGCGCGGCGTATCGTTCGATTTTCGATCATATATCCAAATGGGCCTTCGCCGAGGTCATTGTGACCAAAATGCAAAAAAAGCGGCGATGCGCCATCCGCAACGCTGCCATCTGCAACGCGAATGTCGAGTATCGGCTGCGAATCATTTTGAAGTAATGGGCCAAGCCCAATGGCATTGAAGATGCGCCACGACCCTAATGCAACTGCCGATGCTCGACCATCATATGGACTACTCCGTTGAACTGCCGGCGAAACACGGTCAACAATAGCTGTGGAAACACCGGCGTTTGCCAGGGCTATGCCAAGTGTCAGGCCCACAATACCACCACCAACAACGAGCACATCAACGTCAATATCAACCTTAGAGGAACTACGTTCCACGTCCATACTTTGCATGCAATTATGCGACTAAGAACAACTTGAGCTGTGAAAGCTAAGCAAGACAGCGGCACGATCGGAAGCGCTTTGCTCTGCTTCAGGTTGATTAGGTAACAATTTGGAAAGTGTTGCCTTCAACGTATCGCCGCTGACACCCGTGCCTGGTAAGACTTGAAGTAACAATGCTTCAACCGCATTTATGTGGGCGCGATGATGGCGCGCCAAATGCTCGAGTTTTGCAATGCGCTCCCCCAGTTCAGCCGGGGAATGATTAGTTGTTGAATTTGTCATCGTCAGCGCTCCCATTTAGTTGCGTAGTGGACTTCTAACACGGGTTGGTCACACAGGGGAGTCGACACAGGCCTCTCGGCCACCATCCGATCAAAGGGGAACGCTAGCTCCAGATGCACATATCCTAGTATGTGATCTAGTATCTATCACAATATTTTGTGATGGTTGCCTCGAATTTCTTGAGTTTCATCTGCGCAGCCGTTAATATTTACTGGTACAGAATTACGTTTTGTACTTTCCGCAAGTTCGCGCTCCGCAAATACATTTGGCGAAAGGGCACACAACAAGTTAGATCTGCTAAATCATGGACAATACCCGCCTCGCAAAAATCGCTGAGAGCCCTTTCACACGCCTTAATGCACTGTTGAAAGGGATCGAACCCGCGCATGGCTACAAGCCTCTAAATTTACAAATCGGCGAGCCCAGACTACCAACCCCGCCACTCGTGTCCCGTGTCATCGCCGGTCAAAATACCCTTTGGTCAAAATATCCGTCAATCAGAGGGACTGACGATTTTCGTGAGGCGTCAACAGAGTGGCTAAATTGGCGTTATAACCTACCTCATGGTTACATCGATGCAGACCGTAATATTCTCCCAGTATCAGGATCGCGGGAGGCGCTCTACATGGCAGCTCAACTGGCAACACCAGACCCTGAACAATGGACTGATGGTCAGCGTCCAATTGCCCTCATGCCAAACCCAATGTACCCCGTTTATTACGCAGCCGCCATCATAGCTGGGGCCGAACCAGTTCCGGTTGCGGCAACGTCGGAAACAGGGTTTCTCCCGGATTTCAATAGCCTAAGCGCTGATATTCTCGGGCGTGTTTCAATTGCCTACGTCTGCACACCGGGCAATCCACAGGGTGCAGTTGCATCGCTTGATTATCTAAAAGCTCTAATTCTACTCGCATGCCAACACGGCTTCCTGTTGGCCATCGATGAATGCTATTCAGAGATATATCGTGGCGCAGCGCCTACTGGTGCGCTTGAAGCCTGTGCCGCTTTAGGTAAGTCGCCAAAAAACGTTCTCGCTTTCCATTCTTTGTCCAAACGTTCGAGTGCCCCAGGTTTGCGTTCCGGATTTGTTGCAGGAGATCCGGACCTGATTACATCTTTTGCTCGTCTCCGAAATCTCGGCGGACCACAAGTGCCTGGCCCTATTTTAGCTGCATCAGCAGCTCTTTGGCGCGATGAAACACATGTAGCGGCGAACCGCCAACACTATGCAAACCTGTTCGATTTGGCCGAACACATACTAGGCAACCACACTAATTTTCATAAGCCACCTGGCGGATTTTATCTCTGGCTAAACGTTGGTGACGGTGTAGAGTTCACACAACGCCTGTGGCGCGAAGCTGCAGTGAAGATACTGCCCGGTGCGTTTATGGCACAGCCAGACGGTAAAAATGGTGCTAACCCGGGAAAACTATATGTTCGTGTGGCCATGGTCGATGATGTAGTTACCACCAAGGATGCGCTTGATCGAATCGCCAAAGTAATGGGCTAAGTACATGGAAACGACTAATAAAAATACGTTCTTTCCAACTGGTGTGGGCAGCTTTTTGCGGAGACGCGCGATAGAGTCAGGAGGCGTCGCGCTGATAGCCCTCGCAACGGGCTTGTTTGCAGCACTTGCAACCTACAATCCGTCTGATCCATCACTTAATTCAGCGTCAGGAGACACCCCATTGAACTTGCTTTCGCACACAGGAGCGATCGCAAGTGACCTACTGCTGCAGTCTTTAGGTCTCTCGATACCACTTGCAGCGGCAGTGATAGCTGCTTGGGGTTGGCGATTTCTCACTGTTCATAGTTTGAAAAATTTTTGGTTAAGGTTAGCGTTACTGCCTATCAATGTGTTGTTGTGTGCGCTCGCTTTTACGGCACTTGGATTCGCTTGGACGGCGCTCGTGTGGCCTATAGAAGCCGGACTCGGTGGATTTGTTGGTCGTTTAATGTTTACCGGTACGACGGACCTAATTGTCAACATTGGACTATGGCCTGACCCGCGTTGGATTGCAGTTGCGTCAGGCACACTAACACTGATTTTATCTCTCTACCTGCTGGCGTTTACTTGGACACAGTGGCATGTTTTTGGTCGGCGCGTTATATCACTCACAATAATTGTTTGGCGCTCTGCAACGCGGACACGCGATACCGGTCGCGGTTTAGAGCAGGCAGCAACAGCCGTCGCACAACGCTTAGGCAAAATTCGTGAACGGGTAGAACCGTCACTTGGTTTAAAACCAACACAGCGATCAAAAGGTGCAGCTGTTACGTCCTCCGCTGCCACTCCAACCGATTTGGTTGAACCAAAGCAAAAAAAAATAAAACCCGGCAAACGGTCAATTGCAGCACGCCAACGCGCATTCGATTTAGGCACAACTGAAGAAGACTACCGGTTTCCTCCACTTGATCTTCTGGATGAACTACCCACCAACGAACACCAAAGCACGGACGTGAATGAAGAGGGTCTTCAGTTGAATGCCCAATTTCTCGAACAAGTACTCGATGACTTTGGCGTCCAAGGGGAAATTATTAAAATTAGCCCAGGACCAGTTGTAACTCTCTATGAACTCGTGCCGGCACCCGGCACAAAAACAAGTCGTGTGATCGGGCTTTCCGATGATATTGCGCGTTCAATGAGCGCCATATCAGTCCGCATCGCCGTTATTCCTGGGCGCAATGTGATAGGTATTGAACTGCCCAACAACAACCGTGAGATGGTGTATCTGCGTGAACTTCTGGACAGTCAAGCCTACGAAAAATCGAGTGCTAAATTGCCGCTGGTTTTGGGTAAAGACATAGGCGGCGCACCGGTGATCGCCGACCTTGAGCGCATGCCACACCTTCTCGTCGCCGGAACAACTGGATCCGGCAAGTCAGTCGGGTTGAACGCGATGGTACTATCGCTTCTCTTCAGGATGTCGCCTGAGGAATGCAAATTTATAATGATCGATCCCAAAATGCTGGAACTTGCGGTTTACGACGACATTCCACATCTGATCACTCCAGTCGTTACTGAGCCGAGGAAAGCGGTTGTCGCCTTGAAATGGACAGTGAGGGAAATGGAGCAACGTTATCGCGCCATGTCAAAGCTCGGCGTTCGACACATCGAGGGGTATAACAAACGCGTCATCCAGGCGAAGTCAAAGGGCGAGATACTATTGCGCAAGGTTCAGACAGGGTTTGATTCTGAAACTGGACGCCCAATCTTTGAAAACGAACCACTTGAAGCCGAACGTTTGCCGTTTATCGTCGTCGTTGTTGACGAAATGGCGGACCTCATGTTGGTGGCCGGAAAGGACATAGAATCTGCGATACAGCGTCTTTCGCAAATGGCGCGCGCAGCCGGCATTCACATTATCATGGCAACCCAGCGGCCATCTGTCGACGTCGTAACCGGAACCATCAAGGCAAATTTTCCCACACGTATCGGATTTCAGGTCACATCCAAAATAGATAGTAGGACAATACTTGGCGAACAAGGAGCGGAGCAACTCCTAGGACAGGGTGACATGCTCTATATGGCGGGCGGGGGCCGGATCACGCGCGTGCATGGGCCATTCGTTAGCGATGAAGACGTAGAATCTGTCGTAAAGTTTCTTAAGACGCAAGGTGATCCGGTTTATATTGAAGCAATAACGGCAGAAGAAGAGGTTGATGGCCCCACACGCACACAAAACTCTGGTGATGAGTTGTACGACCGCGCTGTCGCACTTGTTGCGCAAGAACGCAAGGCATCGACAAGCTTCGTTCAGCGTCATCTGCAGATCGGTTATAACAGGGCAGCCCGGATCATTGAGAAAATGGAAAAAGATGGCCTTATCAGCGAGGCCAACCATGTTGGGAAGCGGGAAGTCTTGACTCCGGAATTGGGTGATTGACCTGCTAAGCGCATTAAGGTGCACATACAGTGCTTGCAAAATCGCCGGTGTTGCGATGGTGTTTGCCATTATCCCGTTAATTACCGATGCAAATGCTCAGATTCTCTGGAACCTAACGCAGGAAGAGTCAGCAGACATCCGGCGAATAGAAAATTATCTAAACGGCATCAAGACGATGCAGGCGAGGTTTACTCAAATTAATCCTGATGGCTCGTCCGCTCAAGGTACACTCCACGTACAACGGCCAGGATTGCTCCGGTTTGACTACGATCCACCGGATTCCTATCTGGTCGTTGCAAACGGCGTCTGGTTTATCTATGTAGATAGGGAGCTTCAGCAGGCATCACACATTCCGCTGAGACAAACCCTTGCCTGGTTTCTTGTCCGCGAACCAGTTTCGTTGACCGATGACGTATCGATAACGCGATTTGAGCGTGGGCCTGGGACAATGAGGGTCAGTTTTATCGAAACAGATGAACCAGAAAGTGGCTCTGTCACATTTTCATTTAGCGATCATCCACTCCAACTTAGAAGTTGGTCGATTACTGATCCGCAACAGCAGAATACGCGTGTCACAATCGACAGCCCCAGGTTTGGTCTTATGTTGGATCCAGAATTGTTCCGGTTCATCGTGCCACCGGAATGGGTCGACGATCGGAAAGAAGGCTAACCAAAAGCTCCTTTGTAACCTTGTCAGCCTTACTAGGCCATGATAGCCGTAAGTTTATGAAACACTCCTCTCTGCCACTTGTTGGCATTCCAGCCAATACAGATGACGGTAACAACAACTGGACCTTTCATCGCGCGGGCGACAAATACATTGCCGCAGTAATTAATGGTGCCAAGTGTATTCCGATCATAATTCCAGCACTTACTGATCTTTACGATGTTGATGATTTTCTCGATCGGCTCGACGGTCTATTTCTGACTGGTGCGCCTTCAAATATAGAGCCCCATAACTATGGGGGTGATCCGAGCCGTAAGGGTACAGTGCACGACCCTATGCGCGATTCATCCTCACTACCGCTTATCAGAAAATCCATTGAACACGGTGTGCCGTTATTCTCGGTTTGCCGTGGCACACAGGAGCTCAACGTGGCACTAGGTGGAACCTTGTATCAAAACGTCCATGAACTTCCTGGTAAAAACGATCATCGTATGCGGCGAGACTTACCTCCAGATCAACGCTATGAAGAACGACATTCTGTTTCCATTACACAGGGCGGGTATCTAATGGAACTAGCGGCAGGCGCGTCGGAGGTCAGCGTAAATTCTCTTCATGCCCAAGCAATCGACAAACTGGCTGATTCCCTCATAGTCGAGGCAGTGAGCGATGATGGCGTCATAGAAGCGGTAAGTGTGCGGAACGCCAAAGCATTTGCCCTGGGCGTACAATGGCATCCAGAACACCCAATTTCTATACAATGGCCGGTTAGCCAGGCGATGTTCAATGATTTTGGAGATGCTGCCCGGGAGCGAAACAATGCACGCACTGTACTTGGCAAAAAGAGCAAAGTCCGTGTTCGCAACACCAAATAATACAGCAACGAAGACAAAAAATGCGTATCGCTACCTGGAATATAAATTCTGTACGTGCACGGCTCCATCTTCTACAACAGATCACTAAGGAGGCCGCACCCGACATTATTTGCCTGCAGGAAACCAAAGTCTTAGACGACCTATTTCCGCGCAAAGAAATTGCTGAAATGGGCTACGGCCACATCGTAACCCGTGGCATGAAGGGTTATAATGGCGTGGCCATTCTTTCACGCATTCCGCTTGTGGACACGGAGACACCCTATTGGTGTGGACGCAATGATTGTCGTCACATTTGCGTTCGTCTCGCAGATGGACTGGAGCTTCACAACTTTTACATACCCGCCGGTGGCGACCAGCCTGATCCAAAGACCAACGACAAGTTTGCACACAAACTTCAATTCCTTGAAGAAATGGCAACGTGGTTTTTGGAGAACAGGTCTGCCGAGCAACCTATTATCCTTGTGGGTGACCTTAATATTGCCCCTCTGGAGAATGATGTTTGGTCTCACAAACAGTTATTGAAGGTGGTCAGTCACACACCTGTCGAAGTAAAAGCACTTATAAAGGTTCAATCAACGCTGAATTGGCTCGACACTTCGCGCCACTTTGTTCCGTCACCTGAGGATTTGTATAGCTGGTGGAGCTATCGGGCGCGTGATTGGTCAGAGTCTAACAAGGGTCGTCGACTTGACCATATTTGGACAACACAGACACTTCTGCCGCGGCTTAAGCGCTGCGAAATTCTTCGGTATGCCCGTGGCTGGGAAAAACCCTCAGACCACGCGCCTGTGCTTCTCGAACTTAGCGACTAAGGCAATAGCCAAGACTGCACTTTAACAACTAGGCATAACCCAGATTGTTAATTGCACTACCGTTCTACATTCATCAGAACACTTTCTACACGATAGATAAAGTAAGCAAAGTTTCCAACAGTAAGCGGAAGAGATTGAGGAACCAACTCATTTGCTACCAACGCGCGGTCGGACAAAACCCATCCACCAGGCTGCGCCAATTGTGTGATGAACGGTGTGATCGCCAGGGCGAGCGCCTCGTCACGCACCTTATCTTCACTACCAATGTCCGCATGAATTAGAACGGCACTACGTCCCAAACGGTCAACTGCCACTTCAAGCGTATGGCGAAAATCACCAAGAAATAAATGCTGTTCATCCGGCACAACATCGATGGGTGCATGCACCTCTCTATCAAATGCGAAAAGTTCTCGTTCAGGGAACATTCGGCGCAAATGATCAAAGGTTCGACCCTTACCCAACCCAAGCTCAAGAACCACACCAGAAACGTTACGGATGGAGCTTGAAGCAAAATCTAAGCACGCCCTTTGTGTTACCAGTCGCTCGATCATACGTTCGAGCCGGTCTAGATCCGGCACCCTCTCCCCTTCCTTCATTTTCTTAGCTTCTCATTTGCATCGTAAATTAGCTTCTCAACGGATACCCCTGAGATATTCAATAGTAACTGTATTCGTTATCTCATTCAGCCGATCTCTGATGACCACCTCATTCTGGCACAACATCAGTATTTAAATTGCGAACGCAAGTTCTATGATAATAGCATCAACGTCCGCTCCTCCAGTTCCAATATTGCCATGGAGGAGAACAGCAGGCCCTTTGGAGTGGAACTGTGATTTGCAGAACATCAATTTTAAGTGGTCATCTGTTGATCAAATACCGGCCGTTTCCAATGCCAAACCCTCAAAAAAACCCTTGTCGAGAACAAATCATCGCCATAGCGGCATTGAACTTACAACGCCGAGCCTTTTAGAAGCCCTATATCAAAATCTAATCGGCCCAATAACCAATCCCGCTTAAACTACGTCGCCGCGGACGAATAATTCGACGATGTGGCTAGTCAACAAATGGTCAGCGGCTTTTCGTAAAATATTGCCGGGGGTTTACGGGCATACCCAACACTTCTACTCAGGCGTATCACTTACGGCCTCGCTCAGCCGTGACGTCGTTAGCTCTATCCGGCTAGCAAGAACGCGCATGATTTCAACCGCCATCTCCGGAAATTCCCTAACCAGGCGAAAGAACAAGTCTTTTGAAATACAAAGTGCTTCTAGTTCTGTTTTTGCCTGAATCGTGGCCGTACGGGGCACATCACATAAAATTGCGATTTCACCTACAAAGTCATTATCTTTTAATGTTGCAACAATCAACGGACCCATTGGTGTTTCGACGATCACCTCGGCTGAGCCGCTAATTATTATATACGCCGCATCTCCAGGATCTCCTTGCTTAAATATGAAATCTTTAGCTGCATATTTTAGCCGCTCACTTGTGAATGCCAATAGCTTTAGCTTCGACGATTCAATCTTTGCAAATACCGGAATGCGGCGCAGCAGATCAACTTCTTCTTGCAAGCTCATCGACGTAGTCCCCCAACCGGCATCACTCGACCTCCAAAAGGTCACAGAACACGCCGCCATTTTGTATTAATTCATCGTAACTGCCCTGCTCAACAATACGCCCTTCCCTCATAACGACAATATGGTGAAATTTTTGCGCTTCTTGAAGGCGGTTTAGAACCCATATGACCCCGCGACCCTCACTGGCCTGCAGAACGTTTGAAAGAACTTTGGCTTGGCTTGCGGAATCGAGTGGTGCGGTCGCCTCATTAATTATCAACAAGTCTGAGCGCTTAAGCAGAGCTCGAGCTACTGCAAGTTTCTGACGTTGCGCCGTTGATAATCGTGCACCAGCAATTCCTGCCTGAAAATCGAGGCCCACCGTTACGACCGTCTTGTGTAAATCCAAACTCTCCACAACTTCAGAAATCAACGAGCCTACCATACTCGCCGCCTGGGCCTGTCCATATGCAAGTTTACCGAACAAAATATTATCCTGCAGCGTCGCAGCGGCGTTGTACTCATCGGCGTGAAAAAATGCTACAGCCCCTCGCAAATCTTCGGGCAAGTCAGCAGCAAACACACGGCGGGCGTCCAAGAGGCGTTGCTGCAGTTCCTCATCAACAAGCCCAAGGCGATGGCGTGCAGGCGTTAGTTTAAACGGTAGCGACATAATCTGCTGGCGGTCTTCCTCCTCAATCAATTCGTCACCGTGCGCTGCGCGTGCCAAAATGACCTGGAACTCCGGTAGTTCCTCAGAACTAATAAAACTGAATTGCTCAAAGAATTCGTGATCAGGCGGTAGGTCTGCAAAAAGTTCGACCATCGTCTGGGCAACTTCTTTGCCAATTTTAAAAAATTCGTCCGTCAACCCGACCTTATCCAGTACTTGCAGGACATAAGGATGCTCGGCAATCCGATCGAGACTGAAGGTATCACCACGCGGCGTTCCAAAAAGTACGTTCTCTGCAACAGACGCATTGGTGTTGAATTGTTCCGCGTCGAAGAGCTCTACCATAGGTGCGATGGCTGGATCGGATAAGCGGTTACGTAACGTTACGCGTGCATTCAGTATTTGTTCGGCAATTTTTAGATCTTTAACAGGATCAATCGAGCCGCGAAGACCCATCTGGTAAACATCACTCTCAAAATCAACTGCGGCCAAAACTTCTGCGATCCGCTGCTGTAACTCCTCGGGACCTTCTACACCCGCACTGCTATAATCTACCCAATCGGCATTGTAATCATACTCTGAGTTGCCGGCGACCTTTGCTTCGACCAGCTCTGCCTCGAACTTCTTGCGCCCCTCATCATCATAGTCTTTTTTCTGGGTTGGCCTATGTTTGAGGCCATAAAGTAGGTTTTCCCCAACACTTGCCGCTGCAACATGAGCATTCGATCCAACGTATGTGATCCGTCTGCCAGTGACAGCCTCTGGTAACGTCGCAATATCTTGGCCGTCAATGTGCAGCGCGCCACTTGTTGCTGATTCGAGCCGCGCCAATACTAACGCCACTTGGGATTTGCCACTATGGCCATCGCCGACAACCGCTGTGTGTTGTCTAATTGGAATCGTGAGCGAAACGCCGTCAAGCGGACGAGTTCCATCATCCTCGGCAATCGTCACGTTGCTTGCGACTATCTCTCCATCAAGCGCTTGGTGATCAGACAAGTCTGCAAGCTGCATCTCTTCATTTAAAAGTCCGTGAGGCTCAAATTGTTCGATGACCTGATCGTATTTTATACGAATATCCTCTTTCTGTTGGTACCAAGCCAACATCTCTTTCCAGGGACCAGCAAGTTCCTTGTACGCCGCGAGCACCGCCACCAAAGCGCCAAAACTGAGCTGCCCGACGATTACCAGATACCCTCCAATCGAGAAGAAAAAAAACGGCGTCAACTTGTCGATGAAATTGTTTAGGAACTTGATAAAAAACTTTCGCCGATAAATCTCAAAGCGAATCCAATAGATAGCTCCGAGACGATCAGTGAAACGAGCCAACTCCAGGCTACTTGTATCGTGCGCATGTACTTCAACAATGCCGGCTACCGATTCGCCAATTTGTTCCGAGAGCCGGCGTACGTTCTGTACGCGCTGTTTGCCTAACGCATTAACTTTGCGCTGAAGTTTTGGTATGATGTACATTTGCAACGGATAAAAAGCGATTGCCGCAGCACCTAGGATTGGATCTTGTATCAGAATAAAGCCAAGAATGATTGCCAGCTGTCCGCCCTGAAACATGGGATCCGCAAAAGCAGTCCCAATAAATCCGCCAAGTGGCTCAACTTCGGCAGTGATCATAGGGATCAACTCGCCTTGGCTTATTTTTCGAAAATGTTTGAGGGGAAAACGCAGAATTCTACCAAATAGCTGGTAGCGAAGCCGGCGCAAGAGCCGTTCACCGAGCTGGCCTTTGTAGACGTTTATATAATATTTAAACCCGCCGTTAATGAGAACCAGCAAGAGATATATGAAACTGAGACTCAACAGGAATGGAATTTGGTCCATATGAAACGACACGTTGATGCCAAAAAAAGAGACGACGTAGACATCGCTCACCTCCCCATCAATCGCCTTGTTGATGATCAGCTTGGGTAAATCAAGCGACAG
>Ga0115002_10005326_pt1 | contig 15218 bp, 19 predicted proteins | sample ArcticOcean_MG_C_8_FD_89576 | JGI IMG/M metagenome (GOLD analysis project Ga0115002, IMG submission 89576) | Marine microbial communities from western Arctic Ocean - ArcticOcean_MG_CB11_86 | ecosystem: Environmental > Aquatic > Marine > Oceanic | place: Arctic Ocean: Canada Basin | collected... | reverse complement strand
CTTGGGATCGTGCTCTTGCGGTGGACCGCTACGTCGTTTCGGACATGGCGGCGTCTAGTTCTGCTCTCATGCCTGCCAGGTGGTCGCCGTGGGTGGGGTGGTTGCCGTAGAGGGCGTGGTTGAATGCTCGGGTGGCGGCCTGGACCTTGGTGATGTTTCCCGATTCGTCCATGTGGTCTCCCAATAGTGGCGGTACCGTCTTGTCGTGTATACGGATTGGGGCGAATTGCCGATGTATGTGGGCGGGAAGAGGCCTAAGTGTGTGGCGCGACCGTCGCGTAGTATAGATGTTTCGCATGGACCCCGCAAAATGGTCGTCTGGGTGCGCCATCGGTTATATTAGAGCTATCGGAATCGTGGCGTGTATGGCTGCGTGGGGGCCGAGCGACTCAGGAGGTCGGTGGTTGTGAGGACGTTGAGCTCAATACTGCGGACGTTGACGATGGCGTTGACGGTGACCGCCGCGGTGTACGCGTACAGGACAAAGCAGCCCGAAGGGCGGATCCTGAATGTGCCTTACGACTTCCGCATGCTGACGATGGAGAGGCTGCGCCGCCGGGTTTGGAATCCTGATGAACCGCGCGTGTTCACGCCGACGATATTTGGGGTGGGCTGGTCGCTGAACCTCTTCCAGGTGGTGCGGCAGCTACGTGGTGACACGCCACCGGAGGATCCGCCGCCGGAAGATCCACAGCCAGACGACGGAGTGGTCTGACCGCCCGTCGATCAGGTATCGCAATGCCCGGTGGTGTAGTGGCAACACAAAGGACTTTGAATCCTTTGACCCAGGTTCGAATCCTGGCCGGGCAGCCAGGCGATTTTTTGGATTATTTAGGGGCTTCGGGCGGTTGTCCGGAGCCTTTTTTTATGATCCAGAAAGTGGGTTTTTCCGCCATTTTCCTAAATCGCCTCTTCTACGGTCTGTTCCAGAGACGGGTCATGGCGTAGGGGTGGGCGTGGCAGCCACTTCCACAATCGTTATAGTGCTGATGATATCACCCGGCTTAGTGGCAGTGGTTGGGTCTCTTGGCGATAATCCATTGACGACGTTCATCCCTGCTATCACACGTCCGAAAACCGTGTGGCACGAATTAATTGCGCAGTCCTTTGCTCTCCCGTCGATGGTATATCCGTCTAGGGAGGGAATTGGGATGGATGTGATGAAGAACTGGCTACCGTTTGTTCCTTTGCCGTTCCGCACCCCCGCGTTTGCCATGGAAACGGCGCCTGGCGTATCGTGCCTACGGAATGGCCTCACCTCGTTGTCGAACGTATAACCAGGTCCTCCTCTACCGGTCCCCTTGGGATCCCCACCCTGAGCCAAAACGCCTTCAATGACGCGGTGGAAGGTGATGCCATCGTAGTAGCCGTCCCTGGCGAGGAAGACGAAGTTGTTAACGGTGACGGGGGCTTCCTTAGGGTAAAGCTCGATGGTGAACTCGCCACCTTTCTGCATCTTGAAGGTGGCGGTGTAGCTTCTGTCGGGATCGATCATCATCTCCGGCGGCGCGGCGTACTGTTTCGGTGAGGTAGTAGGCGTGGCCGTAGGCGTTGGCGTGGCAGTCGGTACTGGCGTGGCCGTGGGCGTTGGTGTGGCTGTAGGCATTGGTGTGGCCGTAGGCGTTGGAGTCGCTGTAGGCGATGGCGTGGCAGTAGGCATTGGAGTCGCCGTTGCCGAGGGTGTCGGTGTGTGTGTTGATGTCGGCACAGGTGGTGCGGGTGTGGCTGTAGGCGCAACTCTCGCAGTAGCCTCTACCCGAGCTTTTGCCGTGGCCTGTGCCTTAGCCTCCACCGTGGCCTCTGCGGTGGCCTCGATGTTTTGGGTTGGCTCGGGCGTGAAGCCAACTGCAGGGGCAGGCTCCGGTGTACCGCCGCATGCGGATAGAGCCAGCACCAACAGCGTGCATACCCCCGCGACTAGAACCCTATGTCTCATCCCAGTGAGAATAACCATGCCTCTGGGGGCAGTATAGCCGAGGCAGCGGTGAAGTTCAGGCTCTGGGCGACAGGTGGCGAGGGATCTGGGTGTGGGCGAGGAGTGTGGGGTGGTATTTGCAACGGGTTGATGCTTGGGATTCATCGTTGACAGTTTCGGATCGTACGATTAGCATTGGCGGACAAAACTAAGGAGGGGCAAATGAAATGACTATTGATGTCACTGACGATCATTGCGCTTATGATCGTGGCAACAGCAGGGAGCGCCCTCGCGGCCGGCAAGCCGGGAAAGGCTCCCAATGTCCACGCTGAAGAGGCGTGTAATCATGGCGCCGCCGGGGCACCTTGGTGCGGCCTTGTCAAATAGAAGCTAACAGATTGAACTAGAGTCAAAGAGGCCAACAGCCGTTGGCCCCTTTTGCTTTTCATTTGGCGGGGACGATCATGAGGGCAGAGGCGGCAACGGGTGTCTCTCAGAAGTGTGAGCAGTACCTGCGGTTCCACGACATCCGCCCCAACACCGCACCGTAGTTCTTGGGCTCTCCGTTCATGACGATGTCGAATTTGGTATCCGCGATGCTCCTTCACCCAACGGTTCCGCGACCTCCCTGTAAACCAAGTTTGAGCTCAGAAGGTGATCACTATGCTGATAATCGACGGTGATTGCGCATTCATGATTGGAGCGATGGAGCGCGATCGGGATCTGACGCTCCCGTTGGACGAGATCCGGGCTGCACCAGCATCTGGCCGTAACTGGGTGCCAGGCGTTCCGGACACCGAGGCCGTCGTGTCGCTTCCCGAGTTCCGGCGGGGTGGAGTTGCGGTAGTCGTAGCCAAGCTCTCGGCGAGGATTTACCGTCCGGGCAGCCCATTGTGGGGCTATCGAACGGGCGATATCGCCTACGCCATGGCCAGGGGGCAGGCTGCTTACTATCAAATTCTAGATAGGAGAGGCGAAGCCCGGATCATCAAGGACACCGCACAGTTGACCGCGCACATGAAGGAATGGTCGGATATCGACGACTACTCTAATCTTCCCGTAGGAATGATACTGGGCATAGAAGGAGCAGATGCGATCCTTTGGCCTGATCAGGTGCGAGAGTGGTGGGAGGTTGGAGTCAGAGTCGTCAGTCTCTCACATTACGGAGTGAGCACATATTCGCACGGGACGTCCACCGGGACGAAGGGCGGCCTGTTTTCGCCGGCCAAGGATCTGCTTCAAGAGATGGACTCTCTTGGCATGATCCTGGATGTCACCCATACGTCGGATGAATCGGTACGGCAGGCCATGGACATCTTTCAGGGCCCGGTGTTGGCGAGCCATCAGAATTGTAGAACGCTGGTGCCCGGAGAGCGGCAATTTCCGGACGAGCTTTTAAACCGAGTAATCGAGCGTGGCGGTGTCATCGGTACGTCCCTCGACGCGTTTATGCTATACCGGTCCGGCATTGACTGGCAGAATATCCCGGAGCGGCTACCGACCTATGCGAGGGAAGAGGTGACTCTGGAAGATGTCGCGGATCATATGGACTATGTATGTCAGCTCGCAGGGAACTCGCTGCATGCAGCCCTGGGCACTGACCTCGGTGGCGGGGTTGGTTGGAGCGGTGCGCCACATGGCATCGACTCGGCCCGCGACTATCAGAAGCTAATCGGCGTCCTTGAGCGAAGAGGGTACAGTGAGAAGGACGTATCGAACATCATGTACCGGAACTGGCAGCGATTCTATGAAACATGGCTGCCGCGGGCCGTCTGAACCGCACCACGATGATGGTGCTGCTGTTGGCTATTATCGATTGGATGGGAAGATCATATGGGCAGGCAATGCCACTGTTAGGGGTCTTGGTCCGACCCTGTGCCTTGCGGTCAGCGTTTCTCCTTGAACCTGCGTCCGCGGTCGCCGACGGTGCGTTCTCGTGCGAATGGCATCACTGGGACGCCGTAGCCGCAACTGGTGACCGTGTGCTCGACCTCGATCTCAACGACCTGCCTCTCCGGCAGCTTCAATTCCCCGGCGGGCTTTTCTCGAAGGAATTCGGTTAACGGCGACCCCTCCAGCGGCGTGATTTTCGCTGTGCCGTAGAGCCGGACGATGGCGCAGTTGTTTTCTTCGAATGAGCAGACCATCACCGTGATTGGCCCGCCGGCCTGGGTATGTCTGGCGGTCTCGTCACCGCTTCCCTTGTAGTCGAGATAGGCCACACGGTTCGGATCCAATACGTGTAGCGGCGTTCCACCCTTTGGAGACAGGTTAATCGGTCCGATGCCGTCCGCAGTGGCTTTCATGCCTGGGTCGACGGTGCTTACGAAGAACAGCGGGGCGGCCTCGATTAAGGCTGCCTGCTCGTCGGTAATGGCCGAATTTGTGCCTGCCATGCTCTTGCTCCCTCATAGTTCTATAGCCGGATTGAGGTCCCTTGCTGCCCTGGCCCGGACGGAAGTGGCTTTGTGCTCCCTGGCAGGGGTTTCTGGCTCGACCATTGTTGCACAGCCGTCATTTACGTCGCTTCCTGGCGTCACGATTATCGGGGGTCTGGGCCCTGGCACCGATACTGTTGATAGGTACTCGAATCTGGGATGGCATCGTAGGCGAGTCGATGCGCCTACGAGAAGTTGCCGGTATCTACATACCCTCGGCGAAGCGTTCCTGCATGACGGTGAGGGGGCGACGGTTGCTCTTATACATCGTCCGCTGATTCCTCCAGGTCAGCTATAGAATGCCGGGACTTGTACTCCTGCCAGGTGTCCTAAATCCTTTCAGCATCCGAATCTACCGTTTCGCAATCGACGCCATGCCAGCCCAAATCTTGACGTAAGGTGGGGACAAGGTCACTCGAGTCTGTGCACGATGCAAACGTGGATATGAGCAAAGCCGCGTCTTGGTGGAGGGGTGTGTACGCATTGTCATCGTCATATGCAGCCAGAATGCGCGAAATGGAGGCCAGTAGCTCAGGGTGCTGTTCTGCTCGGTGCAATTGTCGATCCAACTTTTTGTAGTAGGCATCTTTCGGGCCACCGAAAGGAGCGACCTTCTTTGGAACGAACTTCTCTCGCCGATCGCCAACCAGACTGTTGATTCCGATTAGCCCGGCAATGCCACTCACGATGGCCGGGAGTAACCACCAATCGGATGTATGCGTCGAAGACGCGGACCGTGGAATAGATGACTCCCAGCACGCCAACAATAGTGATCGCGACAGATACTACGAAAGCCTTGTGAGGACTACCGCAAGATGGGCTGTCCATGATGTTATCCGGAGACCTCCGCAGACTTCATTTGGCCTGTGTCGGTGCATGGGGCTTTGGAGTCCCCAATGCAACGCGGGACTCCGCTCCCTGGGTGCCCGTAGTGGCCCTTGAACCGGTCGTCCCCGTCTATCGATTCAGTTCTACTCTATTTTGAAACCGCCTAACGACAGCTTCCCTCGAACGGCACTAGTAGATCCAACAAATGAAAAACCGTAGCTCACGCAATTTTTCAGACAGTCGTCCAGGGAGGTGGCGTTAGAGGGATCTTTCGACCAGCTTCTGTGCCAAAGCGTTTCATCGTTGGTCAACTGTATTGTTGCGGGACTCGTAGGCCAGGCACCTTCTACAATTTCGAAGGGTTCGCTGTTCATGTGCCATCGTGTCATGCCGCAGACTACCCAGAAATAGCATTCCGCACCTTCTAGCTCAAGTCCATCTCCTCTAAGGGATACGGTTACCTTTGTGTCGCGAAGATCTACTGGTTCTTCATTCGTCCAATTGCGGTAGATTATGAGTGGCAGAATAGACACTGGTGTTTCAGGAATATCTGGGGTCCATACGTGTTCGTTGGTCCAAACATATCCCTTATCGTCAATACCACCAGTTTTTTGATGGGTGGTTAAAACCATTATCGCCTTTCCTTCTCTTTGAACCACACTTTGGTGGTAATCGTAGGAACTCCATCCTTCTGGTCCTAATTCGAAAGTGTTGTTTACGATCATTGATTTTGGCCTCCCGAGTCGTGATCCTGGAATTATAGCTGGCTTGAGACTCGTCGCGGCGTTATCGCCTGCACCGTGACGTCGTCGAATCTATGGGTGTCCGGTCCCCAACGTAAGGACAGGTTCAGAGTCGATCCCCAGGGACAGATCTATCCTACGAGGATGGCTACTACTCTGCTTCCCAGTCAGGCCGAGGCATCGAGAAGGTGTTGTTCACCTCTACGAAATCGAGGTATCCCAGCCGGCCGATGGGTCGCACCTTGAGAAAGTCGATTTCGCCGTTAACCAAAACATGGTCATCGATGTGAACCCCAATGACTTCGCCGAATACGACGGTATTTGCGTCTTTTGGGTCATCGGAGAGTATGTCGAGGGACTGCATGTACCGGCATTCAAGATGAATAGGTGACTCTGCGACGTGAGGACACTTCACCAGCGTGCTTTCCGCCTTCGTAAGCCCTGAGTAGACGAACTCGTCGATCTCGTGAGGGGCGGGCACCGACGATGCGTTCATCTGCTCTTTGAGATCCCACGTAGCGAGATTGACGACGAATTCGCCAGTGTTCTGTGCGTCGGCCACTGCGTCCTTCAGACCGCCGAATCGATGGTTGCTGGTGGCAGAGAATATCACCTGAGGCGGGTGGTAAGCCACGATGTTGAAGAACGAGTAGGGAGCTAGATTGGGTACTCCCTTGGGGCTAAGCGTGGAAATCCAGCCGATCGGCCTTGGCACGACGATAGCGTTCAGCGGGTTGTGAGGCAGTGGAACCCCGTTCTTTGGTTCGTAGAACATCTTCCTCCCCCGGCCTACTCGAACTTCCACACCTTCTGGACGGTCCTGCTGAACAGCCAATCCTTGTCTTCGTTGGTCAGGAAGTCCAGCTCGTTGCGGACCAGCTCCAGCGCTCGGACGTATCCGCCCGCTTTGAGCACGTGGGGGAAGTCGGTGCCCCACATGAGCCGCTCTGGGCCGAAGGCGTCGTAGATGCGCCGCACCATCTCATGGGTGTCATTGTGCGGGTAGGGGGCCTTCGACATGCGGTTCATGTTGGAGACTTTCACGTACACGTTGGGATACCTGGCCATTCTCAACACGTTTCCCAACAGCGGATGCGTCGGCTCTTCACCGACCGGCGGCCCTCCGAGGTGGTCCAGGACGACCTTGACGTTCGGAAAGCGGTCGATGATGGGCTCTAGTGCCCGTAGCTCCGCGGCCCCGCCCAGCACGATGAGGCAGACATTCAGCTCCTCGACGCGACGCCATAGCGGGTCCTGGTCAGGCGCTGCCAGCGCCGAGGGGTCGTCCTGCCGTGACAGGTGAAGGCGCATGCCACCGAAGCCCTGCCCGCGCACGAGTTCTTCCAACTGGTCCGGCGCAGACGGTGCCTTGGGGTTCACCAAGCACACGGCCGCGAACCTACCCGGAAACCGCGCGAGACAATCGGCGACGTAGCGGTTGTCGTACAGGTAGTGGATCGGCTGGACAATGACAGCCTTTTCCACGCCTGCCTCGGCCATGTGCTCGTTCAACAGCTCCACCGAGGCTCGGTCTCCGGCCTTCGGCCTCGAAACGTCGCCATAGGGGTACAGGGATTCGTCGTCGCTCCAGACGTGCAAATGCGAGTCGATGATCACAGCAGGCCTCGCATCTCAGCCGCGGCCTTCCTCACGGCTTCCACGCGGTCGTCCCCCTCGGCCTCACCCTCGTACACGATGGACAGCGAACCGTTGTAGTCGACCCCTTTTAGGATGGTCATGATTTTTTCGTAGTCCAACCATTTTTCCTTGCCCGAGTCGTTTCTGTAGAACTTCGTACGTACGTAGACGGCGTGAGGCGCGGTCTGTTCGATGTAGCTGTAGATGTCGACGTCCGGGTCCGACTCGCCCCGGGCACCGGCCCCGGGAGAGCCCTGCCACTGGCCGGTGTCCAGTATCAGGGAGAAGTTTGGGTGGTCGGTCTCCTCCAGGATGCGGAGCACGTCCTTGGCAGTCGCCGCAATGTTGCCATTGTCGTGGTTCTGCAGCGCGACGATCACGCCTTTCTCAGCGCCGTACGTGGCAACCTCCCTGTTACACCTCGTCAGTGGCTCGAATAGCGGTTCGCGGTCCTTGATTTCCGGCGATACGTGGCCGCCGAACACCCGGATTAGCGGTGATCCGATGAACGCGGCGACGTCGATCGCCTCCTTGCACATCTCGACGTTTTTCCGTAGCTCTGGCTCGGTCCCTACGAATGTGTTGCTGACGCCCAGGTATCCGATGGGCAGCCCGAGTCTCAGACACATCATCTTGATTCCGAGAAGGTATTCCGGCTCGGTGGACGTAAACGCCCTGCGATGAAGGTCGATCACGTCCAGCCTCAGGTCGTAGGCCGTCCGGACAAACGACGCCACGTCCATGTCTCGAAAACTGAGGTAATTGCAGCCGACCTTGATCATAATCTCTCCTTGTACGCGCACCGCCTGGCCTGCCTTCAGGGAAGCCAACCACTGCGCGTGGGCGCGGAGGGGGACTCTTAGTTGGCTTCCTGAGCCTCCTGCAGTGCCCTTTTCCATGTGGGGTTCACCAGCAGCGTGTCCCATATCTCGTCGAAGTCCAGCGACTCCTTGTTTGCCCAGTCGATGGTTTCCGCCACCTCACGCTTCAACCGGGTCTTGATGACCGATGCGGCAGCTATTCCACTCCCGCCGCTGGACCCCCTGACCATGGTTTCCCCGAGCGCGGTAATGTCTACCCATGTGAGGTCATATCCCGCGGTGAATAGTGCCTCGTAGGTATCTCTCATCAGTATGTCCAGGCAAAGCTTGCTCTGTGGGATTGTGTCGAGGAAGTCGCTGTTGAACTCGATGGTGACCCATATCCCGCCCGTGCGATGGTCTCGGGCATCAGGCTGTATCTTCAGCCTTGGCAGTTCGGTGTTGTTGAGTCCCGACAGCCGCTCACTCACAATAGTGATCAGCGCCTTCTTCTGCTCCTCGATCGAGAGGTCCGACGACCCAGGCTCTGCGCTCTCTGCAGGGCGAGCGGCGGTGGGAGCACATTCCGCTGACGTCGGGATCGCTACAGGCTCGGCGGCAGCGGTGGTAGGAACCGCGGTCGGTGCGGCGGTGGGGGCAGTTGTCGCCGAAGTGGCAGCGGTGGTAGCGACCGCGGTCGGTGCGGCGGTGGGAGCAGTTGTTGGCGCAGCGGCAGCAGACTGAGCTACTGTGGGCTGGGCGGTGACTACCTCCTCGCTATCAGTGCCGCCTCCGCAGGCCGACGCTATGATGGCGGTCACTAGGATGAGAGCGATCGGCGCCACAATTCGCGATCTGGATCGCACTCGGTTATGGAAGAGCTTCCCTTGTTTGGCACTCGCTCGAATCGGATGAGGTTTCATGGTCTCCCCTGTCTCTGAGTCTGTGTGGACTGACCCACCGAAGTTGTATCGCGGTTCACCTGGTGACTCCGGGTGCTGTTAGGGTCAGCAGAAAGCGGGTTTATATTGTCAAAGAAATTAAGTTTGGTGCAAGCCCGCGAAAGGGCCTGGCCCGGTTGGCTCTGCCAGACTATACCATTTGGCCTAAGATGATACACGATGCCACTGATGCGGAGCGGCACTCTGATTACGGACCCTTGGTAAAGGGTCCTGTAGAATAATTCAGGCGTCTGGAATCGGGCACATGAAACGAAGTTCCGCGTGCTGCGGAAAGAAATTAGTAGCTGGGATATCTGTGGAGGTGTTGCATTGTTCGACCTGATCATCGCGAACGGCTCCGTCATCGACGGGACCGGAGCACCGGGCATCAAGTCTGACGTCGGCATTGTCGGCGAGAGGATTGAGGCGATCGATGACCTTGTAGGAGCGGAGGCTCGTAGAGTTATCGATGCCAAGGGACTCGTCGTCTCGCCCGGTTTTGTGGACCCGCACACCCACTCCGATGCCGACCTGCTGATGGACCCGCAGCACGCGTACGGACTACGTCAGGGCATCACGACGGAGATTCTCGGCCTGGGCGGAATCTCCTTTGCACCGCTGTCCCAATCCAATTACCGCATGTACAGTCACTGGCTCACAGGAATCCTGGGCGAACCCCCCGAGGACGTGGACGTGAGCAACATCACGTCATTTCGCGCCAATTACCACCGCAAAGTCGCGATCAATAGTGCCTATTTAGTTCCGAGTGGAGCGATCCGAATCGAAGCCAAAGGATTCCAATCTGGTCGGTTGGATGATGATGAAATGCGAGCCGCAGTCCGGCTTGTCCGGGAAAGCCTCGAGCAAGGCGCGGTGGGATTCTCCAACACCTCACACAACTATCCTGGAACCTGGAACGATACCTCGGAACTGATTGAACTTGCCAAGGCCGTTCGTGATGGCGGTGGGATTTACGTTGATGCGTCGGAGCCGTTCAACGCGAGGCGCGCTTACGGAGCGGCGGAAGGACCTCCAGAGTGGCTGGAGATTGCCCGCAAGTCGGGGTCGCGGATGCACTTTGCACATTACAGGACCGGACCTCGAACCTCCGGCAAGGTCACCGAGATCATGGCCGACCGTGATGCAGCGCGCGCCGAAGGCGTCGACTTCACGTTGGATATATATCCGTACCCCACGGGCGGCACTGTACCTGCAACGTTCCTGCCCAGCAGTTTCCAAGAGGGCGGCCCTGACGCGATCTTGAAACGGCTCAGCGATCCTAAACAACGACAGACCGCTGCCGAGTATCTGGAGGGAAATCAGGACCCCGTGAGAGTGAAGGAGCTTGAGTCGATGGTGCTTTCGTATGTTGCCGGGGATCCGGACATGGAGGGCAGGACGCTCAAAGATGTTGCCAGCCAGCGTGGAATGTCGCCCGGCGAAACTTTGTGTTCCGTACTCCTCGAAAACGACCTCAAGGTTGGCTACTGGGGCGAGCCGCCTGACGCTTCGGTGTGGCGTCAGATCAACGAGGACGCGATGGAACTGCTGGCACGGCCAGACTACATGGTCTGCAGCGATATTACCCCCGCGGGCGGCAAGCCGCACCCGCGGACGTTCGGCGCGTATCCTCGCTTCCTTGGCCGGTTCCGTCGCGAGATAGGCGGGCTGAGCCTGGAGGGAATGATCGAGCGAATGACCGACCGACCGGCGCGTAGGTACGGGATTACCCACCGAGGGCGCATCCAGAAGGGCTACTTCGCCGACCTGACCGTGTTCGACGCAGAAAATATCGCCGACACGGCCACGTACGACAATCCGAGGCAGTACCCGGTCGGTATCCCATACGTCGTTGTGAATGGACAGGTCGCGGTGGACAACGAGCAGTGCTCCGGAGTCTTAGCGGGCCATGCAGTTCCATAGGCCTTGTGGGATTCGTGTGCCATTTTGCTCGGTGCTCATGCTGTATGATTCCGCCCACGGTGTCGGACCGATGGTTGATGATGTCTGGGTGTCTGGTGCCGGGATCTATTTGTCCTGGTGACACTACGTTCGGAGGTAGAGGAATTTCATGACGAATGCACGTGGTCGATTGTCTGAAGGCTTCGGCGTGTTGCCGGCGGATGTTCCGAATGACGGCATTCTGTTTGTGGACCATGAGGCGCAGGGGCGCTCCGGTCACGGTGGGAACTGCCTGACCGAGTGTGTGAACGGCGATATCGTGTCGTTCTATAGCAACGTGTCTGGTGAGGTCTACGAGGGGCACGGCGTTGCGGGCTGGTCGGAGTATCGTCGGTCGACCGACGGCGGGCAGACCTGGTCTGAAGCAGTGGCGCTCGACTACTCCAAACGCGCCTGGGAAGGCGATGAGATGTATTCGGCGCTCGTGTTTGGAGCGACGACCGCGCCCAATGGAACAGTAATAGCGTTTGTCTCTCGCTTTGCTGATTCCGACTGGACCAAAAAGTTGCCGCCCGTGTGCTTACTGAGTTATGACCAGGGGCAAACGTGGAGTGAACCGCGTGCGCTGGACCCGACCGCGACAGTTGGGGATGTGTCGCTGACTTTTGACGCGGTGTTCGTGGACGGGGATCAGATTTTCGCGGTCTTCATGGGGGGCGCGCCGACGTACTGCGATGGTCCTCACTCACTCTACGTTTCGACCGACAACGGCGAGTCATTCGAGAGGCGTAGCGACTTGCCTTTCGATCATGATTACTACTACGTCACTGCCGGGCTGCTCGATAATGGCGACATCATTGTCTATTCCTATCCCTACGTTTCGAGTGGAGACAATCTTGGGAAAATTGACGAGTACAACATGCCGTACGTCACGAGCGCTGACGGGGGGCGAACCTGGTCGGAGGTGAAGACGACTCACTTCGCCCAGGCGATCCGCAATCCGCAGCTATCGCGCAAGATCGGCGATCTCTATTTTCTCCATGGACGTAGTGGGCAACACAGCCAGGACCCCAAAAATCTGGTGCTCTACTCATCTTCGGACGGGATCCACTGGGATGAAGGCAGGATTTTGCATCGCAAGAGCGGTAAGGCAGATTCCTATTCAGCCAACGAGGTCGTAGGAAAGTATGACCCGGCGGTGCCGAATCGGCTCCTGATCCAGTCCAGCATCACCTATGAGGTCGATAGCTACAAGGTCAATGAACGTCACTGGTGGGTTACGGGAATCGACGGCGCTTGAGCTGGTCGGATTAGCCTTGCATCTGGCTGAAGGTGGCGAGGATCCCCTGATGGCTTCGCCGAGTGGCAAGATCCCACCGGGCCGGTGATCTGGACACCTATCATTCGTTTTTCTGGCCCCATTCTACGGTGCCTCGAATGTAGGGGAACACCTTTAGCGAAGTTCGTTGATCCTCCATCGCCCTCTTCAAGTGCGCCTTCGCGCGTGAGTATGGCCTCGCTGACCGTGACCAGCTTGCCTAGGCCGATCACTTTTACCTCAACGGGGTCAGGAGCCAACCTCAAGGCGGTTGCTCGCAACGTTTGATACCCGGCTCTCGAGGCGCTCCTCTCGCACAGTTCGGGCGGAGTGTCGACTGGTTGTTTGGCAAGCTGTCTTGGCTACGAGCTCTAAAGATTGATGCGTCACCGGCCACGTGGTAATCTAGCAGCACCTTCAGGAGGAGGGACGCGATGTTCAAGAGAACGATTCTGTTAGGAACAGGCGTCATACTAGCACTGTCACTGACCGCCTCGGTCGCGTTTGCGGTCGAGGGATAGATCGTCGACTTCAACCCTCCGGGGATATCAGTCGCCGATGGCATTACGGACGTTGTCTCTTCTCCCAGGATTGTAGTGGGTATCAAAGATGTCTTCGCGGGCAGACCCGGTGGGTAAGGTTGCGAGTAGCAGTGATACGCACACGGGGAGTTCGCGCGTTGACTAGGTCGACTATCGTTATCGGAAATCTACCATTGAGCGCCATGAGGAGAATGTGATGAAGTATTCAAGAATTGTGGTAGCAATTACCGGTTTGGTTTTCTTTGCTATGGCTTGCGGGAGTGGAGGGGGTGACGTCGTGACCCCCGACTTCGAAACACTCGGCGGGGTCGGGACGCTCAATATCAGCATGGACGATTACAAATTCATTCCCGAGAGGATTGATCTGATCGCCTGCCAGAAGGTGCGCGTAATCCTGACCAATAAATCAGCTACGAATGATCATGGTTTCACAATCGGCTATGGGGTCAAGAAAGAGGGCGGTTCATCTGCTGGATTCGAGACCGACTGGCTTGATGAAATTGAAGTTGCCGTGATCGGGCCGGCCAAATCTGTCAGCTCCGGCGGAGCGATACTTACTCGTGAGGGCGACGAAGATGTGACAAATGGGACCAGCGGGTTCATGGTCACGAAGGCGCCTTCCAGCCAGGCTACGATCATCGAGTTTACCGTCCCTCCAACGATCGGGGACTTCGAGTTCGCTTCATTCGAGGCCGGCGGCAAGCACTATGATGACGGGATGAAGGGTCTCATCAAGGTGTTCCCTAAAGACCTTCCACCAAAGGGATGGGCGGGTGACTGGAGGGCGACTCCGGACAAGTGTCCCTCCTGATCCACGGTACATAGTCGTTGGAGACGCTACCTGGACGTAGCCTGGTCTAACCTCAATTGGCTATGAGTTGCCATGCTATTGGCGAGTCGTAGCAGTCGCTGAAGCGGGTTTGACCGGGTACCTGTTCGATATCCCTCGCGGGGCTGGACCTTTCACGATGCTTAAATACTGGGTGTTCGTTTTCCTGTCCCTGACCGCGCTCGTTCTATTTTTTGTCGGTCTATTCGGGAACTTCGTGCCTTTGCTGCTTGCCGGAGCCGTACTGCTTTTCGTCCTGTTCTTGACACGCCGCCTCTTTATGCCGATTCCGGACCCCGACTAGCTCATGGCGTGGCCGTCGCGCTAGGACGGCGGCGTCACCCATCTGTGACCGGGATCAGGGAGTTTGGTGCAGGCGGCGACGATTGCCATTCCGCCACCCACTCCTTCCAGGCCTTGTCCACGTAGGCCACTAGCGTTGGCGAGTCGGGGTTCTCCTTCCCTATCCTCTGGAGGGGCTAGCTGCGTCTGCGTAGTCGTTCTGTTGGTTGATTTCTGTTACGCTCCGGTGGGCTCATTACGAGCCCATTTCTCTATTCCCAGGAGGGAGCACAACAGTGACTACGCAACAGGTCCAAGACGTTCATTTCTCCTCAATTGTGGTGGATACGCACTCCGACGATATCGGCTGGGTCGTGGATCGAGGTGAGGAACTGGCGGAGGACACCGACGGTCGCCAGGTGACCTTTCCCAAGATGAGGGAGGGCGGAGTGACGGCCCAGTTCTTTGCGGCGTGGTCCAATCCGCGACGGTGGTCGCAGGTGGCTGGAGTACGTCGGACGATCGACTTCATCGACGCGGTACGCCAGACCTGCGACCGCAACCGCGACCAGATCGAGATGGCCTATACGGCTGCTGATATACGAAGGCTGAAGGCCGAGGACAAACTGGCGGCTGTCGCCTGTGTCGAGGGCGGTCACTCCATCGACGACGACCTGGGTGTGCTGCGCGCCTACTATGATCTGGGGGCCCGTTACATGACCCTCACTCACAACAACACGAACAACTGGGCCGATGGTATTGCAGACGAGCCCAGGAACGACGGGCTGAGCGATTTCGGGCGCGACGTGGTGCGGGAGATGGACCGGATCGGCATGATCGTGGACATCTCACACGTGGCGGTGAAGACCTTTTGGGACACGATGGAGACTACAGAGAATCCTGTGATGGCGTCCCACTCTAACGCCTCGTCACTGTGCGGTCACGTCAGGAACATGAGCAACGACCAGCTCAGGGCGGTTGGCGAGGGCAATGGCGTCGTGTGCGCTACATTCGTGCCGGAATTTGTCTCCGAGGAGATGCG
>Ga0115002_10005324_pt1 | contig 15223 bp, 13 predicted proteins | sample ArcticOcean_MG_C_8_FD_89576 | JGI IMG/M metagenome (GOLD analysis project Ga0115002, IMG submission 89576) | Marine microbial communities from western Arctic Ocean - ArcticOcean_MG_CB11_86 | ecosystem: Environmental > Aquatic > Marine > Oceanic | place: Arctic Ocean: Canada Basin | collected... | reverse complement strand
CTACGAACACGATCCGCAGAATCGCTCGTTTTCCCGCGAATTCCAGCAGCCCGGGAACTGCTGATACCGGATGGAGCCACGCGGGAAGTTTTGAATTGAATGCCCGTCTGGCTACACGCAGGTTGGCACGGCGAGAATCAACGCACTGACGCCAACGGTAATGCCATCTGCATGCCGCACTTCCTTTAGTAGCCTTCCAATGACTTGACCGTGCAGTGCCCTGGCGATCCCCAGGGATGCTTCATTGGTCACAGGTGGCTCGACAGACTGTCCGTCGACGGAGGTGATCTCGTAGATTTGAGCGAGTAGCCAGTCTCCAGTCAGCGAGTTGCACGCAGTCTTTGCAAGATTGTATGGCAGCCAAGGCGGTTGAGCCCCTCTCACCGCCAAGAGGCCAGCCAGTGCAATGCGGTTTGGGCTGTTGAGAATGTTCATCGCAAGCGCGGCATCGCCCCATTCGAGACAGCCCGCCTCAGACTCACAAGGAAGGCGCGACTCACTCGCGTAGTTCACGTTTCGATCCACCCCATACTCATGTTGGCATTGTTCGGCGACGAGCTCGGGGTCGGTCATAATCGAAAAGAATCCCGTGACAGTCTGCTCATCTCTTGCCACTTTGATTGTGCCTACAGGATGAAGGTATCGAGCGATGAAGTCGAGGTCGGGGCCATCGTCGGAAAGGAAACCGCCTCGGACTGCAAACTCTCGCCGAGCAGACGTATCTGTTTGCATAGACCAAAGAAGGTCCTCCGAGAGAATCCGCTCGGTATATATCTCTTGGAGTATGGGAATATCCGCATCGCTCGCGTCGTCAATGTCCAAGTGCTAGTCCCTTCGGCATTCGAGCGATCTAACGTTCCCATTCCTGAACTTCGTTTGCCGTCGCATTCTCCAGAGAAGCGCTTGCCTACTGACTTCACAATCCCGTTTCTGTAATTCGAGTAGAGAAGGACCGACACCAGCCAGCTTCGTGTTCTCGAACGTGGGAGTCAAATTGCTCGATAAAAATAGCGAGTGATTCGGAGATTGCTGGTACTGGTCATGCCGCGAGAGACTTCTGACCGACCTGCATATGGAAACAAAACACACTCTACATATATTCCAGCAAGTCTCGTTGTACCACCGGACAAACGGTCGTTTGTGCGAACAGTCTGGCAGATCGCGAATCCGTTCCGAATCTGCGTCAAGCTAATCCGTTTTTGTCGTTCGCGAAATCAATGTACCGTTTTCTCATTCGTGACGGAGAAAACTCGAACATTCACCGGCCGCATCGTTGGCTATGCCAGAGTCAGCACCGAAGGTCAAGACCTTGACCTTCAACTCGACGCTCTTCGAAAACATGGTGCTGCTGACGAGTTGATTTTTGCTGACAGGGCGTCCGGTGCAAAGTCCGAACGCCCGGGACTTTCTGCCTGTCTCGATGAACTCAAGACCGGGGACGTTCTTCTCGTGTGGCGTCTCGACCGTCTTGGGCGTTCCGTTCGTCATCTCGTCACACTCGTCGACGAATTACGAGACAGGGGAGTCGGCTTTCGCTCGGTGTGTGACGGTGCCATCGACACCACAACGGCGTCGGGCAAGCTCATCTTCAACGTCTTCTCCGCACTTGCGGAATTTGAGCGGTCGCTTATTCAGGAACGAACGATGGCCGGGCTGGCTGCTGCCCGTGCTCGTGGCCGCAAGGGCGGTCGACGTCCGATTTCAGTGAACGATCCGCGTGTGCAGGCTGCCAAGCTGATGTACGGGCAGTATCAGCAGGGCGAGATCGAACTCCCTGACATCCTCAAGACGCTGAGCATCAAGCGGACGACCTTGTATCGCTATGTGGCGCTTTGAGAGTTTTGTTCTCGCCGCTGCTCGAAGGGACGGACGAATGGAGACGTTTGCCCGAGTAGCGGCGTAGTCTCTTCCTTGATTCGGGACCTGTGTTTCTTCCGGCTGTGATCATATTGTTCGGAATCTGATCGGCTACGAACTCGCGTTCGTGCTGAATGTACAGTAGCCTGCTGAAGCGCGATCGGGACGCCAGATTGATGTGACGGCAGTTATCGATGAGTCGCTTTACGTGGCGCCGAGGGCGATTGCATTTGAAATGACAGCCGAGGACGAGTCGCCCATGCAGAATCGCTTCTTCGATCAACCGATTCTCAATTCTCCGTACAGCTATCCCATGCAGCATTGGGAGCTGGATGAGACCGGGCAGCCGACGCAGAAGATCATCCCGACTCGGCGACGGGCCGAGTTCATTACGCCCATCCCAAAGCCAAAGAAGCGGAAGAAGAAAAAGGCCGACGAATACAAGGAATTCGTCTTCGATGAAGGCAAAGGTCTTTCGACCGAGGAGCAGCAGTACGACCCGACTTCGGTCATCAATCAGATTCGCCAGCACGTCGAACAGTGGCGGGCCATTCCGAATCCAAATGACTGGAACGTGACGCCGGAAACTGCCCGGCTGCTGCAGCATTGGCGACACCACAAGTTCAACAGCTTTCGGCCATTCTTCTGTCAGGTTGAAGCCGCCGAGACGGCAATCTGGCTTTCCGAAGTCGCACCGAAAGCGGGAAAGACCGGCAGGAAGTTCCTGGACCATGTCCTTGCGGCAAATGAGCAGGCGAATCCCGAGCTGGTCCGGATGGCTCTGAAACTCGCGACGGGGGCCGGCAAGACAACCGTCATGGCCATGCTGATTGCGTGGCAGACGATCAATGCCGTGCGGAGACCGAACAGCAAAAAGTTCACCAGAGGCTTTCTGATCGTCGCACCGGGGCTGACGATCCGGGACCGCCTCCGAGTTCTGAAGCCGAACGATCCCGACAGCTATTACGAGAGCCGCGAACTGGTCCCTCATGACATGCTGGCCGACCTGGACCGGGCCAAGATCGTTATCACCAACTACCACGCGTTTAAGCTGCGCGAGCGCACTGACATCTCAAAAGGGACGCGAGCGGCTCTGGAGGGCTGGCGTGAAGAGAAGCTTCAGACGGTCGAGACGGAAGGCCAGATGCTGCAGCGCGTCATGCCCGACCTGATGGGCATGAAGAATGTCATGGTCATCAATGATGAAGCGCACCACTGTTACCGTGAAAAGCCGGGCGAGGGGCTGGAAGGTGAGCTGAAGGGTGACGACCGGGAAGAGGCGAAGAAGAACACGGAGGCGGCCCGCCTCTGGATTACTGGCCTCGAAGCGGTCAAGCGGAAGCTCGGAATCGCCCGCGTCATGGATCTGTCAGCGACACCGTTCTTTCTCCGCGGGTCTGGTTACGCGGAAGGGACGCTGTTTCCCTGGACGGTCAGCGACTTCTCCCTGATGGACGCCATCGAGTGCGGCATTGTGAAACTGCCGCGAGTACCCGTTGCGGACAATCTCATTAATCGCGATGAGATGCCGATGTTTCGCAACCTCTGGGAGCACATTCGCACAGCGATGCCGAAGAAGGGACGCAGCAAAGGAGCGACGCTGGATCCGCTCAGTATTCCTCCGCAGCTTATTACGGCACTGGAAGCCCTTTATGGCCATTACGAAAAGACTCACCAGCTGTGGCAGGAAGCGGGCATCCGCGTGCCACCCTGCTTTATCGTCGTTTGTAATAACACTTCCACTTCCAAGCTGGTGTACGACTACATTTCGGGCTTTGTTCGCGACAACGATGATGGCTCCAGCTCTCTGGTTGAAGGGCGATTTGACCTGTTTCGCAATACAGATGAGTACGGCAATCCACTGGCCCGGCCAAACACGCTGCTGATCGACAGCGAGCAGCTGGAGTCTGGCGATGCACTCGACAAGAACTTCCGAGCAATGGCGGCGGATGAGATAGACCGCTTCCGTCGAGAAATCATTGAACGAACCGGTGATCGGCAACAGGCCGAAAACATCACCGATCAGGACCTGTTGCGCGAGGTCATGAACACCGTTGGTAAAGAAGGACGGCTCGGTGAGTCCATCCGCTGTGTTGTTTCCGTATCGATGCTGACTGAGGGCTGGGACGCAAACACGGTCACCCACGTTCTTGGCGTCAGAGCGTTCGGGACTCAGCTCCTGTGCGAGCAGGTGATTGGCCGAGCCCTGCGTCGCCAGTCCTACGATCTGAATGAATCAGGACTGTTCAACACAGAGTACGCTGACGTCCTCGGCATTCCGTTCGACTTCAATGCCAAACCGGTCGTCGCCCCGCCGCAACCGCCGCGGGAGACGATTCAGGTGAAAGCCGTCCGTCCGGAACGGGACGATCTGGAGATTCGATTCCCGCGAGTGGAAGGCTACCGCGTCGAACTGCCGGAAGACCGTCTGGAAGCCGAGTTCAACGACGATTCGATACTGGATCTGACGCCGGATCTGATCGGTGCGACCGAAACGCAGAATTCCGGAATCATTGGCGAGCTGGTTGATCTGAATCTGGTTCACACCGGAAATGTCCGACCGTCGCAGGTGCTCTACGAACTGACATCGCATCTCGTTCTGACGCACTGGAGAGACCCGGGCGAAAGCCCACGGCTCTACCTGTTCGGCCAGTTAAAGCGAATCGCGCGCAAGTGGATCGACGAGTGCCTGAAGTGCAAAGGCGGCACGTATCCCGCGCAGTTGAAGTACAAGATGATCGCTGACATGGCGTGCAAGCGGATTACGGATGGCATCACCCGTCACTTCGTTGGAGAGAACCCGATCAAGGCCATCCTCGATCCGTACAACCCGGTCGGGTCGACGAATTTCGTGAATTTCAACACGTCGAAGACGGACCGCTGGGAAACGGATTCGCGGAGCAGTCACGTCAACTGGGTCATTCTCGACAGCGACTGGGAAGGGGAGTTCTGCCGGGTCGTGGAAGCACACCCTCGCGTGAAGGCCTACGTGAAGAACCACAGCCTTGGACTCGAAGTGCCGTATCGATACGGCTCCGAAATGAAGCGGTACCGGCCCGATTTCATCGTGCTGGTTGATGATGGCCACGGAGACGACGACCTGCTGCATCTGATCATCGAGATCAAGGGCTATCGGCGCGAGGATGCCAAAGAGAAGAAGTCGACAATGGAGACGTGCTGGGTTCCCGGAGTGAACTACCTGGGCGACTACGGCCGCTGGGACTTCGCGGAATTCACCGACGTCTATGAGATCGAAGCGAACTTCGAGCAGAAGGTCGAAGAACGATTCAACGAAATGATTGCCAGTGCCGGGAAGTCCCTCGCCTCATCGGTCCGGGAGGGGTAACCGCGACATTGGGGGCTGAATGCACGGCGCACAGGGCACTGTCTGGTTGAGCTGAGAATGGAGACGAACGATGAAGCAGGAAACCGTGGTCGCTCTGACCGAGACGTTCGAAGGGCACGCACAGCAGACGGATGGCGGCGTCGAATTCTGGCTCGCCCGGGACCTGCAGCATCTGCTCGGTTACACAAAATGGGAAAACTTCCAGAACGTCGTTTCGAAGGCGAAAACAGCCTGCGAAGTGTCCGGCCACGAGATTCTGGACCATTTTGCTGACGTCGGGAAAATGGTCGACATCGGTTCCGGGACGTCTCGGGAAATCGACGATCTGATGCTGACTCGCTTTGCGTGTTATCTGATTGCCCAGAACGGCGATCCGAAGAAAGAACCGATCGCGTTTGCCCAGACGTACTTTGCTCTGCAAACCCGCAAAGCGGAGCTGATTGAGCAACGGCTGCTGGAAGCCGAACGCGTCTCAGCCCGGCAGAAACTGACCGCCAACGAAAAGGACTTGTCGTCGGTCATTTATCAGCAGACGGGCAGTGATCGCAACTTCGCTCTGATCCGCAGCAAGGGCGATCAGGCACTCTTCGGAAAATCCACGAAGGCCATGAAGTCGCAGTGGAAAGTTCCTGCCAGTCGCCCGCTGGCAGACTTTGCTCCGACCATCGTGCTGAAGGCGAAGGACTTCGCGACCGAGATCACGATCCACAACGCTCGCGAAAAGAACCTGAAGACCGAGCAGTCCATTTCCAGCGAGCATGTCAGTAACAACCGGGCGGTACGCAATACCCTCGTTAATCGGGGAATTCGGCCGGAGAACCTGCCAGCCGCCGAGGATGTGAAGAAAGTCGAACGACGTCTTGCTTCTGAAGAAAAGAAATCACTGAAGAATCCCGAGGCGCTCGATGTTGAAGAGTGAAGTGAGAAAGGTGAAGTGTGAAAAAGGACCTGCCGGAGAGGACGTTTGCATTCGCGACGCGTGTCGTCCGGCTGTGCCAGACGCTGGATTCCACGCCGGGCGTCAGTCGCACGTTGGCGAATCAACTGCTGCGATCCGGTACGTCGGTTGGTGCGAATGTGGAAGAAGGGCAGGCGAGTCAAAGCCGGGCAGATTTCGTGAGCAAGTATTCGATCGCCTGCAAAGAAGCTCGGGAAACTCACTACTGGCTCCGCCTCCTCGTCACGACAGAAATCATGCCGGAATCACAACTGAATGAACTGATCGACGAAGCCAACCAGCTCGTCGCCATCCTGACAACGATCATCAAGAAAACGAAAAAAGGGTGAAGAGTGAATTGTGAAGAGTGAAACAGCCCAGTTTTCACCCTTCACTCTTCACCCTTCACAATTCAAACCATGGCGAAGAAGAAGGCAACCAGAAAAAAGAAAGCCGCTGCGAAGAAGTCGGTGGAAACTCTGACTCATGGGGATGCCTCGCGGACCAATATTCCCACTGCTGAGCTGGAAGCAGTGGTGAGCGATGAGGACAAGAGTCCGATTCGTGTGGCTTATGAGCGGCGGAACCGGGATCTGGATCCGCAACTCGTGTGGCGGGGGAAGGACGAGCAGGACTGGTCGGATTTAGTCGTCCATGCGCCACCGCTCTACATTCAGGAGAAGGTGCATCCCAAGGTGCTTGTCGATGACCTGCTGAAGCAGACGAAGCAGGCCGAGGAAGCCGGGAAACCGCTGCGGCAGCTCGATCTGTTTGCCGACTTCAACGGGTTGCCGGAGGACGCGCGGTCGGCCGAGTTCTATCAGCACGACGCGAACTGGACGAACCGCATGATTCTGGGCGACAGCCTGCAGGTCATGGCCTCACTGGCCGAACGCGAAGGCCTGCGTGGTCAGGTGCAGTGCATCTACATCGACCCGCCCTACGGCATCAAATTCAACTCGAACTTCCAGTGGTCCACGACCAGCCGCGAAGTGAGAGACGGGAATGCCGCGCACATCACCCGCGAGCCCGAACAGGTCAAAGCCTTTCGAGATACGTGGCGGGACGGGATTCACTCTTACATGACCTATTTGCGAGACCGTCTGACCGTCGCGCGCGATCTACTTTCACCGTCCGGTTCGGTATTCGTACAAATCGGAGACGAGAATCTACACAGAGTACGTGGCGTCCTCGAAGAAATATTTGGCGAAGATAATTTCTGCGGCCAAATTGTCTTTGCGACGTCTGGCGGCACTGCCACTGAAATTCTTTCAAACCCATTCGACTACATCCTGTGGTTTGCAAAGTGCCGTCCGAGCGTGAAGTATCGCCAGCCCTACAATGTCAAAGACGCCACCGCGCAGGCGTCGGGGCCTTATTCAAAAGTCCGAACTTCGGACTACGATTACCGTGCCTTGACAAAGATCGAGAAGTCCGACGCCGGTGCCTTGCCTGCCGGTTCCCGTCAGTATCGAATCGACAATCTTGTTAGTTCCGGTGTTCGGGATGGAACGACCACTGAGTTTGAGTTCCGAGGACACAGCTTCCATCCCGGTAGTGCAAGACACTGGAAAGCCAGTGTGCCCGGGCTTGGTCGACTGACGAGAGCAGATCGACTCGAATCGACTCGGGGTCTCTACTATCGAAGGTACATTGACGACTTCAGTGTTTCACCACTATCTGCCGTTTGGCCAGATACTGGAATCGCCGGGTTTGCGTCTGACAAGATTTACATCGTTCAGACTAACGCCAAGGTTGTCGCTCGCTGCATTGCAATGGCCACTGATCCAAGCGATCTCGTTCTTGATCCCACATGTGGTTCCGGTACCACCGCATATGTAGCAGAACAGTGGGGCCGTAGGTGGATTACGATCGATACGTCACGAGTAGCTCTCGCTCTTGCTAGAGCGAGAATCATGGGTGCACGGTATCCGTACTACTTGTTGGCTGACTCTGTTGACGGGCAGCGGAAAGAAGCTTCATTGTCTCGCTCAGAAGCGAGTTCCGCTCCAGCACATGGAAACATCCGGCATGGATTCGTGTATGACCGAGTGCCGCACATCACTCTCAGATCCATCGCGAACAATGCCGAGATTGACGTGCTCTGGGAGCGTTTTCAGGAGACACTCAAACCGCTGCGCGAACAGCTCAACGCGGCGATGGGCCGAGTCGAGGGCGCAGACGGCAACGAGCCGTGGCAGGAATGGGAGATCCCTCGCGAAGCCGGTGAGATTTGGGGAGCAACGGCTGTTGCAGCTCACGGACAGGTCATGAAACTAAGGGATGAGTTCAAACTCAAGATGGACTTTCTTGTTTCGCTCGACATGGAGAGCCAGGAAGATCGCATCTACGAACAACTCAAACGCCAGATTGAGCAGCCGCTCACTGCGATTAACGAATTGACAGGCAATGCGTTCGATCTAGAAACTCTGCCCAACGAGCCACGCGATCCCTGGCCGGAAGAAGCAAAGAAACTCCACGCCGAGTGGTGGAAACAACGCATCGCCCGCCAGAAAGAGATCGACGCTTCCATCGCGGCCAAAGCGGATTTCGAGTTCCTCTATGACAAACCGTACCAGGACAGCAGCAAGGTTCGCGTCGCCGGTCCGTTCACATTCGAAACTGTCTCGCCCCACCGCGTGCTGGCCGTCGATGCAGACGACGAACTGATCGACCCGCAGGGAAGTGTGAAGGGTGAAGAGGGAAGTGTGAAAGAAGGGGATGGCGACTTCGTCACGATGATCCTTGAGAACCTGAAGACGGCTGGAGTTCAGCAGGCTCATAAGGAAGACCGGATCACGTTCACGTCCGTCGCCCCGTGGCCCGGCCACTTCGTCTGTGCCGAGGGTCGCTACACCGAAGGCGACGCCGACACCGGCACCGAGAAACGGGCCGGTATCCTAGTCGGCCCGGAATTCGGAACGGTCAGCCGAGCCGACCTCGCCGCCGCCGCTCGGGAAGCCAGTGAAGCCGGCTTCGACGTGCTGGTCTCGTGCGCCTTCAACTACGAAGCCCACGCCTCGGAATTCACAAAGCTCGGCCGACTCCCGATCCTCAAAGCCCGCATGAACGCCGACCTGCACATGGGCGAGGACCTCAAGCAGACCAACACCGCCAACCTGTTCGTGGTCTTCGGCGAACCAGACATCGACATCCTGCCGGTTCCCCCCTCGCCCTCAGGGAGAGGGGCCGGGGGTGAGGGTGAGCAGCTGCAGGTGAAGATCAACGGAGTGGACGTCTTCCATCCGAACACCGGAGAAGTCCGCAGCGACGGAGCCGACGGCATCGCCTGCTGGTTCATCGACACGGACTACAACGAAGAAAGCTTCTTCGTCCGCCACGCCTACTTCCTCGGAGCCAACGACCCCTACAAAGCTCTGAAGACGACGCTGAAAGCAGAGATCAACGAAGAAGCCTGGGCCTCCCTCCACAGCGACACCTCCCGCCCGTTCGACAAACCCAAGAACGGCCGGATCGCCGTCAAAGTCATCAACCACCTCGGCGACGAGGTGATGAAGGTCTTTCGCGTGTAGGGGTGCGAATCGCGATGGACAAAGAGAGAATGTTGGCACCACGTTTCGGAGAACCGCAGCAGTAAGTAGCGACAATACGGTTTAGAATGATTTACATTCGACGTGCAGGAATTCAGGAATCACAACATGCCACAACTCGTTCGAGTGAAACTGAACGGCTTTCGATCGATCAAAGCAACGACATTGGAAATGCGACCGCTCAATGTCCTGATCGGTGCCAACGGAGCCGGTAAGAGCAACCTGATTTCGTTCTTCAAGCTGATGAACGAACTCATGGCAGGGAGATTGCAACAACATATTGCCGAGACAGGTCGCGCAACAGGGAATCTCCACTTCGGGCCTAAGGTGACACCGCAGTTGGAAGCGGAACTTGAGTTCGAAGTCGATAATGGCGCGGACACCTACCAGATTCGACTGTTCCACGCAGCCGGCGATTCGTTGGTGTTTGCCGAAGAGAGCCTTTCCTTCCATCAACCCGGGTATCCTCAGCCACGAGTCCTCTCACTGGGAGCAGGTCATCTGGAATCCAGACTTGGAGACAAAGCGGCTGAAGACGAACCAACGGCAAAGACTCTTCGACACCTGCTGAATCGTTGTCGTGTCTACCATTTTCACGACACCTCCGCGACGGCCAGAGTGCGGCATTATTGTTATGTTGGTGACGATCGCTGGTTGATGCCGGACGCTGCAAATCTGGCAGCCATTCTTTATCGACTGAAGTTGCACACAGAGACCGTTTATCGCCGAATCGTCGCCACGATTCGTCAGGTGGCTCCGTACTTCGACGACTTCGATCTGGAACCAACCGGTTCAGGTGGCAAAGACATTATTCTAAACTGGCGACATCGCAAGTCGGACCTGGTTTTCGGTCCGCATCAGCTTTCTGATGGGACTCTGCGGGCCATCTGTTTGATCTCGCTGCTGCTGCAACCGGAATCTGATCTTCCTTACCTGATCGTTGTTGACGAGCCCGAGCTTGGGCTTCATCCGTTCGCCCTTAATGTGATCGCCTCGTTGTTCCAGGCGGCAAGTCATCATACTCAGGTGCTGATCAGCACTCAGTCAAGCACGTTTCTCGACAGTTTTGAAGCTGACGACATCGTGATTGTCGAACGAGATGGTGAAGCCTCGAAATTCGACCGGCCCGATGCAGAGAAACTCGATGCCTGGCTGGAAGACTATTCTCTCGGAGAAATCTGGGAGAAGAATGTCATCGGTGGAGGGCCGCACTGATGGCTCGGCTCTATCTTTTTGCTGAGGGGCAAACGGAACAAACGTTTGCGGACACTCTGCTGAAACCGCATTTGGCGGACTTCAGTGTCTACATGCACAACCCTGTGCTGATTGCTCATGCCCGAAAGAAGGGCCGAGTCCACCGTGGCGGAGGCCGCAACTTCCAGGCGATGCAGAACGACATCGTTCGTTTTCTGCGTCAGGAATCAGGAAGCGGCGTTTACTTCACAACAATGATCGACCTCTACGCTTTGCACAATGGCTTTCCCGACGCTGATGAGGCGGAGAAGCTCAGGAACGATCCGTACAAACGGGTGGAAGCCCTTGAATCGTCATGGGCCAACATGACGAGCGACCGACGTTTCATCCCCTTCATACAGCTACACGAATACGAGACTTACCTTTTTGCTGATGCGGCTCAGCTCGAATTCTTCTATGAGAACGCTCAATCGAGCATCGCAACTTTGCGGCAGATCGCGGATCGTGTTGCGAGTCCGGAACTGATCAACGATGGGCAGCAGACAGCACCATCGAAGAGAATCATCGCAGAGTTCCCGGCATACGAACGCGCGAAGACAATCGTCGGTCCGCAAATTGCTGAACTGATTGGGCTGAAAACCATTCGCACTCAATGCCCGCATTTTGACGCATGGTTAAAGCGACTCGAATCTCTCGAATAGTGACGGTAACCTGTTCCGAGTCACGATCCGGCGATCACAAGCAGAAGCCAACGGTGAGTAGCCAAGATGGAATTTCGAATCGCCGACACGTTCACTGACAGCCTCGCTAAGCTCACAGGCGACGAGCAGAAGTCTATCAAGACGACGGCATTCGACCTGCAACTCAACCCGACGAATCCGGGGATGCAGTTTCATCGTCTCGATAAGGCACGCGATAAGAGTTTCTGGTCAGTTCGCGTCAGCCAGGATATTCGGATCATTGTCCATAAGACAAACGAAAACCTGCTGCTCTGCTACGTCGATCACCATGACGACGCCTACAAGTGGGCGGAACGTCGAAAGCTGGAAACGCACCCGAGAACAGGGGCCGCTCAGCTTGTAGAGGTTCGAGAGACAGTCAAAGAGATCACCATCCCGGTCTATGTGGAGGCGAAAGTCTCTCAACAGCCGAAGCCGTTGCTTTTTACAGACCGTTCCGACGACGAGTTGCTCGGCTACGGTGTTCCTCCAGAGTGGCTTGAAGACGTCCGGCACGCGGATGAGGACTCGCTGTTCGAAGTAACGTCGCATCTTCCACGGGAAGCCGGAGAAGCGCTGCTTGAACTTGCGACTGGCGGAACTCCTGAAGTCAACAAGCCGGCTTCTGAAGCCACTGACCCGTTCAACCACCCGGATGCTCAACGACGCTTCCGGACGATGACCAATGTTGATGAGCTGAAGCAGGCCCTCGACTACCCCTGGGAGAAGTGGACCGTCTTTCTACATCCCACTCAGCGTGCACTCGTTGAACGGAGTTACAATGGACCAACCCGAGTTGCCGGGTCTGCCGGAACAGGAAAGACTGTCGTCGCCATTCATCGGGCCGTCCTTCTGGCTCGGACGTATCCCGAAGCTCGCGTCCTGCTCACGACGTTTTCGGCCACATTAGCATTGGCTCTGAAAAGCCGAACCCAACTACTGGCGGGGCATGAATCCGACGTCCTGAATCGAATCGACGTTCTTTCCATCGAGGATGTCGCCCGGAAACTCTACGCCGCAGCGATCGGCGAGCCACAGATCATCTCAGACACCGAGTTCCGAGAATGCCTGGCACAGGCATCCAGAGAGGGAGAAGAGCATCGGTTTTCAGATCAGTTCATTTGGACGGAGTGGAATGAAATCGTAGACGCGTGGCAGCTCGATTCATGGGAGGCCTATCGTGACGTCCCCAGACTGGGCCGCAAAACACGCCTCGGCGAAAGTCAGCGTCAGATACTCTGGGCCATCTTCGAGCGGGTCATGCGCGATCTTTCGGAGCGCGAGCTCTCTACAGTCGCGGGGCTATTTTCTCGCGTGACAAATGACCTAGGGGAACACGAGAAGCCGCCATACGACTTCGCCGTAGTTGACGAAGCGCAGGACATTGGTGTCCCGGAACTGCGGTTTCTTTCGGTTCTTGGAAGATCAAGGGCGGATGCTCTGTTCTTCGCAGGTGATCTTGGACAGCGCATCTTTCAGCCACCATTTTCATGGAAGTCGTTGGGAGTCGATATCCGCGGACGATCCAGAACGCTCCGCATCAACTATCGCACTTCTCACCAAATCCGAGTCCAGGCCGACCGTCTGTTACCCGACGAAATGTCAGACGTTGACGGCAACAAAGAGAATCGACGAGGAACAATCTCGGCGTTTGATGGACCTGCGCCCGATGTTCGAGTCTTCGAATCCGTCGAGGCAGAGGTCGAAAACGTGGCCCATTGGATTTCAGCAAGATCGAAGGAGCGAGTTCAGTCGCACGAGATTGGAGTCTTCGTTCGTTCCAGGGATCAGTTTGATCGCGCCAGAGCAGCCGTTGAGAGTGCCGGCTGCAAAGCGATTGAACTCGACGATTCCGTCGAAACCCGCGAGGGCTTCGTTTCAATCATGACAATGCATCTGGCCAAAGGGCTGGAGTTTCGGGCCGTTCTGGTCATGGCGTGCGATGATGAGATCGTCCCATTGCAGGAGCGGGTGTCTGCTGTCGTCGATGATTCGGATCTCGAAGAGGTCTACAACACCGAGCGTCACCTTCTCTACGTCGCCTGCACCCGGGCTCGCGATCACCTGATGGTCAGCGGTGTTGATCCCGCTTCTGAGTTCCTCGACGACCTGCGCGTCGAGCATGGTTGAAACTGCATTTTTCCGTCGTGGAGGCTGATGTCATGCCCACAAAGACCTGCGTCGTCACAGTTCACGGTGTTGGGGAGTCGGCACCAGGCAGCACACTTGGCGGACTGGCGGAACGTTTCTCGGATTCCAGTCCGGAACCGTACCGCCATCGGTGCGGGCTACGACCGTATCGTCGTGCTTTCGCACAGTCTTGGGACTGTGGCAGCCGCGACGTCTGTGTGCAGCATCAATGATTCGCGAATCCGGCTCATCACCACCGGATCTCCGATCTCGTGTCTGCATGGCCGGTTTCTCGGCTGGCAGATCGAAGATGAGCCGGACTTCACAAATTGGCCCGACTGGTGGGAAAACCTCTACAACTACGGTGACTACATCGGTGGACCAATTGAATTGCCAGAAGAGGTTGTCCGGAATATTGACCTGCACGACACGCCACGAAAGCGGGATGGTCACGTCGGGTACTGGACCGAACCAGCGGTCCTTGACGCCGTGAAACGGGCATTGGCTGACACGGCGCAACACCCTGCGTGATTCGCGCGAACGAGGTTGCATTCCCGTAATTCAGCGCAGTCGCCATTCATCAGGAAATCCCCGCGCCGGATGGGCACGGGGAGTATCTGAGCCGGGCTCAGGCACAGTGCAGGCAGCGACCATGCTGCGCGGGAGTCTGCAGGACTGGGGAAACTTCGTGGGCGAAGTCGCTGTCGTCGTGGGCTCCACGAAGTGTATGTTGGATAAGGTCGACGGCGCGTTCGTAGTTGCACCAACTGAATGTGATGCTCTCAACCTGGACGAAACGACTTTCCGTTGGTTCCAGCCTGATGACAGCAAAGTCCTGCGCGCCGTCGGGACTGGTTGCGTTGTTGAGCCATGCGTAGCCGCTCAGCTCGAATGCCGTGCAACCGCACCAGGTGGTCTCTGTCACTTTCCGGGCCAGGTCTTCGGCTGACTCGACGGGAGCAACACACCAGACTCGGTTACTGTGAAGCATCTGCGCCTCCTTTTCGACGACGACGTTTGGCTGCGTCATTCGCACGTGACGTCGCGGCGTGGCAGATGAACGTTGCGATCGTTCGATGCCAGCGTTTTCCCAGTCGACTTGAACCGATGGCCTCGGGCGGAAATCCGCCCTTCTCCATCCACGTCAGCAGTGCATCGCTCAGCTCTGTGACGCGATCCCAGTCACGGTCAGTGATTGCGTCGAGCATGTCGTTCAGCGTGGCCTCTGGGTCCATGTCAGTCTCCTTCATCTTCGAGACTGACCATGAACGGGACGTAGTACTTCATGCAGCCATCACCGAAGGCATCAGGTTCGACCTGATAGCAGTCGCCGCATTCCTGGCATTCAACCGTCATGGTTGCATCGTCTGGAGATAGGCGTGCAAAACGGACCCACTTCGGGTGGCTGATCGGCGTTGAAAATGGACCCACCGTAGCAGTCTCAGGAAGCTTCGAACTTTTCCGGTTCGAGGCTTCGGAGGCGAAGGAT
>Ga0115002_10005322_pt1 | contig 15228 bp, 17 predicted proteins | sample ArcticOcean_MG_C_8_FD_89576 | JGI IMG/M metagenome (GOLD analysis project Ga0115002, IMG submission 89576) | Marine microbial communities from western Arctic Ocean - ArcticOcean_MG_CB11_86 | ecosystem: Environmental > Aquatic > Marine > Oceanic | place: Arctic Ocean: Canada Basin | collected... | reverse complement strand
TTGGTTCTCTTAACTTCAGCAACAATAATAGATTTCTCCATTTTATTACTAGTTACTACCCCAATTCGTTCTTTTCTAAGATTTCTATTTTCCATTATAGTTATTCCTTATTAGCTTATCGTTTAGCGTTTTTTGCTGTTAATAAACGTGATATTGTTCTACGGACATCTCGAATCTGTATTGGATTTTCTAAAGGTGAAATCGAATGTGTCATTCTTAAGTCGTTTAATTTTTTGTTAAATTCCTCTAGCTTATCTATTAAATCTTCTAACGAGAGTTTTTCTATTTCTGTTTGTTTCATCTTTCGTCAGTTTGGTTTTGATAATCTCGAGCAATAATAAATTTAGTTCGAACAGGGAGTTTTTGGGCTGCAAGCCTAAGAGCTTCTTTTGCTATATCTAAAGAAACTCCTGCAACTTCGAATATTATTCTACCAGGTTTAACCACAGCAACAAAATACTCCGGTGCTCCTTTACCTTTCCCCATTCTAACTTCTAAAGGTTTTTTAGTGATAGGCTTATCTGGGAAAATTTTGATCCATAATTGCCCTTCACGCTTCATGTATCTAGTGGCAGCAATCCTAGCAGCTTCAATCTGCCTGGAGGTTATAAATTGAGAATCTGTAGATTTAATACCAAACATTCCATTAGATAACAGATTACCTCTTTGAGAAAGACCTTTCATTCTTCCTTTTTGTGCTTTCCGAAATTTTGTTCTTTTAGGTTGTAACATAATCCCTAGTTAATACAATTTATTTTCTCCCACGGCGTTGTTGACGACCGCTAGATTTATTATTGTTTCTCGAATTTAATCCTGATTTTTTTTGCATTCCAATAAGTGGTGATAATTCTCTTCTTCCGTAAACCTCTCCTTTCATAATCCATACTTTAACACCTAATCGCCCATATGTTGTATGTGCTTCCACTAGAGCGTAATCTATATCAGCTCTAAAAGTTGATAATGGAATACGCCCTTCTTTATAAGATTCACTTCTTGCCATTTCAGCTCCATTCAAACGTCCTGAAATTTGAACTTTAATGCCTTCAGCATTCATTCTAATCGATGCAGCAATTGCCATTTTAATTGCTCGTCGATATGAAATACGGTTTTCAATTTGACGAGCAATGCTAGAAGCAACAAGTTTTGCATCTAACTCAGGTCTTTTTATCTCAAAAATATTTATTTGAACTTCTTTTTCAGTGATTTTCTTTAACTCTTCTTTGAGTTTATCAACTTCCTGTCCTGCTTTACCAATAATGATACCAGGACGAGCTGTAGTTATAGTCAAAGTAATTAATTTCAATGTTCTCTCAATGATAACATTTGAAACACTCGCTTTTATTAAACGAGCATTGATATACTTTCGGATTTTATCATCCTCAGCTAATTTGTCACCGTAATCATTACCTCCATACCAGTTAGAGTCCCAGCCTCTTATTATTCCCAAGCGATTTCCAATAGGATTTGTTTTTTGTCCCATAATTTAATCTTCAATATTGTTTGCACCCAAAACTAGGGTTACATGATTTGATCGTTTTCTTATTCGATGAGCACGCCCCTGGGGAGCTGTACGAAGTCGTTTAAGCATACTTCCACTATCTACTTTAATTTCTTTTACAAATAACTCTGCATTTTCTATATCACCTTCTTCATTTTTAGCTTGCCAATTCGATATTGCTGAAAGCAATAACTTTTCTAGTCTAAGTGAAGCTTCTTTTTGGCTAAACTTAAGTATAGCAAGAGCTTTATTAATATTTTGTCCTCTAACTTGATCTGCTACTAATCGCATTTTGCGTGGAGAAGTAGGACAATTATTCAATTTTGCAAAAGCAATATCTTTTTTATCTTGCTTTATGAGTTCAGCACTCTGTCTTTTACGATTTCCCATAGTGCTTATCTTTTACCTCTATTTTTAGCTCCAGCATGTCCACGAAATGACCGTGTTGGTGAAAATTCACCTAATTTATGTCCTACCATATTTTCTGTAATATAAACAGGTACATGGGTTTTTCCATTATGAACTCCTATTGTCTGTCCGACAAAATCAGGTGTAATTAATGACGCACGTGACCAAGTTTTTATAACAGTTTTCTTATCATATTCTATATTCTTATTGATCTTAGCATTTAAGCTATGATGAACAAAAGGACCTTTTTTAAGTGAACGTGCCATAGTTTATTTATTTCTTCGCTCAATAATGAACTTATTACTTGCTTTTGTTTTTGTGCGTGTACGGAATCCTTTAGCAGGAATCCCATTACGGGAACGAGGATGTCCTCCAGAAGCTTTACCTTCTCCTCCACCCATTGGGTGATCAACCGGATTCATTGCTACAGGTCTTGTTCTAGGACGACGACCCAACCAACGAGAACGCCCAGCTTTTCCAGACACCAACAACTGATGATCTGAATTAGAAACTGCTCCAACTGTAGCTAAACAAATTGTTTGAATTAATCTAGTTTCACCTGAAGGCATTTTAATTGTTGCAAACTTACCATCTCTTGCCATTAATTGAGCAAAAGCACCTGCACTTCTAGCTATAACGGCCCCTTTTTCAGGTTGTAGTTCAATACATGAAATTATTGTTCCTAAGGGTATTTTTGATAGTGGTAAAGAATTTCCAATATCTGGTGAAGACTTATCTCCAGAAGAAATTTTTTGACCAATTTTCAATCCGTTTTGAGCTATAATGTACCTTTTCTCTCCATCTTTATATTCAACAAGCGCAATAAATGAGCTTCTATTAGGGTCATACTCTATAGATTGAACAGTTGCAGGAATATCAAACTTATTTCTCTTAAAATCAATAACACGATAACGACGCTTATGACCACCACCTCTGTGACGAATAGTCATTTTACCTTTATTATTTCTCCCGCCACTTCGCTTTTTGGGTTCAAGCAAACTTTTTTCGGGTTTATCAGTAGTAATTGTATCAAAGCCATTTACTACTCTAAATCTTTGTGCGGGCGTTACTGGTTTTAATTTTCTAACTGACATCTATCTGTTATTATAAATTACTATAAAAATCAATTACATCACCATCTACTATCTGAACTATAGCTTTTTTTAATGCATTCGTTTTTCCATGCTGAACACCAGTCTTAGTATGCTTTGTTTTTCGATCTGGACCATAATTCATAGTTCGAACTTTATTTACATTTACACCATAAGAATTCTCAACAGCTTTTTTTATCTCAATTTTATTAGCTTTTGTATCGACAAGAAAAGTATAACGATTATTCAGTTCGCTATCTGATGTCGCTTTTTCAGTGATAATTGGTTTAATTATAATACTCATATATCTAAACTTTATTCAAAATTGATTCTAATTCGACAATTGCACTTTCAGACAAAACCAAACTTCCAGCATTGGTTATTTTGTAAGTATTTAATTCTGAGTTAGTTACAACTTGAGAATTTTTTAAATTGCGCGACGACAAATATACATTTTTATTTGGCTCTCCCAATACCAGTAAAGATTTTTTACCATCAAGACCTAATGCCTTTAAAACATTTATATAAGAAGAAGTATTCGGTTCTGATAATTTAAAATCTTCTAATACAATAATTGCTTTATCATTAGCTTTAATACTAAGAGCAGATTTTCTAGCTAAACGCTTAACTTTTTTATTAACTTTTTGGCTGTAGTCTCTAGGTGAAGGACCAAAAACTCGACCCCCTCCTCTGAATAAAGGATTTTTAATACTACCAGCCCTAGCAGTTCCAGTTCCTTTTTGTTTTTTTATTTTTCTGGTTGAACCCTTAATTTCAGACCGTTCTTTTGACTTATGAGTACCTTGACGGTTATTTGCCAAATGTTGTTTTACATCTAAATAAATTGCATGATTATTAGGTTCAACACTAAACACTGAAGGATCAAGCTTTGCTTTTCTTCCGGTGTCTTTTCCTTCGATATTTACAATAGCTATTTCCATTATTTACTTATTATTATATATGAGTTTTTGTGTCCAGGCACACAACCTTTAACAACAAGAAGATTTTTTTCTAAAACTACCTTAACAACACGTAGATTTTGAACTTTAACATTTTCATTACCAGTTTGACCAGCCATGCGCATTCCCTTAAAAACTCTAGCAGGGTAGGATGCAGCACCAATTGATCCTGGGGCACGAAGACGGTTATGTTGTCCATGAGTAGCTTGTCCTACTCCAGCAAAACCATGTCGTTTTACTACCCCCTGAAATCCTTTTCCTTTAGATATCCCTGAAACATCAACAAATTCTCCTTCAAGAAAATGTTCAACAGTAATTAGGTCACCCAATTTATGATCTTCACTAAAATTTTGAAATTCTACAAGTTTACGTTTGACAGAAGTATTAGCCTTTTTAAAATGACCAATAGCTGCTTTAGAACTATTTTTATCAGACTTGTCATCGAAACCTAATTGAAGAGCTTCATACCCGTCAATATCTTTAGTTCTGACTTGGGTAACCACGCAAGGACCAGCTTCAATGACGGTGCATGGAATATTTTTTCCATTACCATCATAAAGTGATGTCATTCCGATTTTTTTTCCGATTAATCCAGACATGATTACTTTTAATTAATTTTAATTATACTTTTATTTCTACCTCAACACCACTGGGTAGCTCTAATTTCATCAACGCATCAATTGTTTTTGATGAAGAGCTATATATATCTAATAAACGCTTATAGTAACAAAGTTTAAATTGCTCACGTGATTTTTTATTTACGTGTGGTGAACGTAATACTGTAAAGATTTTTTTGTTTGTAGGAAGTGGAATAGGTCCAGTTACTACAGCACCTGTTGTCTTTACTGTTTTTACGATTTTATCAGCAGACTTATCTACTAAGTTATGATCGTAGGATTTTAATTTTATTCTAATTTTTTGACTCATCGATCGATAATTAAACGTTTTTTCCTTTTATATCTGCAATAACCGCTTCAGAAATATTTGATGGCGTCTCTGCATAATGCGAAAATTCCATAGTTGATGTTGCTCTACCCGAAGAAAGTGTTCTTAATGAAGTTACATATCCAAACATTTCAGAAAGAGGAACTTCAGCTTTTACGACTTTAGCCCCTGCCCTATCGTCCATTGAATTAACTTGACCACGACGGCGATTTAAATCACCTACTATATCTCCCATATTTTCTTCTGGAGTTAAAACTTCAAGCTTCATGATTGGTTCCATTATTACAGCTTTTGCAGATTTAGAAGCTGCTTTAAATCCTAATTTAGCTGCTAACTCAAAAGAAAGAGAATCTGAATCAACTGCATGAAAAGAACCATCCTTCAATGTTATTTTCATAGAATCAACTTCAAATCCTGCCAATGGACCATTATTCATTGATATCTTAAATCCTTTTTCTACTGAAGGAATATATTCTTTTGGCACATTTCCTCCTTTAATCAAATTGACAAATACAAGTCCTGATTGTCCTTCTTCAGCAGGTTCAATGTCAAATACAATATCTGCAAACTTCCCTCTACCTCCAGATTGTTTTTTATAAATTTCTCTATGTTGAGCTTTAGCAGTTAAGGCTTCTTTGTACTCAACTTGAGGTTGCCCTTGATTTACTTCTACTTTAAATTCTCTTCGAAGACGATCAACTATAATATCTAAGTGAAGCTCACCCATTCCAGAAATAATTGTTTGGCCAGAAGCTTCATCAGATTTAACTTGAAAAGTTGGGTCCTCCTCGGCTAACTTAGCTAGAGACATCCCTAATTTGTCAATATCAGCTTTAGTTTTTGGCTCAACCGCAATTCCAATTACTGGATCAGGAAAATCCATGCTTTCTAATACAATTGGAAATTTTTCTTCTGAAAGAGTATCACCAGTTTTAATATCTTTAAAGCCTACTGCAGCTCCAATATCTCCTGCCTCAATAAAATCAATAGAATTTTGTTTATTAGAATGCATTTGATAAATACGTGAAATTCTTTCCTTATTTCCGGATCGATTGTTTAAAACGTATGAACCTGCATTCAATCTTCCAGAATATACGCGAAAAAATGCTAAGCGCCCAACATAAGGGTCAGTAGCAATTTTGAAAGCTAATGCAGAAAAAGGTTGTTTTACATTTGGCTGTCTTGCAATCTTTAAATCTGTTTTTGGATCAATACCAATTATAGCCTCTTTATCTTCAGGTGAAGGTAAATAACGGCAAACAGCATCTAATAAAAATTGTACACCTTTATTTTTAAAAGAAGATCCACAAATCATAGGGATAATACTAATATCTTGAGTAGCAGCCCTAAGTGCATTATGAACTTCATCTTCGGTTATACTATCGGGATCATCAAAAAACTTCTCTAACAATGCTTCATCATATTCAGCAACAGCTTCTATTAATTGATTACGAAGTATCTCTGCCTCTTCTTTAAGTTCTGAAGGAATAGCTACAACATCAAATGTTGAACCATAATTATCTTCATGCCATACAATAGCTTGATTTTTTATCAAATCAATTATACCCTTAAAATTTTCTTCATCACCAATATTTAAAACTATTGGGACAGCATTTGATTTAAGCATGTCTTTTACTTGCTTGCAGACACCTAAAAAGTTAGATCCTTGACGATCCATTTTGTTAACGAAACCAATACGAGGAACCTTGTAGTTGTCAGCTAAACGCCAATTTGTTTCCGATTGAGGCTCAACGCCATCAACGGCTGAAAATAAAAAAACCAATCCATCAAGAACTCTTAAAGATCGGTTTACTTCAACTGTAAAGTCAACGTGGCCGGGAGTATCAATTATATTAAATTGATAGTCTTTAGCTTCTGATGTGGCTTCGCCTTGTTCAGAAGGAAAAGCCCACGTACAAGTTGTTGCTGCAGATGTTATGGTAATTCCGCGCTCTTGTTCTTGCTCCATCCAGTCCATTGTAGCCGCTCCATCATGAACCTCTCCAATTTTATGACTAACACCCGTGTAAAAAAGAATTCGCTCAGTAGTAGTTGTCTTACCCGCATCTATATGAGCTGCAATTCCAATGTTTCGTGTATGTTTTAAATCTCTTGCCATTTTAATTTGAATCTTGTTGAATTAAAATCTAAAATGAGAAAAGGCTTTATTTGCTTCAGCCATTTTGTGGACATCTACCCTTTTCTTGACAGCGGCACCTTCTTCTTTTTCTGCTGCAATACACTCATTTGCAAGTCTAAGAGCCATGGACTTTTCGTTACGTTTACGAGCATAACTAATTAACCACTTCATGGCTAAAGAAACTTTTCTGTCTGGACGAATTTGCATGGGTATTTGAAATGTAGCTCCTCCAACTCTTCTACTTCTAACCTCTACATGAGGCATAACATTAGAAAGAGCATCTTTCCATATTTCGATCGCTGTTTTTTCATCTTGTTCTTGCTTTCGCTCCTCTATAATTTCAAGAGCATCATAAAAAATTTTGTAAGCTGTAGATTTTTTGCCATCCCACATAAGGTTATTTACAAAACGTGTGACCAGCTGATCTTTAAATTTTGGATCTGGAAGTAATGGACGTTTTTTTGCTTGTCTTTTTCTCATGATTAATACTTGAAAAAATTGTTATTATTTTTTAGGTCGTTTAGCTCCATACTTAGAACGTCTTTGAAGTCGACCTTCGACTCCAGCAGTATCTAGTGCTCCACGAACGATATGATAACGAACTCCTGGTAAGTCTTTAACTCTTCCGCCACGAACCAATACTATAGAATGCTCTTGGAGATTATGTCCTTCACCAGGTATGTAAGCATTGACTTCCTTTCCGTTAGTCAAACGAACACGAGCTACTTTACGCATTGCTGAGTTCGGCTTTTTAGGGGTTGTCGTGTAAACTCTTGTGCATACACCACGACGTTGTGGACATGATTCTAAAGCAGCCGATTTACTCTTCTTGGTATTAGAAGTTCTTCCTTTTCTTACTAATTGTGCAATAGTTGGCATATATTGTTTATCAATTTTTATTTACTTGAAATCCCCTTTTTGAGCGTGCAAATGTAGAATATTTTTTTTGTCTTTCAAATCCAAAATTGCTGTTTTTTAAAAAAAAATGACATTTAATAGTTAATGATAAGCAGTAAGATTATTTATTTAAAGATCAATAATAAAAATCAATGTTGTTATTAAGTTGATTTAAGGATATTTAAGTTCTTTTTAATTGGGTAAGTTTTATATATATATTTGTTAAAGTTAGCAACGCAATATGCTGCCTACTAATTTTTTGTTTAATCCCTGGAAAATATTTTTTTACCTAATTAATAAAAAGCGTTTTTTAATATTCAAATAGAAGATTATTAAAAACTGTTAAAATGTTTCAAAATTATTTTATTAAATTTACGCGTTCAAAAAAACCCATGAAAAATAATTTCTTTTATTCAAAGCTGTACTTCTTAATATCAATAATATTACTGAGTCAAAGTATTCAATCTCAGCAAGACTTAACAGATACAAGAAAAATGGATGCAATGACTGACCTTAAAAATAGAAAAGCTAGAAAAGCTGATACTCCAAAAGATATTAAAGGAACTTATTATTTCAATAAAAATTTTCAATTATCTAGAATCGTATATTTTGGAGAAGAATTAAAGGAAAAAGCATATTTAAGATATAATGCAGCGAATGATGAAATTGAGATGGGAAACAGCTCAACACAAAAAGACGCTGAAGAGATTTTATTAAAAAGCGCAAAAGTTCATGCTATTATTGACAATGAAGAATACAGGTTATTACCACACAGATTAAATGAAACTAATTATCCAGTCATTGGTTATTTGGTTGTTTTAGTTGATAATCCAAAACATTCATTGTATATAAAACGAACAAAGGTTTTTATGAAAGCCGTTGAAGCTAGGACTTCTTTAGATAGATCTTTCCCTGCTAGATTTGTAGATGAAATATCATATTATTTCAGTTCTAAAGGAGACACTCCAATCCCTTTGAAAACAAATAAATCTTCAATAATTAAGATATCTGGTGAAAACGGTTCAAAAGTTAGAGGTTATATCAAAGAAAACGAAATTAAAACAAAATCTTTAGAAGGTTTAGTCAAAATTTTTGATTATATCAATTCATTATAAATTTTAGATATTCTAATCACTATATTCTATGTTAAGTAACTTAATTAGGTATAGATAAAGTCTTCAGATCAATATTTTACGAGTTATTTATTGGCTTTAAGACGCTATCAATCAATAGAAAGTGAAAGTTTTTGGTTTTTCTTAACATTTATCCTATATTTATAGCCAAATTTTTTATTAAAACAAATATTAATTAATCAAAATTAAAAGTATGAAAAGCTTATTAAGACTGATGATGGTTAGTTTGCTTGTAACGCAAGTTGCATTTTCGCAAAAGACAATCACTGGTGTGGTCTCTGATGACCAAGGTATGCCACTCCCTGGAGCTACAGTTCTTGAGCAAGGCACTAACAATGGTGTTTCCACAGACTTTGATGGTAATTATTCCATTGAGGTAGTTGAAGGCTCTGTTCTAGAATATAGTTTTGTTGGATATGAAACTTCAGCAATAACGATAGGAGCCGATGATCAAATTAATGTATCGCTAGCTCAAGGCAATGAATTAGAAGAAGTTATCGTAACTTCTCTTGGTATTAAACGTGAGAAACAGGCCATTGGGTATGCTGTTTCAGAAGTTGACGCTGATCAATTAGAACAACGTTCTGAAGGAGATATAGGACGTGTCCTTGCTGGTAAAGCATCTGGTGTACAAGTCACGAACCAATCAGGTGTCTCTGGATCTGGAACAAGTATAGTTATTCGTGGTTTTAATACATTTAGCCAAGGAAACCAACCTCTATTTATAGTTGATGGTATTCCTTTCTCTAGTGATACTAACGCTCAAGGTAGTTTCGTTGATGGAAATAGTGGATCTTCACGATTCCTTGATATCGACCCGAACAACATTGAGAGTGTTAACGTTTTAAAAGGACTTGCGGCCTCTAACCTTTATGGTACTCAGGGTCGTAACGGAGTTATCTTAATCACAACTAAGTCAGGAAGTACTGCTGGCTCAGCGGCTGCTCAGAAAAACGAAGTTACTATTAACACATCTTATTTTAACATAGAACTGGCATCAATGACAGATTATCAAATGGGTTATGGTAATGGTTTTGACCAATCATTTGGATGGTTCTTCTCTAACTGGGGCCCTGGCTTCAAAGAAGGTGGTCCTGCAGGATGGGGTGGACAATCTTCAATTAATGGATCTGGAACATGGGACCCTTCCCTTATTGGACCAAATGCAGGACAAAATGTTACAAAAGGATGGTTAAAACACCCTTATGTGTCTCAAAGTCGTGCTACTGGTACATATGATATCCTAGAACTAATAGGTCTTAACCAAACATCTGAATACAAATGGCAACCATACGATAGTGTTGGTGGTTTCTTTGAAACCGGCCACACTGTATCTACTAACATGAACTTACGTGGAGCAAGTGATGATGGATCTGTTTCATACAACATAAATTATGGTAATCTTGAAGATCAAGGATTTACTCCTGAAAACTCTTTACGAAGAAATACTTTAAGTTTTGGAGGTCGTGCTAATTTAAGTAATGGACTTACAATTAACGGAACTTTAAACTATTCAAACACTAACTTTAAATCTCCTCCAGTTGCTGCTGGGTATGGGTCTAATGTAGGTGGTGAAGGTGCTTCTGTTTTTGCAAATGTGTTTTATACGCCACGTTCTGTAGACTTAATGGGTCTTCCTAATACTAACCCAGTAACTCAAGCTTCTTTATACTATCGTAACAACAATGGTATTCAAAATCCAATTTGGACTACTAAAAACGCGGCAAACACTCAGTTGGTTGATCGTGTATTTGGTGGAGCTAGTGTCTCTTATAGTTTTAGCGACAATCTTAATGCATCATACCGTTATGGTATTGATGTATATTCTGAGAACAACGTTAACTATGCAAACAAAGGAGGTAAGACTGGTAGCTTGATTAACCAAGGTGGTATATACGAGACTTGGAATAATAGAAAAAGTATAAATGACCATAACCTTTCTGTAGCTGGTAGCTATAAGTTTGGTGAAATTGGCATGGACTTTACTCTTGGTTATACGACTCGTGGTGATGTGTACGACAGAAACGGAACTCGTTCTATTGGACAGCAGGTTTACGGAGTACTTCGTCATTTCAATTTCGAACAACAAGATGAAATTCAATATTACGAAGCTCGTAACATTAGAGGTCTTTATGGACAAGCTTCATTTGACTACCAACGTTATGCTTACTTAACATTATCTGGTCGTAAAGACTGGGTATCTAACTTGTCAATGGAAAATCGTGAAATCATTTATCCATCTGCCAGTGTTTCATTCCTGCCAACCTCTGCTATGCCAGAGATTAAGAGTGATATGTTGAATCTGTTAAAAATTCGTGCTAGTTATGGTACATCTGCTAACTTCCCATTTGGATATCCAATTGCTGCAACTTTAAGTCTTGACACACAAGATTTCTTAACAGATTCTGGTGGACAAGTAATTACTAACACTTCTGGATCGCTATTAGGTAACCCTAATTTAAAACCAGAAACTATTAGTGAGATAGAATTTGGTATTGAAGGTAGATTTATTAATAGTAGATTAAGCGTAGACTTCTCTGTCTATAATAAGGGTACAAACGACTTAATTATAACTCGTCCACTTGACCCTTCTACAGGGTATACTGCTACTCAAACTAATATTGGTGAAATAGAAAATAAAGGTATTGAATTAGATCTTGAATTTGATTTTATTAGAGGTCAAGACTTAAACTGGAGTACATTTTTAAACTATTCATCGAATGAATCAATTGTTTTAGATCTTGGTCTTGATACAGATGAGATTGTTTATAGTGGGTTTAGTAATCTAGGTAACGTAGCCAAGGTTGGTGAATCATTAGGTTCTATTGTTGGATCTAAAGTTACTAGACATGAAAATGGTGGGTTATTAGTTAACAACCAAGGTAGTTATGATACTACATATGGTACTAATATAATTGGTGATGCTAACCCAAATTTTTTATTAAACATCAGTAATAGTATTAACTACAAGAATTTATCATTTAATTTCTTGATTAACCATGTAAATGGTGGAGATATTTTTACATACACAGTAGCAACAATGCTTGGACGTGGTTTATCAGCTGATACTTTAGATCGTGAGCTTTCATTTATTTTACCTGGTGTAAACTCTGCTGGAGATATAAATACAAAGCAAATAAACAATTCAACATTTTACTTTAGTAATGTGTTATATGGTCCAGATGAAATGCTTGTATATGATGGAAGTGTATGGCGTTTAGGAGAAATTTCTCTTCGCTATGACTTACCTCAATCACTTATAGACAAAACACCGTTTGGTAGTATAAGTTTAACAGCTTCGGGTTACAACCTGTGGTATAATGCTTATAATACACCTGAAGGAGTTAACTTTGACCCGAATATCGTGGGAACAGGAGTAGGTAACGGACGTGGATTTGACTATTTAAATGGTCCTAGTGCTAAGAGATACGGGGCTAGTTTGAAACTTACATTTTAATTATGAAAAACAATATAATCATGAAATCAATGAATAAATTTTTCGCAATATGCCTTGGAAGTCTTCTTGTGTTAAGTTCATGTGAGACCGCCGATTTGGAGCTTACTAAGAACCCAAATGCTTTAGATCCTAGCCAGGCAAGTGCAGACTTTTTCTTGAATGGAATTCAAGAAGATTTCGCATCATGGGCTCACTCTTTTGGAGACGTTGGTGGTGATTTTGCTCGTATTAATTATATGAGTGGAAGATCTTATGCTAACGTATATTCACCTAACTCTTTCGATTGGCGTTGGTCAACCGCATACCAAGGTATGCTTGAAGACATAAGGCTGATGAATGCATTATCCCAAGAGAGACCATATGCATTAGGAATGGGAGAGGTAATGGAAGCCTATATATATTTAACACTTGTAGATTATTTTGGAGATGTACCACAATCGGAAGCACTTGATGCTGCCAACGGTATTCTGAATCCAAATGCATCTGATGGAATTGATGTATATGCGCATGCTATCCAAAAATTAGATGATGCTATTGCTCACTTTAGTACTGATGGAGGAGCACCTGAAAATGACTTCTTTTATAAAGGAGACGCATCTAAATGGATAAAAGCTGCAGGTAGTCTTAAGAAAAAGGCTTATTTAAATACAGGTAATACATCTGCATATAATGGGGTTTCAAACTACATTAAAGATGTAGCTGATGATTTCCAATTTCAATGGGGAACTAACGAAGCTCAACCAGACACACGTCACCCATATTACCGTGGTAGCTACACTCCAACAGGAGGAGGTTATTATATGGCAAACTGGTATATGCAGACAATGATGGATGGTGTTGATGGTATTAGAGATCCACGTATTCGTTATTATTTCTATCGTCAAGTTGATGAAGTTCCTGGATTTGATGGTGTAGAAGCTGATGAAGAAGTTTTAGAATGTGGACTTGAAGGTTACTATAACCCATACCCTGATGGAATAGTTTTCTGCTCTCCAGGTAATGGTTATTGGGGACGTGATCATGGAAATGATAACGGTATTCCACCAGATGGATTCCAGAGAACACTTCACGGTAGTTATCCTGCTGGAGGTGTATTTGATGATAGATCATTTAGCTCTCGAAAAAATGGAGCAGGTGGTGGAGGAGCAGGTATTACACCAATTATACTTTCTTCATGGTTGCACTTCATGAATGCTGAAGTTGCTGGCATTGAAACTGCTAATGGTACAAATGAAATATTAGCTGGAATAGCTGATTCGATGGCAAAAACTTCTGGTTTTGCAGGTTCTCCTGCTATGTCATCTGATGCTGCTGGAAATATTGATGTTGCTGATTATATAGCTCATTTTACTTCAACATGGACTGCAGCAAGTAGTGCAGAAAAAGGAAACATGTGGGCAAAACAATTTATAATCGCATTATGGGGTAATGGTACAGATGGTTATAATATGTACAGACGTACAGGTTATCCAACTGATCTACAGCCAAATATTGAACCTGATCCAGGTCCATTTCCAAATTCAATGTGGTATCCAAACAACTATACTTCTAGAAATTCAAACGCTACTCAAAAGGCCGATGTTACTGGAAAAGTATTTTGGAATACTCAAAGTCACAACCTAAAATAATAATTAAACTATGAAAAAAATTATATATTTATTCAGTTTGATGTTGTTAATGACCTCTTGTTCAGAGTCTGACAACGTTATAGACAATGTTCTAAACAATTATGAAACTGGCGCTGTATTAAGAGGTTGGAATCCTACGGGAGATTACAATTACTTCGCGCCTTCTACATCTGTATTTACAGTTGATATTGAAGCACATACCGGAACAGGCGGTGGAGGTAACGCTGATTTAATGCAAGATGTTCAGGTTTTCGTTGCCCTTAATGGCGTAGGCGAAAAGCTACTAAGAACATTAACACCTTCTGATTTTACAACTGGTCCAACAGGACTTCCTAGACACAGCTTGACAGTTACTCTTGCAGAGTCTACAGCTGCTCTAGGGTTGTCGGATTCCCAGTATTCTGGTGGAGATAAAATCAATATTCGTTTACAATTAAATTTAACGAATGGAAAGAGCTATTCTGCAGCCGATGCTGCAAGTTCACTAACAGGATCTTACTTTAAATCACCTTATGTATATAACATGGTGATTAAGTGTATTCCTACTGGTGCTGTTGCTGGAAATTACACCATTAATATGATTGATACTTATGGTGATGGATGGAACGGCGGTTATATGCTAGTGACAGTTGATGGTGTTGCAGTTAAAGTAGGAATACCAGGTCAATGGGGCTGTTGTCCAGCATTGGATCTTGAATTACTTTATACAGGAACATCTTATTCATCTTCATATTACACTATAAACGTACCTAGTACTGCTACAACCATGGCATTTGAATGGGTGGATGGAGCATATACTGACGAGGTTACATATTCTATTGTTTTTAATAATGGTGTTGGTGGACCTGACCAAATTGCAATTGGGGAGTCAAATCCTGGTGCAGGTGTAAAAGTATTAAGTGTTTGTCCTTAATTGACGAATTCAATACTAAAAAAAAAGGAGATCAAATGATCTCCTTTTTTTTTACATAAACTTTAAATAAAAATATATAGAGTATTTTTACAAAATGGAAAATAATATTGAAATATATGGTATTCATGCAATAATAGAAGCTATAAATTCAGGAACGAA
>Ga0115002_10005315_pt1 | contig 15236 bp, 15 predicted proteins | sample ArcticOcean_MG_C_8_FD_89576 | JGI IMG/M metagenome (GOLD analysis project Ga0115002, IMG submission 89576) | Marine microbial communities from western Arctic Ocean - ArcticOcean_MG_CB11_86 | ecosystem: Environmental > Aquatic > Marine > Oceanic | place: Arctic Ocean: Canada Basin | collected... | reverse complement strand
TCGCGGCAATAAGCGTCTGAACGAAAGACTTCTTTCGTCATGGCTCGTTCCTCTGTTGGTGAGCTCTGATATCAAGCCAACCATTCTGGGTAGGGCAGACCCTTTTCCTTAAGGTAAGCAATATTGTACATCTTCGACTGGTAACGCGATGCAGAGTCACAAAGGATGGTGACGATAGTGTGTCCTGGCCCCATCATCTTTGCCAGTCGTATAGCACCAGCAATATTGATTCCACTGGATCCTCCTAAGGCAAGCCCTTCATCCCGAATAAGATCGAAGTTGATGGGTAGTCCCTCTTCATCAGAAATTTGGAAAGGCTCATCGATTGGCGCGCCTTCCAAGTTCTCGGTTATACGGCCTTGGCCGATGCCTTCGGTAATAGATGAACCTTCTGCCTTCAACTCGCCGTTCGCGTAAAAATTATAAAGGGCGGCACCCATTGGGTCAGCCAAACCAATGACAATGTCCTTTTTACGTTCCTTCAGGAACATACCAATGCCCGCCAATGTGCCGCCTGTACCAACAGCACATATAAAGCCGTCAACCTTACCATTAGTCTGCTCCCAGATTTCTGGGCCAGTTGTCCTATAGTGCCCATTTCGATTTGCAGTGTTGTCGAATTGCCTGGCCCAGATAGCACCATTTGGTTCTGTTTTGGAGAGTTCTTCGGCTAGCCGACCAGAATAGCGGACGTAGTTGTTCGGGTCGCGATAGGGAACTGCTGGGACTTCCCGCAGATCGGCACCGCAGAGGCGTAACATGTCTTTTTTTTCTTGTGTTTGTGTTTCCGGAATTACGATTACGGTTCTATAGCCGCGGGAATTCGCCACAAGGGCGAGACCGATACCCGTATTGCCTGCAGTTCCTTCAACTATGACGCCGCCCGGCTTAAGTGTACCTCTATTTTCCGCATCTTCGATGATGGCGAGTGCGGCCCTGTCTTTCACCGAACTTCCTGGGTTAAGGAATTCCGCTTTTCCAAGAATCGTGCAGCCGGTAATCTCCGACGCCTTGCGAAGCTTGATCATAGGCGTATTGCCAATCGCTTCGGCAAAATCTTTTCGAATTGTCATTAGCCTGTTCCACTGTCGGTGAGGGTTTTCTATTTGAAACGTAGTAGACTACTGCCGTGCTCTGGCGCGCTGCAAGCCTAAGTTGCTCATCTAGGCGAGCCACTTTAGTCGCAACGTTTCTCGGTTCTTCTCCAACCATTGAAGGGCAATTACTAGAATTGCATTGTGAATTTCGCCGCATTTAAGGCGATTAAACGCGTTGCCTGTAGGTTCAATAATTACGCGGATGTTTTCACCTTCGTCGGCGTGACCATGAATGCCGCCTACATCGTGACTGTTGACGCGGCCGCAGAAAAGAGAAACAATTTCTGATGAACCACCGGGGCTTGCGAAAACATCAAGCATTGGCACTGTTTCTATAATTGTACATCCAGATTCTTCAATTGCCTCTCGGCGAATAGCCTGCTCAACGTCCTCGCCGTTTTCGACAATACCTGCGACAATTTCCACCAACCATGGTGTACCGCGACCCGAAGTAAACGCACCAGGTCTAAACTGTTCGATGAGAACTACGGCGTCGGAGTCCGGGTCATAAAGTAATACTGCGGCAGCGTTGCCACGTTCAAATACTTCTTGGTTCTTAACGTCACTCCAACCGCCCTCGAAAAGACGATGTCGAAGCCGATAGAAATCTAAGCGAAAAAAGCCTTGGAATTTCGTATTTTTCTCAATTATTTCAACATCTTCACGATTCATAAGGCGGTATCATTTCTCTAAGCATAACAAATGATTGAATGCTTACATTCAGCATTTCTTACAATGACCTATATCGCAGATTAATTGTACTAATTTGGAACAATTCAGAATTACTAAGAGAGTAATCATGAAGTGAGATACGTTTAAAGTTTGTTGTGGTTGAATGCACTCAGGGGAACAGAAAAAACAGGGGAAATGAAAAATAACAAAGCTGTTCATATTCAGAGAATGTAGCATATTATCAAATATCTAGCGACGGTTGCTTTGTCGCAGAAGTGAGTTGAATAACCGAACGGGCCATTGCCGTAATCGGGGAAATGGAATTAATTTTGGGCATGTACGGATGATGTCCGATGTTCCAATTACCTGAGTTACCAACTAACGGTGGTTTAAGGTTGGGGTTTACGTTCATTCAGGTGTTGGCGCTATAGGTTGAACTTAGAAAAATCGGTGGTGCCGAGAGCTTTGAGCAGGCTTACTATTGTGTTCCGCTATCTCGAGAAAGAAAACTAGGCGACCAGTAATATAACGCTGTAAAATTGTTGCTATCTTATTTCGCGTTGCTCGGATTTCAGATTTATTTACTTTCCATTACCCAAATGCCGTTCCAATCCTTAGGTGGGTCGGCTTTCAAGTGTTCGCAACGATTTATGTATATCTGTGACAATTTGTCTGCTGGGTTTAGGCAAAGCGCTTCACGGAAAGAATTAGCGGCGTCGTCCCAATTGCCAGTTCTGTAATGGCTGAGAGCACTTTTAAAGTGGTTCATAACCTCCATCACATTGGGGAAGGTGTCGTCAGTGTGGTAGTCTAGTATTTCGAATACTGCGACTGGCTCTGTCTTGCCTTTGACGACGACGTAATCGACCTCACGCGACCGGTAAGTGCCGCGCAGTTTCTGGTACGTATTTTCACTGATTAGGATACGCGCCGCGTACTGTTTGCACGCGCTCTCTAGCCGTGCCGCGAGATTCACACCGTCGCCGATAATCGTATAGTCCATCCGTTTTGGTGAGCCTATATTGCCTGAAACCACTGTATCAGTATTTAAGCCGATTCTCATATCGACAGGCATCTGACCTTTTTCAGCGCGTCCGGCATTCCATGTGCGAAGATCGGTGATCATTGAGACTGCAGCGCGAACTGCGCGGTCTTCATCGTCGTTATGCGCAACCGGCATACCGAAAGCTGCCATGATGGCATCGCCAATGAATTTATCCAGCATACCCCCTTCATTCTGAATGCACTCGACCATAATCGTAAAATATTCGTTGAGCAGGCTGACGGTTCCTTGTGCTCCAAGTTCCTCGGTTAGCGGTGTGAACCCACGAATATCAGAGAAAAGAACTGTTGCAAGCGTGTTTGTTCCACCCAGGATATCTTCTCCATCCTGCAGTAATTGATCGGCGATCCCCGGATCCATGTAACGCGACATGGTTGATTTCATCCGCTTCTCGCTACTGATGTCCTCAATCATAATCATTGTGCCGAGTTTCTTGTCTTCTGAACTTATAAGCGGCAAAACAGACAGATTAACAGAGAGCTTGCCGCCCGAACATTCCATCTCGGCGTCGACGACGATATCCGATATCTGTTCTTCGTTGACCTTGTAAACCTTCTCCATAATCCAGCTGTTGGGTCCAGTAAAATACTCCGCCGCGGGTTTGTCGAAGACATCTCCCTGTTCGACCTGTAATATTCGTAAGCTGGCAGCGTTACAGGTTACAATTTTGGCGTCTTCATCCAACGTGATGACACCGTTAGACATACTCTCCAGCATGCTCTCATTGTAGTTCTTCATGTTTTGGATATCATTGAACAGTTTGGCATTCTCAAGTCCGATTGAGACCTGCCCTGTAAACGCCTTTAGCCGTTGTTCGTCTTCATCGGTGAATGGGCCACCGCGCTTGTTTAAAGTCTGCGTAACACCAATCGTTTTACCATCTTTGTTGACGACTGGAACACAAAGGATGGAGCGTGTAAAATAGCCTGTCTGCTTATCAAAAGTCGGATTGAACCGTAAATCAGCATAGGCGTATGGAATATTTACTGTCTTACCTGATGTAAACACAGCACCGGCAATACCAACATGATTGGGTAGGCGGATTTGAATAGTACTTAGGCCATCGCCGACTTCGGACCACAGTTCATTCGTTTTTTCGTCATTCAGGAATAGAGTGGAGCGGTCGGCTTTGAGTAGGCGCGTTGCCACGCTCATGACTTTCTGCAACAGGGCACTTAATTCTATTTCCGACGTCACATCGGTGACCATGTCAAGAAATTCCATTTCTTCTTTGCGTTTTTTCTCTACGCTCTCAACAAACTGTGTGCTTTGAAGTGTTACTGCAGCATGCGTTGTCATTGACTCCAGCAATGTTAAGTCGTGTTCCGTAAACGCGCCGTCAATTTTGTTAAGAGCTTGGACAACACCAATGATTTCGCCACGTACGGTGCGAACTGGTACACAAAGGATGCTCTTAGTAACAAACCCTGTTTGTTCATCGATCGTTTTGTCGAAATGTGCATCCATGTAGGCATCATGAATGATGGTGCCTTCGCCACTTGTAAACACGTGCCCAGCAACGCCACTCGTATTGAGTAGGCGAATTTCGCGTTTGAAGGCGCCTTGGGCTACGCGGGAATACAACTCGCCTGTCTGCGCGTCATTGAGGAACAGCGTTCCGCGTTCGGCCCCGGTTTCCTTGGTTGTGTGCACGACCAACGCCTCAAGTACTTCGTCGATCGTCTCCAGCTCAGCAACGGCTCTGGAAATATTGAGCAGCATTTCCGTTTGCCGTAGTTTTTCCTCCAACTCGAGAAACTCGTGTGCTTTTCGACCAGTCGGTTTCTTCGTTGGCCCGGCATTTTCTACCTCTCGCCTTACGAGCGTAACATCATTTTTTAAGCTAGGTTTCTTACTTATTTGCATGTAATTCCTCCAATTGCGTCCGCAGTGCTGCAACCGCCTCCTGCAATTGGTTATTTTCGTCGCGGAAAGTCCGTTCCGTATACTGAATGCTCTCTTCCTTGTCTATCTGCAGTATTTCCAGTTCTTCCCTTAAGGCCACTGCTGTGGCTTTGAGCTGTCTTACCTCGTCATTTATCGACGACACAGCTTCCTGAATACTGGTTTCTTTATCGAGCGTCATGAGTTCCAATTGTTCGCGCATGGCTGTTACGGTTACCATTAAGTCCCTGATCTCTGTCTGTGCGAGAAGGAGTTGGCTTCCCTCGGGTTCCAACTCGTTGAACCGTTTGGTCATTTATTAATTCCTCGTACCATGTCCAAATAAATTACACTAAAATAGTAGTATTGATGAATAATTGCTTCACATAATTGTATAATTTTGTCTCAAGATGCTTAACTAAGCTTTGGGGAAGGGGGCTTTTGGATATGGGTAGTTTAAGTCAAATAGTGTTTAGCTAATGCAAATATGAAGCGGGTCCTTGTTGTCGAATCGATAGATGATGCTGGATTGGCGCTTTTGCGTGCGCGTGCTGATATCGAATTCGTAGTTATTACGGATAATCTTCGAGCCTATATGGATGAAAATCTTCATGAGTTTGACGGTGTTACACTCCGTCGTATGCCGCTTACTGCTCGCTTGATCGAAAAAGCACCTCGCTTGTATGTCGTGTCACGTCACGGTGTTGGCTACGATGCCATCGATGTCTCGGCGCTGACCCGCCGCGGGATACCACTCACAATCGTCGGTGACGCTAACGCAGCAACCGTTGCTGAGCATGTATTTTTCATGATGTTGTCTCTGGCACGTAAAGGGTTCGTACACGATCGTGCTACCAGAGATGGAAACTTTGCGATTAAGGAGTATAACCCAACAGTGGAGCTTTTCGGGAAAACGCTTTTGATCATCGGTCTTGGGCGTGTGGGTATGCAAGTTGCAAAACGTTGTTTTGGTTTTGGTTTTAATGTTCTTGCATACGACCCGTTTATTGATGATTCAGAATTTGGACGAGCTGCTTGCCAGCGGGTTGAAGTACTCGAAGAGGGGTTGCGTGTTGCAGATGTCATAACATTACATGTCCCACGCAAGGCCGATACGGTAAATATGATTAACGAGGAAACGCTTTCAGTAATGAAATCAACTGCATTTCTTATCAATGCAGCGCGTGGGGGTATTGTCGATGAAGCGGCGCTGTTCCGTGCGCTGAAGGCAGGTCAGTTGGCAGGCGCTGGGCTCGATACCTTTGTCGAGGAACCAACTAAGGTCGGCCATCCTTTGTTCCAGTTGGACAACGTGATTTTGAGTCCTCACGGGGCAGCGGCTCCAATAGAATGTGAAGCCCGTTCTGCCGCTCGATGCATCCAAAATGTTCTTGATGCATTTGATGGTAAGTTAGATCGGGAGATGGTTGTCAACCCTGAGGTGTTGCGCTCACCTGAGTAAAGCCAATGTTCTGGCATGTAGGCAGGTTAAAACCATTTATTTGAGGGTTAAGGGGTGTGTAATAAATTTTCAAACGTGAAATACATTGCATTTATGTGTGTTCAAGGCTTCGGTTAGGCAGAATAGATAAAAGATTAGGCTTGCTCCGATGCTGATGCCGAATTTTTCGATGAAACTACTATTGGTAAGATCATCAAACGCCACGACGCTGCCGATTGTAACGCCATGGCCTTGCACAGCAGATTGAATCACTAGATATTTGTGGGAGAATTATAGTCCGTCGCGCGCGTTCTCGAAGGCTAAACCACACTGTGTCGGACAAAATATTCCAGTCGGGTCAATCGCGCAATATAGTGCGTATATCTAAATGAAGGGTAATATATCCATACAAATTAGCTGGCATCTCTAAAGGACAAATTCTGCCCATGAAACGCGGATCATCAGTACCTACAGCAATGAATCGTCGTGTAATCGCATTACCGCGCTCTCGATGCGCTCGAAAGCAATTCTAAGGTCAGGCAGAAGAGTTTTGCCTGACGGCGATAACTCGAACCTATTACCAATACGGGTGAAAAGTTTAACGTTTAATTTTAGCTCAAGGGCCCGAACATGTTTTCGGATTGCGCTGGTGGTTACCCGAAGTTCTTCTCCTGCACCGACGAAACTGCGATGTCGCGCTGTTGCCTCGAAAGCTCGGAGCGCGTTTATCGACGGTATAGGTTGTCGCATCATAAGTACTCATAAAATTTCTACGAGTAATAGTCACTAAATATAGTTAGTGGCAAAAATAGTTCCGGCTCGAATGCTTGTTTAACGAAAAGAGCTGAGTTCTACAAATATTAGACTTTAACAGGGATTTGCAAATACGCTGGTAATGGTAACAGAAGTTTCTCTATAATTGAGCTGAAATATAGATTTTCGGAGAGCAAAATGAAAGGTTTTATCAAGGACATATCGGGAGATGTCCATGAATCTGATGTCATTCGCAATATTGTTGGCAGAGAAAAAATTCGTGAGCTCATGCGCCGTAGCGATGCCTGGGGTTTACTTTTCCTATTCAGTCACATTGGCACAATGGTATTGACTGGATATCTATTGTTTCTCTCAATTGGTACGGGGTGGGTGATACCATCGATTATATTACATGGCTTCATCATTGCGTGTTTGTTTGCGCCATACCACGAGTGCGGTCACAATACGCCATTCAAGTCTAGGTGGCTAAACAACGCGGTCTACATGTTCACCGGCCTAATACTTCTTCAACTTCCCCTGAAGTTTCGATACGAACATGCCGATCACCACACCTATACACAAGAGGAAGGGCGGGATCCCCATATACTTTCTATCGGGGAAAAATTTGGCGGATGGCTCTATTACGCCTCGTCAATACCGCATTTTAAGGGACACATTTTAAATCTTATGCGAATACCGTTAGGTATTTTGACAGAATTTGAGAAGCAGAGCATACCAGAGAGAGCACGGTCTGTATTGCAAAAACAGGCTTGGTTTTTCTGGTTTGTATATATTGTAATTGCGGCTATTTCTATCTGGTTTCAAAGCTGGATTGTAGTTATTTATTGGTTGATACCAAGATTTGCTGGAGAGCCACTAGAAAAAATTATCCGCATGGCTGAGCATGTCGGCTGTTCATACAATAGCAACATATTCGAGAACACACGCACGTTGTATACATGGGCACCAATTCGCTGGTTGTGCTGGAATATGCCCTATCATGTGGAACACCATGCCATCCCGCTCGTACCGTTCTATAAGTTGCCAGAGTTACATAAAATTTTACAGAAGCATGAGAAAGTTATTGGCAAGGGATACACGTTGACTGCCGCTCGACAGATACGTAGCGCACTGAAAAATAGCGCTGCCAAACAGGAAGTAGCAGCGTAGCGGTTGACTGGCTGCGGTACTGCCATGGAGTAGAACAATGGTTGATATTGGCGCATTGACGAAACTGACAAATGATGACCTCGAAGCTGTCCAAGATGCCAAGGGTCAGATAGACGCGAAAATGGCGCGCCTTCGGGATGTCGTTCCTGTAGTTCTCGACTTATCTTGCCGTGAGCCAACGTTGCCGGCACCTTATGGTCATACTCTCGAAGATAAAAAGGAAGTACTGAGGCTTGCAAAAGAATTCGGCTTTACCGATCTTGCGGTCGGTAGTTTTTTTGATTTTCCGAATGTAGACGAACAGTTTTGTCGCTATCTCATCGATCAGGGCGACACTATGGACGGTTATTTCGGCAATGTGATGGTAGTACGAACGCCTAAAGACAAGCTGTTCAAGCCGTCATATTCTATGGATAGAATCGCGGAATTCGGCCTTTCTAACATACTTTTGTTGACTGAAATTCGACCGAAGACGGTTCAACAGAATGGTGGAAACTACGAAGACTATTTTGCCGACCTGATCAAATCCATTGAGTATATGCGGGCAGAGATCTTGCCTGAAGCATCTGAGCATCGGGGACGTATTTACATGCGCTTCCTCGACATTTTCGATGCGTGGGACGAAGATCCTGACTTCGTTGCGAGGGTGATGAAATTACTCTCGAATATGCCAATCCAGGCTATCATATTCGAAGATGTTCGTGGTACGCATTTCCCCTTTCAAACTGCCGAATTGGTTAAATTGATTCGCCGTTATCACCCATCGCCTGTGCCAATTCTGGTGCACCCGCATTCGGGTAACGGGTTAGAAGATGCGAGCGTTATTGAGGCAGTTCTGGCTGGAGCTGATGGTGTATGGGCGGGCTTTACGCCAGAAGCGGCAATGGGAGCTCATGGATCTACCGCAATGTTGTTCAGCAATTTGCTGCGGGCTGGAAATCTCCATGTGAAGAATAACTACGATGTTAAGCGCCTAACGGAAATTGCTGATCGCATGTCGCGTATCCATATGGGTGAGCCAATTCACCAGTATCACCCGGTGATAGGAAGCAAGGCATATCACTACATTGATGATCAATTTGAGCAGCATGATTTACCGTGTGATTTAGCGCCGGAAACGATTGGTCAGGAAGTGGGTTATCGAGTTACACCAGCGTGGTCGAATCCGGCCATTGTTGGCAAGAGACTCGAACAACTCGGCTATCCAGCAAAATTAACTCAGGATCCAAAATTCATCCGGGAATGTCGAATGGTCATGTGCGATTGGAATATTGCTGGTCGACGATTCTTGGCAGACCACCCAGACGAACTAGCCAATGTGGTAGCTGAAGCGAATGACCGTATAGCCAGGCATTCAAAGGCGGCTGAGTGAACCGCATAAAACTTCACACAAATCTGACATGGAATTAAGTAGTTATAGGAATTGTAGTTGAACTTGATCGCGAGGCCGCGCGCACCTTTTCAGCGGCTATCTGATTCTGAACGGCATGTCAGTTTGCAAGCCGTCCTTGCAGCGAGTGCTGATCGACATAAGATTTACATCTTTGCCTATGGATCGATGATGTGGAATCCGCTGTTTGTACCAGTAAAACGATACGCGGCTAGACTTGAGGGTTATCGCCGAAATTTTTGTGTCTGGAGCCTAGTAGCGCGTGGCACACCAGAATATCCTGGATTAGCCCTGGGATTAGAGAAGCATACGGAAGCATTTTGCGATGGAATCGTGTTCCAGCTTAATTCCCTTTCTACCGAGGTTGACCTTGAGGCAACTTGGCGACGTGAAATGTATACGGCGATATATCAGCCTATATGGATTGATGTGGAAACTGAGGTAGGTAAATTTCGGGCAATTTCGTTTGCCGTCGATAGAGAGCATCCACAATATGCAGCCGGCTTAAATCAAGACGAAGCCGCGTCAATCATCGCCTCCGGAGAGGGTGAAAATGGGCGTTGCAGTGATTATTTTCTTAACACTGCACGTGAACTTGCAGCAATTGGCTGCGTCGATTCTCAAATTGATGCGTTGAATGTACTCGTTGAATCAAAGTGCGCTGCGATAATGTTATGAAATCATACCTAGATTCCGGGCGTACTTTCCCAGCCACTTTGAGGAACAAAAAGCCAATTCTTGACGTTCTTCAACGTGTTTTACCGGCGGAAGGGTCTATCCTAGAAACAAGTAGCGGTACGGGTGAACATGCGGTTTATTTTGCGCCTGCGTTTGCACCGCGCGTGTTCATTACCAGCGAACCTGATCCGGATTTACGCGCGAGCATTGCTGCCAGATGTAATCAATCAACGGCCGTCAATCTCCGTATGCCACTTGACCTTGACGTGACAAAAGACCTTTGGCCTGTTGAGATGGATCCGCGAGTTCAACCACCAATTTCCGCCATTCTCAACTGCAACATGATTCATATCGCACCATGGATCGCGTGTCTGGGGCTCCTGGCTGGGGCTGGTCGAATTTTGCAAGCTGGTGGCGTGTTATATTTATACGGTCCGTTTAAACAATTAGGAGTGACTTTTGGTACGAGTAACGAAGCGTTTGATCGATCGTTGCGTGAGCAGAATCAAGAATGGGGAGTGCGCTCGCTTGAAAGCGTGGCCGAGATAGCTGCAAAGGAAGGTTTAGTATTACGTGAGATCTTGCCAATGCCCATGGGCAACCATTCAATCATTTTTGAGCGCCAATAAGACCAATATTGAGTGTCACCTTATTTTCGAAAGGGAGAAGGCATGGATTACACTTGGCTTAGTCCGCTTTTCGTTGATCAAAGTTACCAAGGAGGCAACTCATGACGAAAGTATCGGTGTTGTCTAACTTCGCAACGTCGGCGGAGCTAGTCTGGGCGTTGATCGGTAATTTTCATGGGATGGCAGATTGGCACCCTGCGGTAGTGCGTAGTGATATGGGTGCAGGTGGCAATCTTCGGCGCTTAAGTTTTTCTGGGGGTGGGCAGGCCGTTGATCGTCTGATTTGCCATGATAATCAAAAGAGAATTTATCGTTATTTTAGTGTTGAATCACCGCTTCCCGTGGCTGAGTGTGCAGGTGCGATCTCTGTTAACATTGGTGAGGATGGCACGGGTTCAATTGTTGAGTGGTCAGCAAATTTTGCTCCTGCAGGGTTTTCTGAACATGACTCCAAATGTGTAATACGCAACGTGTACGAGGCGGGAATCGATAATTTACGGGTAGTTCTCGGCGAATAGGGCTCATGGAGTCATTTCGGATGATACGCTGATGGAAAGGCAGTGCTGGTCTCGCCATCAGGGATATGACATCAGAAAATTGAAGGCTCTTGAGCTACCTGTAGCCCTTCTTTATCAGCTCACATCTCTATTGGCAGCATCGCACCGCTTATGCGTCGAATGACTTCAGGAGTTTGCGAAGCGAAGTTTCTGGGTCGGCAAGTGCGACCGTATCGATTTTGATTTTACGTTGGATCATTTGTCGCGCGATCGGAATATCACGTGAGTTGTTGATCGCATTGGCTGCAACCACACAGCCGTCTTGTATATAAAAAGCCGTGAACGTCAGCGCATCTATGTCACCGCGGAGCACGACTTCGCACCACGTTTTAGGCATGCCTACAATCTGAAGATTTATGTCATATTGGTCCGACCAGAACCAGGGTACCTGTGCATAGGTTTCCTCAACACCGCACATCGCTTTTGCTGCGGTAATGGCTTGATTTTGTGCATTTTGCCAAGATTCGAGACGAATGCGTCGGCCGAGTATCACGTTCGGATGGTTTGTAACGTCCCCGGCTGCGTAGATGTCCGGGTCCTCGGTTCGTCCCTGCTCGTCGACGACGATACCGTTATCTGTCGCAAGGTTTACAGCAGATGCGAGTTCAACATTGGGCACAATGCCAATGCCGACGATGACTAAATCCGCATCGATTGGTTTAAAGTCTCCACAAAGAACGCGCTGGACATGGCCATCGCCTTCAAATCCGGTAACCGGTGTATTAGTTAGAATTTCAGTACCGTGGCTACGATGGATGGCCTCGAAGATAGCACCAATTTCGGGTGCTGCGGCGCGATTCAAAAGTTGATTCATCATCTCGATGACTGTCACTTGGCAATTACATTTTCGCGCCGCTGCGGCGACCTCAAGCCCTATATAACCTCCCCCGACGACCACGATCTTAGCGCCTGCTGATAGTTTTGCCCGGATCATCAAGGAATCATCGATGCCACGTAAATAATGGATACCTGCAAGGTCTGATCCTGGGAGCGAGAGCCGACGTAACTGTGACCCTGTTGCGATCATCAGTTTTGTATAGTCAAGGGACGTACCGTCACTCAACGAAACGGATTTGGCTGATCGGTTAATTGTCATTGCCGAAACACCCAATTTGAGCTCAATCTGATGTTCATCGTAATAGGTAGGTTTGTGAACATAGGTGGAGTCCGGCTCGTCTTCTCCGGTAAGCACCCGTTTTGAAAGTGCGGGTCTTTCATAGGGTGGGTAAGCCTCTTCACCCACGATAGTCACTTTACCAGAGAATCCCTGGGTTCGCATGGTTTCCGCCGCCCGTCCACCAGCTTGGCCCGCGCCGATGATTACAAATTTGTCGTCAGGCGCCATAATGAATTACTAGTTCTGAATTTCTTCGGAATTTACCAGAATTATTCGTTAGGATTTTGGTATTCCAACGAGGATATCGTCGCCTTCGACTTTTACCGAAAAAGTTGCAACATTATCCTCGGCTGGTGGGTCGAGAACCTTACCGGTAGGGATATGAAAGCGTGCTTGGTGCAATGGACATTCAACGGTATCGCCCTCGACGTAGCCATCTGAAAGCAATGCAAATTCGTGTGGACACACGTCAGCAGTAGCATAGAATTTACCTTGTATATTATAGAGTGCAATCAGCGTTTCGCCAATGCGAACTGGCTTTGGTTCGTCTTCTTCGACTTCCCCTACGCTGGCGACGCGATGCCATTCGGCACTTGCATCTGTATCGGCCATTTTTCTCTTCCTGAAGTTGAATACACTATTATTCGACAACGACAGCGCTGCATGCCGTGACCTAGAGGCCTATAATTCATATCCTCATGGTCTACGTCGACAACGTGTGCGAGGGATACGCACTACAATCGTCTTAGTCAAGCACTGCTTCTAGTGAACGTATCAGGGAGTGGAAAATTTTAAAAATTAGGTGTTCTTTAAAAAAGCTCGACCCTGTTCAGTCAACTTGCAAACCAACCAATCGGGCTTAATCGGGTTCAAAACCCAACGTTCGGCCCAACCCTGATTGATGCACGAACGAATTGTCCGTTCATTGACCTGCTGACCGCTTTCGTCAAACAAAGGAAGCTTCCCGCCCGGCTCTTTTAAGCCTCGAGAAAGCCACGTGCGTTGTTGTTCCGTCAGACGAGTATTTTTCTTCCCGCCGACGGTTTGTGAGGGAGAGTGGCTGTCCTCCACATTGTTAGTTTGCTCCATCTGCAACGCCATCTCATTCGTGTACAAACTGATCGTAAGTCAGAATGTTGTTGTCGCCAAGCCGTTCATTGTCAGTCCACTCGTTGGTCGACTATGGCAAATGCCAGGGCCTGGTCAAGATTGTTGATGAAATCGCTGATCGAATCAAACCATATCTAGAGGCGGACGACATCGGGCCGCGGCTCCTTCCGGTACTGTTGTACTTCCCTAAGTGAGGTGACGATGGGTGAATGATCAGCGAGCGCGTATCATCCATAAAGGGTTATGCCACAATCCTACTACTGTTAGCATTGAAGGCGGTTTTATCTCTTTTTCACGCAATCCACTTTTCTTTCGATGAACTTTTCTATTTTGGAATAGGTGTTGCGTCAGATAGCGCTTGGTTCATGAGTAACCTAGGTTCCGCGCTTCTCGTCATGCATTGCCACGTAATTTTATTAGAAAATGCATAACTGGAGCCCAAGTATGGCAAAATACCTCCGTTATAGGCAATCCATGAGACACGGAAATCTATCGAATAACTCTATTAATTAATGGTGGTATTATAATACCATAATATAACCAATTGATGATTAACGAGTTTTCTGCCTTCATTTTCATTGACACAGTGTTAATTGATAGCATACTCACTCGTTTCTACGCTCGATGACTTCGCGTGGTTACGTTAAATTATTGTGGGAGTTTTCACTGTGACGGCATTACGGCTTGCAAGCCAGAAGACCTATACGATGAAGGCGACCGAGGTCGAAAAAAAATGGTATCTGATTGATGCCGAGGACCTGGTTTTAGGCCGTATGGCTTCGGTAATAGCGGTTCGACTTAGAGGTAAACACAAACCTGGATATACACCGCATATCGACTGTGGCGACAATATTATCGTCGTTAATGCGGAGAAAGTGCGTTTGACGGGAAATAAGGCTGATGGGGAACGCTTCTACTGGCACACAGGTTATCCCGGCGGCATTAAGAACCGATCGATGGGGCAGATCCGAGACGGAAAACATCCAGAACGCCTCATTATTAAAGCAGTTGAACGCATGGTACCACGCGGTCCATTGGGTCGTAGTCAGATGCGTAGTCTAAAAGTCTATGCTGGAGCGGAACATCCACATGAAGCACAGCAGCCAGAAATTATGGACATTGCAGCGATGAACTCAAAGAACAAGCGGAGCGCCTGACTATGGCGGATGAAAAAAAATCTGACGAAGCGAAATCCGTTGATGCGGTAATTGTACAAACTGATGAAGCTACCCAACAGCCGGCTGATGCAAATGCAGTCGAGACGAAGCCAGAGACGCCGACTGTTAAAAATGTAAGGCGGCCCAAGAAAAATTCCATTTCTGAACCTAAGACAGATGAGCAGAAGACGATAAAGGACCTTGCTGATCTTGGTGCGGCAGCTCAAGCGAAAGCTGACGAAGAAAAAATATCTGCTGAAGCGGCGACGATTGACGTGTCTGATGTATCGGGCTCGAAAACACTGACGGATCTTGCCGATTTAACTCCTGATATTGCTGCGCCGGTTGAATCGCGGATCTATGTCCAGCGACTTGATCAACTAGGTAGAGCTTACGCTACAGGAAAGCGTAAGGACGCAGTTGCTCGTGTTTGGATAAAACCGGGTGTTGGGCGAATTGTAGTTAACGATCGAGATATTGAGGTGTTTTTTGCACGCCCAGTACTGCGTATGGTTATT
>Ga0115002_10005314_pt1 | contig 15237 bp, 9 predicted proteins | sample ArcticOcean_MG_C_8_FD_89576 | JGI IMG/M metagenome (GOLD analysis project Ga0115002, IMG submission 89576) | Marine microbial communities from western Arctic Ocean - ArcticOcean_MG_CB11_86 | ecosystem: Environmental > Aquatic > Marine > Oceanic | place: Arctic Ocean: Canada Basin | collected... | reverse complement strand
GGGGAGGGTTTCTGAACTTCGTTTGATGAGGCCCGGAAGAATTTGTCATTAGTTATATGTCATTAGTCATATGTCATTTGAAAGAGTTAAGTTTTAAAAAAGGCGAGCCAACACGCTATGGGGGTAGGCTTGTTTTGAACCAATGCGGGTTACGAGCTGAAAGCACGTGCTACCCAGAGGTAAGGTGACTTGTAACAACATCCTCTTTCCTTCCATCTTGTCCATTAGCGAAAATCAGCGTTCATTCGCGAAGACTCCGACCCGCCCAAGGGGCTGTATAGACCGGGGCCCAAGGGGGAGGACTGCGATCCCGACCGCAACGCTGGATCCCAACTCCTTCAAATGACATATGACTAATGACAAATAACTAATGACAAATTCTTCCGGGCCAAACCATGCCTAGTCCTCCGTCTCACTTTCCCGCTTCCAGCGGTCTGCGATCAGGGTGTCGAGGATTAGTTGCCCGACGTGATAGCAAACGATCGGCAGTGCTGAGAGTCCCGACTCCAACGCAACTTGTAAGCCAACCATTAGCGTCTTTTGGCTCCCCGATATTCCTATCGCAATGCAGTCGGGCTTCGTGAAGCCAATCATTCTTGCGAGCGAGAATCCGGTCCAAAGCGCCGCCAAGTGGACGATGACGACGGCCGTAATCATCATGCACCAGTCGTACCAGGCTGGCGAGTCTCCGCTGTAAATGTTCAGACCAGTGCGAATAGCGCCCGTGAAAACCATGGAGAGAATTCCGCATTGGGCCACGAAACTCATCGGCAGCTTATTCTTGGTGGCCCATTTGCCAAGTGGCCCATAGATTCGGAGCAGCTGAGCCAGTGCCATCGGAAGTACAACTAATACTCCCAGCTTGGAGATCATTTCCACGGGAGAAATCACGTCGGAATTAATGCCCGTGAGCAAGTACAGCCAAGCGGGGGTTATCACAAAGCAAAGTCCGTTGGTTATCAGCGTGACCAGCAGCGAAATCGAATCGTTCCCTCCAGCTCGGCGAGTCCACACGGCAGCTGACGCCAGAGTGCATGGAGTTGTTGCCGCGACCATCAGTCCCGCTCCCATCTCGACTTGTAGAATCTGTGATAGCAAGAAGGCGAGCGGTGGGATGAACCCAAAGTTGATTACGCAAGCCAGCAAGGCGGCGGCGGGGCGACTGATCGTACTCGCGATGGCCGAAGCCTCGAGCGGAAACGCCATCAAGAACAAGACGGCCGAGACAATGGCATAACGCAGCATCTTAAGATTGGCGAGAAATTCGAGTTGAGGTGACCAGATGATGCCGACTGCTAGCACGACGGCAAGCGCTATAAGAAACCATCTCTGTTTGAAAAACTGCTTCACGTGGACACCGCCAATCTGATGCCTAATTCTTCAATCGATTTTTCGCTGCATTATTGTGACGAATGATTGTTGCACCCGCGACAGCGCAGCGGCAACCGCCCTATCGTCGCATCTTGTTGCTAGGTAAGATAGATAGATGCGGTATTGTGAAAATATTCGCTCTTTCATTACGGCCAAATTGAGGATCGACAGTACAGATGTTGCGATATTGGACAGCGGGTGAATCGCACGGCAAGACGTTGCTTGCGATGGTGGATGGTTTCCCTGCTGGAGTGGAATTAGAAACGGATTCGATCGATATCGAATTGCGTCGACGCCAAGGCGGTTACGGCCGCGGTGGCCGCATGCGAATTGAGACAGACAAAGTTGACATTCTGACCGGGATTTGGAAACACAAAACACTAGGGAGTCCGATCGCTCTGCAGGTCGTGAACCGCGACTATAAACTCGAGCGGCTAGATGACCTCGAGCGTCCGCGACCAGGGCACGGCGATCTGACTGGTGCGATTAAGTTTCTCGGGCCGGTGCGTGGTATTCTCGAACGAGCGAGTGCTCGCGAGACGACTGTTCGCGTTGCCGCGGGGGCGCTTTGCAAGCAGCTGTTGCGCGAGTTTGACATTCATGCGATTGGCTATGTCGTTGAACTTGGCGGAGTCGAAATTCCCGCTCGAGAAGGTCCGATAGACGAGTTAGTCGAGTTGCGAGATAGCAGCATCATTTATTCGCTCGACCCCGAAAAAGATCAAGAGATCAAGGATCTAATTGACGAGACCCGCAAGGCTGGCGACACGCTTGGTGGTATCGTAGAAGTTCGCGTCGAGGGGTTACCCTTTGGGTTGGGCACTCATGCACAATGGGATCGTAAATTAGACGGCCGAATTGCTCAGGCGGTGATGGCGGTTCAAGCGATCAAGGGGTGCGAGATCGGTTTGGGATTCGAGGCGGCTCGCCGACCTGGTTCGCAAGTCCACGATCCAATCCATTTCGACAAGAGCAAACAGAATACGACTACGTTGGGCTACGAACGTCCGACAAACAACGCGGGCGGTCTGGAAGCTGGAATGACCAACGGGCAACCATTGATTGTCCGCGCCGCGAAAAAGCCGATCAGCACGTTGGCCAAGCCGCTCGAATCCGTCAACCTAACTACCAAGGAACCCGAATCAGCTCAGTACGAACGCAGTGACGTATGTGCCGTTTCGGCTTGCAGTGTCATCATCGAAAACGTCGTGGCATTCGAGGTAGCTCGAGCATTGGTTGAGAAGTTCGGCAACGATAGTTTGGCCGAAATGAAAGCTCGACGCGATCTGTTTGAAAAGATGGCGAGGGAACGTTAACTTCCATTACAGGGGGGCGAACAAGGATGTTCGTCATGCACGAAACAACGCGACTGAGAGCATGCCGAATCGGCTTTGTGCTTTTCGGTGTGCTGCCAACTCTGGCAGTTTGTGCGTGGATTGTTTGGTTGCACAGCCCCACTCGAAATGAAAATCGCCGTCAGGAAGTCGAGCGATATCTGACTGAGCACTGCGGCTTGCTCGTCCAAATCGACTCTCTCCAGCAATCACTCGACGGTACGATGGTTCTGTACGACGTCGCCTTTGTCGATCCCGAATCCCAATTGATGGTGGCTCGAGTTCGGTCGATTGAAGTTGTTCACCGCAGCGGCGAGATTGTGGCGATCATCAGTCAAGTCGATGTAGAACCCAAACAGCTTAACGTGGTTGCCGAAGTTCTCGAACGCCAGATGTCGCGACTGGGAACGGCGGGGACAAAAAAGGTTTGGCTGGAAGCGAACACCATAACGGTTAAAACTCAATCGTCTGAAGCCGATCGGACGTTGAGCCAAGTCCAGTGTTCTATTGAAGCTGCCAAGGATCGAGTCATGGCGTCGATTGATTGGCAGACGGCTGGTGATTGGCAGACAGCTGGCAGCGCTCACGCAACGGGAAGCCAAGACGGGCCCATTGCGACTTTGCGACTCGTTCGCGATCGAAAGATACAGCCCGCCTCGACCAGTTGGGAACTCGATTGCAATGGAACTCCCCTCCCCTGCTCGATCATGGCCGACTACATACCCGGTCTGGTCAACCTCGGTGATGAGGCGGAGTTCTCTGGAACGATTTCCTGCCGTCATGTCGAGAGAAAATGGCAAGTTGACCTTACGGGCCGGTTCGAACAGCTAGACTTGGACCGCATGGTTACCGGACGCTTCCAGCATAAACTCACCGGGAATGCGACCGCAGTTCTCAATCGAGTGACAGTTCGCGACGGCTGGCTGCAATCGGTTGCTGGAAGTTTGCAATCGGATTCGGGGGTGATCAGTCATTCGTTGTTGTCGGCGATGGACGCGGAGTTGCGAGTCCTCTTGCCGTCGACCATCGAACCGCAAGTAAGCGGTCTACAACGTTATCGCAAACTAAACATCGGCTTCAGTCTCGACGACGGCGCCGTGGCACTTGGCGGAATCGACAATGTCTTGATTTACTCCGACCGAATGACACCGCTGGTACAGATCGACACCGCCCCACGACCGATCGAGTCTTTGGTCCGAACGCTCGCACCACTCAATCGAATTCAAGTGCCTGCGACGCAAGAAGCATATGACTTGCTCAGATGGCTACCTCTACCGCGCCAAATTCCTCCCACAGAAATCGGCACGCGACCAACGTATCATCCCGTAAAACTAGATTAATACCCGTCGCGCGCCTTTTCCACTTACTCTTAATCTCATTCCTCTACTTCTTCTTGGGGCCCATTTCGCGGAAAGGCCAATCGGGAGTTCCGGGAGGATCTACTGCGACTGGTGATTTCCCCAAACCGAAGTCGGCTGGCTTGAGGTTGCGGTTCGGCCAAAAATTCTTGTCGCGAATGAAACCATAGAAGCTCGTGTAGTAGGGGTCGACGAATTCGACGTTAGCCTTTTTCGGTACGTCCAAGCCGGTAAGATGGAAGGCTGCATTGACGACGATTCGCCGAGCGTCCTCACTTACCAAGTCGACCGAAGCACCCATTGTTGTACAGAAGGCCTTCCCTTTTGCACCACCAGGAGATGTGTAATCACGAAGCCAAGCGAGAGCCATCATGGGATTGTTCTTTTTGCCTTCGATAGCTTCGGATTTGGGATCGAGTGTCTTGGTGACGGCGCCGCGTAACAAGACCGTTGCGTCGTCTTCTTTCAGGTTCTTAACTGTGTAGACGTCCGATGGAGCGAATACATCGCTGACGCTGTTCAATACTTCGTGATCGGCGTTTGCCTTTTCAATGATCCCTCGGCATCCTTCTCGTTTGTGGCCACCGTGGTGAGCAACCCATTGCTCGCCCAGGATCTTGAGTCCGAAGTAGCCCCATTTGCCGCGAAATCCGTGAGTGGCGGTTCGCAAACCAATCACGGGCTTGCCCGCTTCAATGAATTTATCGAAGGGCTTCATCGCTTCTTCCGATGGAGTTCGAAAGCGCGTCGCAACGATCATGAGATCGGCGTCGTTTAATGCGTCGAGACCAGGAAGGTTTTGCTGATTGTTGGGATCGATGAATCCATCCTTCGGGTCGATCGAAAACAATACGGTGCAATCGAAGCCATGATGCTGACTCAAGATCTTAGCGAGCATTGGCAACGCTTCTTCCGAGCGATATTCTTCATCGCCACTGATAAGAACGATTTTCTTACCTTTGCCAGGTCCGTCTTTCCCTTTGATGACGAGTTGTGCATGAGCTTGCAGCGGTACGAAGATTGCCATGGCAAAAAACAAAAGTAGTCGATTCAAGTTGAGGTTCATTGATTGTATCTCTGTTACAAAAGACTGGGTTGCCAAAAGGGACGCACAAGAGCTTGCCAGTTCGGCAAGAGTTGTAAGCTCCCTGGAATTTATGGCGGAAAACGTTTAGCTGGATTTTAACTTGTGGCGGCGCTGAATGCTCGCGTTAGAGAGCCGTTTTTGGCTCATTTCTTGCCTTCATTTCGTTAAACAGTTGGCCGCCCGCGACTTGACGTCCGAGGCTGTGAAGTAGCAGGCCGAGAGATTTAGTCGGTTCGCGGAAACCACTTTGAGCGGAACCGTTTGTATTGACTCCAACCTATGCTGCCCAGCCAATAAAGGGTTCGAAATAAGACGACAATTGCCGCCGCACCAATGACGAGTTGTAATGGAGTCACGGTGACTTTCTTGCTGACATTGGTCGGGGCCCTGGGAGCAGGAGTCGTCGCAACGGGTTGCTTGGCGAAGTACTCCTTCCAGTGGTCCACTCCAAAATCCGCTATGTCCATCGCCTCAGCGTCCGTTGTGCTCACAGGCTCAATGCGAACGTTACTCTCAGCGTCCACGTGTACTCGGAGCATCATGTCCCGCGCGGTATCCCCTAGTCCGGTAGCGGTGTAATGAACTGGTCGATTGGGATCGTCCCAGTGGAACAACGAGTACGACCAAGTCGCGCCAACATCTCCCGAGAACCAATAGATCGATTTGTTTTCTTTGGCGAGTAAATCGATATGCGGTTCGATCTTTTCGACATACCAGTCGTCGCGGAGATATTTGGCGCTATTGATATACGGTTTGATCTTCGACATTTCAGGGTGATCCGTGCACCAGATTAGCCGATGAGCAAATAGGAAGACATTCTTGACGGCTTCGTCTTTTAGGCAACGCTGGATCTCTGCTAAAAAGAACTCGTATTGAGCGCCTTCGATTTTGCCGTCAGCTAATTCCGTGTCGAGAACAATGAAGCGGGAGTCGCCCAGTTGGAAGCTGTGGTAAGTCGTCGTCCCGAACGCCGATTGGAAATCAATCGTGCCTGGTTTATCGTGGTTGCCGACGGCATTGAAGACTGGCAGAGGAATGCGTTCGAGCACTCGTTGCAGCTGTCGAACTTGTACTTCGTCGGGGCGGCGAAAGTTGTCGCCTAGCAGCATTAAGAGGCTGTCTTCACCGCTGTCAAAGCGGTAAGTGTTGGTCAGAAAACTTGACGACGGATAGACGGATTTCCGATTTCCGTGCGAGCCATAAAGGTGCCCTGCAACCCAGAAACTAAACGGCTGGCCGGATTGCACCGCCTCAAGCTCTTGGTGATTGTACGGCGAAGTCGGTTCTGCTTCGCTGCCGATTCCAAGAAGGCATGTGCATAGGGCGAGTTGTGTTAGCATCTGCATTGCGAGATCCTCTACAGTACGTAGGACATGCCAAGCTGCCCGACGGAAAATTTGGAAAACGAAGTCGCTCGAAACGGATAGCACCCCGCGATTTGTGCCAGTCGTTCGCGGAGTTTTTCGCTCGCCTTTAACTCAATGACCATTGCGCCAACGGATGGCTCGCGATAACGGTCATTGAACACAGCGTGGCACGTCTGGTCGAAAAAATGTAAGGCGGTGTCTATCGTCAGACGAATCAGACCGTCCGCGGATACGTAGTAGTCGCGGTGATAGTGGTTATACAAAACTGGATTACAGTGGCTCTGAAGCGAAAATGCCAAGTTGCCAATTGGAAACTTTCGTATGGCTCGGACGATGTCATTGTGGCGAGCGGCGTGCAGCGTTATTGGCCCGTCGCATTTTGCCGTTACCTTGCAGCCAACGTTTCCGCGCTTTTGCTTACTCTCCAATACCGACCACTCGGGTTCCGTCGTATCGCCATACCATCGCAGTCGCAACTTGCCTCGATCGGCTAGTCCTGCGAGGTTTACATGGAGGTCGTCGCGGTTTGTCGTGTCCAGGTAGAGACTGTTTACTCGGCGAGCGGGATAGGCTAGTCGAAACCCCGAGGGGTGACTGCCGACCCACGCGCGAATTCCATGCGCATTGGTTTCATTGGCCGCATATTTTATTTCGTATCGAAAGTCTGCTTGTGGTTGAGCGATCATTTCGTTTCGCCCTCGTAAAGCAAATTGACGTCAATTTTAGTGGTGGGAAATTCGCGTCCATCTAGTGCGACTGTGGAACCAGTTTGGCAGAGATGTCGCTGGTTAGAATCGTCGGAACGCAAGTCGGTCGCGTGCAGCGATGCCGGGCCGTATTCAAGCTTCTTGGTGTAAGCTGCCAAACCATAGTCGCAATCGGAGATGAACAATTTGGTCGCCGTGACCGTCGATTGGTCTTTACTGCAGACAGCGATTTTCGCATCTTGGACGGTAATGTTCTTCGCCGTTAAATGGCTGTTCTCGCCCGCGGAAATTGCTTTGTCCGCCACGCCTATGACGCTCACGTTTTCGATTGTGACCCGGCTACCACTGATATCAAAAGCATCGCCACCGATTTGCTCGAATTGAGTATTTCGCATTTCTCCTTCGACAAAGTCGCCATCGAAGGCATCCGAAAACGACTCGCGAAAAGTGCAGTTGTCGAAGAGAAACTTCGTGCGCATCACATTGACGGCATCTTCGCCGCGATGTCGATTGAATTCGCAGTGGTGGAATTCGACTGGCGATTCATAGAATGTTATTCCGCCAGTTAGTCTCCAGCCGGGCCGGGCGATACCAACTGTGTTGTAAACGTGAACGTGACTCCATCTCGATTGGGCTGCCGCGGTCACAAAAACCCCCGCCCAATTCTCAGCGGCGGCGATTAGCTTCACAGGGGAATCCTTTGTGCCCTCGCAACTAAATCGACCCTCTACATGAATGACCGCGTTCTTACTCATCGCCAGCTGAGTGCCAGCCGAAAGCACGAGATTCCATCCCGCTGGCAAGACAAGGTCGCCTGCGACGTTCCAATTGCCAGAGCGACTGCGGACTTGGCGATCTGCCGTATCCAGCTCCAAAAACGGATGCTGTTTTAGAACGTCGTCTATCTTCTCTACGCGTGGCCGACCCAACGACTGCGACCATTGATAGGCCATTGGTTGAAGCGGTATTTCGTGCCATAGTTCCGATCCGACGAGTCGAGCAACTACGGCTACAGATTGGAGACTGCTCTGTACTCCGCCGCTCTCAATCAGCTGTTGAAATTTGGTGTTCGAGTTGCTGAAAGTGCGAGGCTCAAGGCGTTGAATGGGGATAGCGATGACCTGGTCAACGGCTTCCTTCCCCGTAAGTGTTGTTGTTTTCAATTCTTTTATTTCAATCGCCAACTTCATGCAATTTCTCACGCGAACTGTGAGCGAAGACTGGGTTTGGTACTGATTTGTAGAGTCGATGCTGTAGGACCCCAGCGCGAGTGCTTTGATGTCTAGCAGTCGGCGAATCATCGTCGCTCGCTGTTCGATAGCGCTCCACACGTTTTGAGGTGTGTAATTTGGATTGTTGGAGAGAAGCTGCTCGTGGATCGCATACCAAGCCGGAGTCAGTTTGGTTTTCAGATTCTCGAGGTATTCGTTGGAGTGAAACTTATCGAGGTAGCGAACGTATGCAGAATTGATTTCGGGAGACTGCAGCAAGTCTCGACACCATTGATGCTGGATCGCCAGTACTCGATTGGACGGTCGGCGAGTTGCGTTGGTAAAAGTTGCATGAGGCAGGTACTTTTTACTGGCCGAATCGTATTGAACAAACAGCCCGTCGCTTAGTAATCGATCGCGACTCCACAGTTCGGCGATGGCCAGCACTTTGCCCCATTTGTCGGCATCGAAATAGTTCGAGACAGATTCGTTATTCTTGGTCACATGCGGAGTAATGACAGACGCAGCAGAATCGAAGTTACCCTTGCGCTGGTTCAGCATCCAAACTCCGTCTCTCGAACTGATTCCCCCGTCAGCACTTCCCTGCAAAAGGACGACTTCAGATTTGTCGTGCGAAATGCCTTCGAGTTGCAAATGAGCCATGAAGAGCGAGGCGCAGTCCCAATCGATTGGGTCGATGGGATCGAGACGCAGGTGTGGGCTGCTTAAGATCGAATTGTTATCGAACTGCTGTGTTGCGGCAGATGTCAGGGTTGCTCTCGGGGTCAGGGTTGAACTGTCGATATCGATGGCGAAGGACTTGGAGCCGGAACTTCGCATTTCGTCTTGCCAGTTTCTCAGCGGGGAGATGTTTGCTTTTGCAATTGCGGTGGGCGACGTCGAGAGTTCAATGTTGAAATAAGTGTTTTCTTGGTTGGCCGAGTTAGTTTCTTCACTGCCATCTTGGATAGCCGAGAGATGTAGTACTGGTAATTGGGGAATATTGTCCGGTCGCAAGGGCAGCGTAGCTACGACTTGGGGTTTCGTTTTGAACAACGGTTGAACGATGGCGGCAGTTGCAGCGCCGAGCATCAGTGACGCCAGCAACACCGCAATGACGAAGCTGCTGCGTCGCCGCGATGGCCTCTTCGATTCGGAGGTGTTGTTATGGATAAACATTGCTTAAGCGCCGGGCAAAGCGGTTTGGTCGATAAAGGTAACACTGGCTGTTGGGTAACTGCACTGAACGGCCTCTTGAACCGCGTTCAATTGATCTGCATTGTCGCAGTCGACGTAGAAGGTCCCCGCAAAACTGCCCGCTTGAACGTCGTAACGTCGTAAATCGACTCGCGATGTGTGCGCTTGAAGTACGCCTAAGACTTCCTTCAGAACAACTGGCTTCGATTGTTGGTCGGATGGCGGAATGTCAATGTTGAGATAGAGGTTGGGTGTCCATTTTCGAGCGGTCATGAGGGATCGAATCGTCAAGATGCCTAGTATTACGCCAACAGCTGCGATCGTGACTATTCGTTGGTCGGCACCAAATCCCAGTCCCAATGCGATTGCGAGGAACAAGTAAGCCAACTCTTCGGGCTCTTTGACCGGGGTGCGAAACCGAACGATCGAAAGTGCTCCAACAAGACCCAGCGAGAGAGCTAGTGACGCTTTCACGATCGAAATTACCAACACGGTGGTCAGTGCGATGAACGGCAGGACATTGCCGAACTTCTTTCGATTGGAAAACGTCGATGCAAAAGCATTGAAGTGCCAAGAAAGTAGGATCGAGAGACCCGCCGCACAGAGTAAGTTGATGACGACGGTAGCAACGGACAACTCGTTGGACATCGCCGCTTCGAGGTTTTCTAACATCCTAGGGCACTCGGAATTAAGTTCTATTTCAGTTCAAAATCACCGCGCAGAGGGAGCGCGGGATTGCAACATGAAATAGTACGTTCCGAATTAGCGGAAGAAACGTCGCAATTCGACGGGAAGCATCGATGGGATCTGCGCAGCCGTGTTACAAGCTGCGCAAATAGTACGACCGGTCGCGGTTATAGTGGCCTTCCTCTCCGCGGAAGAGGTTGATTCCGTAGCTACCGTCGCCAGACGGTGGAAAGCACTTGTTTTCATCCACGTAAACCATGCTCTGGCGAGCGTAGCTACCTTTCCTCGCAGCCTATCCGAGACAGAGGTTCAAGTGTGAGTCAGGTGTTTTGGTAGCCCGACGCGTGAGCGAGGGACGTACCTTGAGCGGCGGAGTCCCTCGCTCACGCTTCGGGTTACCATTTTATTCCAAACACCATGCGAGTTTCAAAAAATCACAGCCTCTCCGCGGTAGAGGTTTTTCCCGGTGCATAAGAACGGCGCATTGGATTTGCAGCCGAATTATCACGTCGCTGCTCACGGACTACGCATGAGCTGCCCCGCGCCGCGCGGGTTTCGATAGCCGCTTGGATTGGCCAAGCTACCGCCAACCGCTTTTCGCTCAACGCTGTTCAAAGGCGCCATCGCCCTCACCCCGTCCCTCTCCCAGAATTCGGCCTAATCAATATCCATGATTTTGGCTGGGAGAGGGGGCGGAAATCGCGGATGCGATTGGGAAACCGCATTTAGGAGCGACTTGTATTCGGTCTAGCGGCCAGCGCCAAGCCGAAGCCAAGGCCCATAATGACGAGGTTGAATAGGCACCAGGTCATAAGTCTGAACAATGCGCCTTCGGTGAATCCGTAAGAGTGCAGGCCAACACTTAGTTCGTTGACTCCAAACCAGGACCAACCGGTGACAATGTTGCCGCCGATAGCGAGTACAGCGAAACCTCGTTCGCGAACCATGCCGCACCAGCGAGCGTGTAATACGAGCGCATTCCAGAGGACGATGATCAAGGCCCCGTTTTCTTTTGGATCCCAACCCCAGAAGCGTCCCCACGAGTCGTCGGCCCAAAGTCCACCGAGTACAGTGCCAACAAAACTGAGGAAGAGAGCGAAACAAACGACGCCGTACGTCAGGGTGTACATGACCTTGCGAACTTCGGGCGACAAGCTGGAATTAATATTGCCCAAGACAAACATTATTCCCAGCCCGCCGGCGACAAAAGTTGCGGAGTATCCCAGCGTAATACAGATCACGTGGGTGGCCAGCCAAAACTGAGTATCGAGTACAGCGACCAAGACGGTGAATGTATCCCCGTCCGCTGCCAACGCATTGGCGATGTAAAGCGTCGAATAACCGATGACCGTGGCCAGGATGTTTCCGATGCCCATGCGAGTGATCAATTCCATGACGAAACAGCAACCGACAGCTGCCCAACCGATGAAGACAGCGGATGAGTAGAGGTTGGTTACCGGCGGTCGACCGGAAATGTAAACCCGTCCCCATAGGCCATACGTGTGCATGAAGAACGTGGCTACGATAATAGCCGTCGAGGCGAGCAGAATTGCTCGGCCAGTTGACTTGTTGATGATAAGACCAAACCAGCCGACGAGCCCGAGGACTGCGGCGACGATATACATGATTTGGCACAAGAAGAATGGCGAGAGGCGATTGAAGCCGTCTTCGTACTTAACTTTTTCCAGTCCCGCCGCATCTAGTTTTTTGGGTGGTTCTGTTCGAAGCAGATTGCGGTATTTTGAAATTGCCCCATTGGTGGCGTCCGCGTCACCCTCGCGGTGACTGCGAAGAATGTCTCCGAATCCCTTGGTGTATTCATTCGTGGAAACTACATTCATCAGGTGCGCGTAAACAAAAGGTTCCCACTTTTCTTCGCCGTCTTCCACGACTGGAACGACCAGCGGCGGATTTTTTTTGCGCAGCTTTCTGGAGTGTAGAATTGCGTTGCTGAGATGTGCCATTTTCGCAGAGTCTGGAACTCGCTCACCTAGCCGATTCACTTCATCCAACGGTCGACCAAATGTATCTTGGATTGTGAAGTACATGTCGAGACTACGGGCCAGGTCTAGCGACTTGCGCTGAATCGCCGATTGCCCTTCGGAACCTTCATCGCCCTCGGATACTTTGCGAGCTTCGTCGACTTGCTTCGCCAAATCGGGAATTTTCTCTTCGAATTCCTCCAACGAGTAACGGAAGCCAGCTCGCTTTTTCAGTCCCAGCAAGTCTTGGACATCGAGATTGGCGATTCGAAACACCTTGTGTTTTGCAGCGAGCCCGTGGTTTGCAATTACGTCGAGCAGCCAACGACTTGCAGGTTCTTTGCTCGTCACGGGCACACCGTTTTTCGTCTCGCCCGTTTCCATCTTAAACGTTTCGTATCCCGAAATGATCTTGAGAGTGTTTCGAGCCAGTGTGTCCAATGGTTTGATCCGCCCCTGATACATGACCGGCAAGCGACCGAAGGCAACGTAATTCACGCTGGTGGTAGATTCATCAGGCGAGTGCGCCTTGCGGACTTTTGCGTAGAAATACGCACCTGTCAGCAACATCAAGATCAACGCGATGCCCCAACTAATATATTTGTGTTTCGAAGGATTTGCGTCCGAATTAGCGAGTTCAGGTTTCAGTCGTTTGCGTTGTTGCCGAGTTAGATTGGGTGTGCCCGCCGTTGCGTCGGTTATGATCAAGTCGCCAGCCAACGCCTTGCGAACAAAGCGGATGAGCATCGATGCAAAGTGTGCGAACATTCCGATGGCCACCATCATGCAGCAGACATACGGAATCATCCAACCGGAGTTGGTGACAACTTGCAGGCTAGTCGTAACCTCGTTGGGAAAGCCACTTTGATAAATGGTCTCGCCCCGATAACGAAGAGGGTTATTCATCCAGATGTGAACGGTTATGTTCTCGCCTGTCGTGTCGTCATTGAGTACGACGTCGGACGAAAAATTTCTCGCTGTATTCGTGCCTTCGTAGTCGTCTTTACTGAAGTCAATCAATTCCAACGAGTAGGGTTTGTAGTTGCGTTTGAATCGTAGAAAGACTTCGTAGGACTTGTCGCCAAGTTTGATGGTTTCGGCGACGTCTTGCAGAGAATTTCCTTGCCACAGCAAATAAGTGCCGAGGTCTTTGTTGTTCTCCGTGTCGGTAAATTTGACGTAGGCTGCGGCGATATCCACTCGACTTTCGGAATCGGCACCATTTCCCTTACGCTGTTCCAAGGCGACATATTCTTCGCCTGCGCCAGCTGTTACCTCGATGTCTCTACCTGTCCGCAATTCCTCATCGTCATCGGCCCGGCCCATTCGTTCCAGCACCATGTCAAGGTTCCGTCGCGGAACGAGATCGGAGTTGTCGTAGAAATGAAGGAATTCAACCTTGATCGGCAGTTTCATCGGTCCGTCGGCAATGACGTCATCCAGTGTGATTTCTGGGGCGCGATCGAATTCACTTTCGGGCAAAACGAAGTGGAAGTCTTTGGTCTCATCGTTGGTGGTATCAATGATCGCAAGTTCAACTTCGCGGGTGTCGGAAGCAAAGTTGACGACTTCGCCTTCGCTGATGTGCATTTGTTCTTCAACGGCTTGGGCATCCACCCAGAATTCGCCAAACATCAGCAGCAAGATACCTGCGTGGATCAGCACGACTCCACCACGCCACTTGAAGATCATCATGAAACCGATCAACAGAATGACACCGGAGAGACCGCCTTGAATCAATTGCCAGAGGATTCGCAGGCCCGCTTCATCAATTTCGTTGCCGTAGCCAAACGTCCAGATACAGAAGCCCGCGATTGGTACTGCGATGATTCCAGCGATTACCGATTCGGCTCCACGTTTTGTCGCGAAGAAATAGGCGGCAAACCCGACACCAGTGCCAAACATTGCCAAACTGCTGTAACGGAAAATTTGCCATAACGCCCCCCAGCTAACTGGCGGCTTGCCTTGCAACCCCTCGGCATTGTGCCCGCCTGAAATGACAGCAAACGTCAACAGTGCGCCAATAATCGAAATGACGATTCCAAGAATTAAGCTCGAACCCTTCGCCTGAACTTTGAAGCGCATGTAGTGGGCAGAAATCAGGTTGATTGCCATCGCAATACCGATGGACATTCCACCAGGGAACGGGAATCCGCCGGAAATGTCTTGCATATCCGGAGCCCAGCCTCGAGGGAAGAAAACTTGAAATGGAATCCAAGCAACTGGTGCGCGGAAATACTTCTCGATCACTTCCCACATGTCGTCTTGAGTCTGAGCAAGCGTACCGACCAATACGATGAAGATGCCGAAGCTCAGCAGCACGACGGTGAACCGTAGTGATGCCAGAGCGGCGAACATTTCCCGAAAGATCAGACTTACGTAGTTGACGCTTCGAGGTGAGTTGTCGTTATTGGCTGCATCTGTCGCCATGGCTTGGGAGGCCTTTTATTTGAAGTGAATGGTCTTCAGGAATTCTTTGAAGCGGGCTTCTTCTTTTACGGCAGGTTTCGTCGGCCCGGTCAGCTTGATGAACCAGGAAATTCCGTTGCGGTCCACGATCGCCCCGAGAATAGTTTTTTCGGGACCCAATAAATTGACGTAATGGCCCGCGTTGCCGTCGATTTTCATCTTCACCGCTGCGGCTAGAACTTCGGCATCGCTGATCGACGTCGCGTCCGACGGAATACCCGCCTGACCACGCCAACGTCGAATGTTCGCCACCAAACCACCAGAATTACCGGGAAGATCGATAACGCTTACTTCCATCTTGTCGACTTCGTTGGGGATGCTGAAGGACGCTTTGCGGAATCCACCAGGTGCATCTTCGTTCCAGCCAGTGGGAACTTTGTAGGCCAACGAAGCATTGCCACCTTGAGGCGCTGCTGGTTGTGGTTGTGGTTGTGGTTGTGGTTGTGGTTGTGGTTGTGGTTGTGGTG
>Ga0115002_10005312_pt1 | contig 15240 bp, 16 predicted proteins | sample ArcticOcean_MG_C_8_FD_89576 | JGI IMG/M metagenome (GOLD analysis project Ga0115002, IMG submission 89576) | Marine microbial communities from western Arctic Ocean - ArcticOcean_MG_CB11_86 | ecosystem: Environmental > Aquatic > Marine > Oceanic | place: Arctic Ocean: Canada Basin | collected... | reverse complement strand
ATGGCAAAACTTTTACAATATGTTCAGACCACATACGGCACATGATGGGAAAACACCTTATGAAATGCTTAGATTGAAGCTGAAAACTAATTAAAACTGTAAACCATAGTCCAAAATGTCACAACAATTTTCACGGCATCCAATCAGGTACTTTTAACAAAATAAACATCGGTACTGGATTACAATGGGGTGGAATAAACATTGCCGAAAATTTTGCTGGGGTACAATTTGGATTTGTAAATTATGCTGAGACGTTAAATGGCTTTCAGATTGGGGTTGTTAACATCATAAAACAAGGCGGAATGTTTCCCTTTATGCCTCTAATTAACTGGCCATATACCGTCAATTAGTATATTTAAAGGTGGTAAATTAACTAAATTATAGGTGTTATTATGAATTTTTTCACATTACTTTTCGGTACGCTAATTATTTCGGTGTTGGTTGTATTGGCAGTAACTATGTCATTTAAGAAATCGATCAATTCTATTCTATTGCGCATCATCGGCGAAGATATAGCCATTGTCTGGCAGAAATTCCTGATGTTTGCCCTACTCGTCGTTGGCGTAGGCGCAGGTGTAAATGTTCGAAAATTAGAACGATTTATTGCACCTATCACAGAAGACAACCCGCGACCAGATTTGACTCTCGAATTCTGGGTGTTGGAAATTTACCGCACTTTGATAAGCACACTTGGCGGTATGGCGTGGGCATTATTGGTGTTTTTTCTGTTTGCTCTGATCGCTTTTGTGATTGTGAAAGGTCGCGAGAATAAAACTTGATTTTTATATCTCTAAATATACATAAATATTTATCTTACAGTCTCTAAAGAGCTACAATAATAAATAGATGAGTGTTGATATGTCTTTGATTAAAACAGCGATAATTCTTGCTTTCATCTCAAATTTCAGTCTGGGATGTGCCGCTTTTCGGTCAGAAATTTCTGGTGGTGCAAAGGATGCCCTCGTAAAGAACTATGGGGAAAAACCGGTGAGTGTTCTATTCATTTTCAGTCACAGCAGGTTTCGCAAAGGACTCGATGCCATTCCCAAGCTCAATACCAAACGTCAGATTCTTAGCGGATTTGACGATATTTTTTATGATGCTTTAACAGGATATTAGCAATGTAGGCTCATATTCAACTTTTACAGAGTATTCATCAGATGTAAATGATCCGGCGCGGCGCGGCCTGAAGGACAGTTTGATCTCAACTCACGACTACACTATAAAAATGAGATTTAAGAAGGAAACTTCTTTTGTCAAAAACTTTTTGGGGAACCTATTGTCAACAGTAACCTTAACGCTCGTTCCCGCACCTTATACTCAATCCCACTCATTGGAGACAAAAGTGTTTAACTATAACGGAGAGATAGTCGCACAGTATAATCATCGTGCTTCAGTGACAAAGTGGGTTGAAGCACTGTTAATTGTGATTTATCCTTTTCATACCGAAGAAGCGAAAGACCGAAGAAATTTATGTAGCTATAATACATGATGTTTTTAGGCAGATAGACAGTCAGAAGATATTACAGATTCAATAAGTCATCTGTTATATCTTCTGACTGTGCCGAAGGCCGGACTCGAACCGGCACACCTGTTAAGGCGCCACCCCCTCAAGATGGTGTGTCTACCAATTTCACCACTCCGGCGGTTGGACTATTATTATAGCTATGACAGAGCCTGTCGTCAAGTAATTTATCACTAAAAATTTATGTCTATAAAATTGATGTGGTTTTTGTTGACGAATTATAATCATCATAGTATATTACTGATCTTAATATTAATAGGATTGAAATGTTTATAGTAAAATCATTGCTAATAGGTGTTCACGTAATAACCTCTATATTACTGGTGGTTGTCATCTTGTTGCAATCATCCAAGGGTGGCGGACTGTCCGGCACATTTGGCGGCGGTGGAGGTCAATCATCCTCATTTTTGGGTGCACGGGGAACCTCAACAGTATTATCAAAAATAACAAATTACCTTGCAACTATATTTCTCGTGTTAAGCTTTTCGCTTTCCATGATGGCTGGGGCAGGATATACACCCGTTAGTGTAACCCAAAAAGTTTTAGAAGCCACACCTGCAGCGTTCTTACCCGAAATAGAGGATCTGACTCTTGGAGCCGGTGTACAAGAAGGGGCTAGCGATGAACCAGTTTTGAGCCCAGACGAGTCTGAGAATACTGAGTAGGCAATTATAAATTGCAGACTAAATAGTGTGTTGGGGGTAACTACAGATTGCCGGGGTGGTGAAATTGGTAGACGCGCTGGTTTCAGGGACCAGTGTCTTACGGGACGTGGGGGTTCGAATCCCCCCCTCGGCACGGATGTTATTGAAGGAAAGTAAAAAGTTAAAAATGAATAATAAACCTATCACCATAGTTTTACAGAGCTTTATTCTAACAGTATTATTATTTGCAAGCTCACTTGCCGAAAACACAGCTTTACCATCGGAAATTAATAGAGAAATAAATATGGACGCTAAAATAGATCATCTTACCATTCCATTTAATACTATCAAGGGTGAACCATCCAACTTGGCGCATTTCGGTGATAAGGTCATTTTGATTGTTAATGTAGCGAGCAAGTGCGGCTTTACCCCTCAATACAAGGGCTTGGAAGCTCTCTACCGCAATTATAAGGATCGTGGATTGGTCATTATCGGATTTCCTGCTAATAACTTCGGTAAACAAGAACCGGGTAGTGATGAGGAAATCATGGCATTTTGCCAGAGCAAATATGAGATCAGCTTTCCAATGATGTCAAAAATTAGCGTGCTTGGTGAAGATATCCATCCGATTTACAGTTGGCTTACGGTTGGATCCGCTTTTCCTGGTGATATAAACTGGAACTTTAATAAATTCTTGTTAGATCGTCAAGGCAATATTGCGGAACGGTTTGGACCAAAAACTAAGCCCTCGAACAAAAAACTTGTGGTAAAAATTGAGGAATTGCTGGGAAATACTGATTAGGTCTGTTCCCCGACTGTGAACAGGCTGAGCGGGAATAGAATTCCGCTCCGTCGTTGCGAGGTGCGTAGCACCGAAGCAATCTCTATACTCTACGTTACCAATGAGATTGCTTCAAACGGCTATCGCCGTCTTCGCAAAGACGTATATGTTTTCCTATTCCCGCCTTGTCCTTTATGGTCAAGGATTTTAATTAGCTTAAGCCCACTCGCCACTGCGATACATCTTGCAATAATTCCCTGATTTCGTCGCTATCTATTATCTCTTCAAGCGTGATTTTCATCAGTGTTCTTCATGCCAAACCGATTAAGCAATACCCACAGGTCTAAGTTGCGCTCTTCAATCTCCAATTCATATTCACTTTCGCTCGCAATTTATCCCAAATCACGCCAATCTTTTATATCCGCACCTTTCCAATATCCTGCAAAGGTAGGCATGTCATACAAGTTGAGGCTGGCTATAGTCTGGGTTGAAATATTGCGACTTTCCACTCCCGATTCACACTGAGGTATGTGCATCCCCAAATTTAATGGCGACGCATCGCATTGCCAACTGGGACATCCCCATGAGCGAAGCGCCGGAACATGACATGACCTGGTACACTTCCTATTACGACATCCGCTCGACTTACGCTATTAACCCTGTTGACAGCATCGATACGATCGCATTAGCCGGATCACAGAAATTCAGTTACGGCTGGTACAACCTGCCAAACCTAAACTTTGACAACCCAGATGTGAGGAAATAATTTATTAAAATGTCATTGGATTGGGTTAGAAAATATGGTATTGATGGCTTCCTCTGTGATGTAGCCTAGGGTCCACAAGAGCGTAACAGTCAGTTCTGGGTTGATTGGCGAGCTGCATTGAAGTCTATCAAACCGGATATCCTCCTGCTTGGTGAAGCATACAGTAACGATTGCGGATTCGATAGCGGCGATAATAGAGCCCAAACCAGAGCCACTTATATACTACCTCGCTCAATGCTATCCCAATCCCTTTAACCAAGGTACTGTTAATAATTTTGGATTATCGAATGCATCAGACGTTGTATTTAACGTATATGATGTTTAATGACGAAAGATAGTCGAGGTATTGAATTTCAATATGATGGCTGGTAAGCAATCAAATTATTGGAATGGTAAGTCAAAGATTGGAAATGATTTATCGAGTGGTGTATATTTATATCAGCTAAATTCTTATAAGTTTTCTAAAACTTATAAGATGATATTGCTAAAATAATATTTGCTTTTACAGAAACGGTCGGAAAAACATAATTAACCAAGGATAAGAAATGACTTTTTTTATTAACTCAATGTTTTTGTTGCATCTACTCTCAGGAGTATTCATTGGCGGGACGGCCTTTTTAATCTATTTTTTCATCGCCCCCGCAGTCCGCGAGCTTGGACCAGAGGGTGGGAAATTTATGCAGATATTACTGGGAAAATATAAGCTTCCAACTTGGGCAAGCCTGTTTGGAGTTATAAACATCGCGACAGGTTTCTACCTGTTGTTCATTAAGTATGGTCATAGCTTTAGCTGGGTCCGCAGTAATTCTGGGCTTGTCTTGCTCATAGGAATGATAGCGGGTTTAACAGCTTGGACACTGGGAACCTTCGTTTTCCAAAGACCAGCAGCTAAACTCATCTATCAGATTGGTGCTGCTATCAAAGAATCCGGCGGCGATGCGACACCCGAACAAATGCAGGCTGTTGACAAAGCAAAACTTCGCATGGCTTTGGGAGCAAAGCTATCTGTGATACTAATCACAATTACTATCGTCAGCATGTCGCTTAGTTTGCATTTGTGAGGGATGAGTTAAAATTCGAGTTATGGGTAGGGCGGGCGTCCCTGCAGATGTTATTAAGGTGATTAATTTAACTAACAGGATTAAATGAGACATTACAGATTCCGTTTTTGGAATCGTGAAATTACCATCGCACTTATAATTTTAGTATTCGGCTTTATCAAAATTACCCATGCGATGGTCAAATCAGAAGACGGGGAGGTAAAATTTTCGCACACCAACGCAGGTGCGAAATCCGTTTATCTCGTGGGTGAATTCAACGATTGGGATAATTCTTCAATACCAATGAAACGTGATGCTAATGGAAATTGGCAAATCAAAGTCGCATTGTCAGTAGGATTCTACGAATACAAATTTATAGTCGATGGCAAATGGACTCATGACACCGCTAATCCGCCAACGGTAACAAACAACTACGGACAGCCCAATTCGGTGTTTTATCTGAACTCGGTCGGAACGGTCGAGCTTCGGGCTCCGTCAATTGAAGATACACAGGCTCGTAAGTCATCAATTGCTGGCGACGGTTTTATCTATCTCTCGATTATCTGGCTCCAACATCAGCCTTATTATCTTGACGCTTCCAAGGATCAACTTGTCGGTCCGTGGGTGCGCACCCACACTACCAAAGATTATTACGATATGACGGCAATGATCGCCGAGTTCCCGGATATTCACGCAACTGTTAGCCTCACACCTGTATTGCTTCGGCAATTAGAAATATACTACGTTGACCGCTTGAAAAACTTTTATCTTGAGAATGAAAATCGCATTGATGCACCGGCTTTCATGGAAAAATGGCAAGGGAAAACCGATCCATGGGTTGACTTGATGTTCAAAGAAACATCTGATTTCGATGCTGATGATGAAGAGTATTTATTCCGCGCAGAGTGGAGCTGTTTCAGTATTTCTCGTGTAATTATGAATCGATTTCCAGAATATGCTGCATTGAGGAATAAGAACACAGAGAAATTTACAACAGAGGACAAACGCGACCTGAAGTGCTGGTTCTGGTTGGCAAATTTTGATCCCGACTTTTTGACAGGTGCGGTTGAGTTGGTTGATGGATCGGTGGTTGATTTAAGTGATATGGTCAACACCAAAGATGGTCCTACATGGGTGCGAGGCAGACATTTCAGCGAAGACCATGCCAACCGTTTGGTAGCGGAATTTTACAAAATTGCCCATGCGGTGATTCCTTTACACCGTAAATTAAAATATAATGCTAAAAAACATTCGGGGCAGGTCGAGCTTATCACCACCCCCCTTTTTCATCCGATTCTGCCCCTTTTAATTGATGCTAATGCTGGCATGTCGCCATCAGATCGAGCATCCGATGATCTCGACTTCAAATGGGAGAAAGACGCTCGATTACAGATTTGGTATGCGCTAAATGACCATTCTGCACGCTTTTCAGGTCAACTACTTGGAATGTTGCCTTCTGAAGGATCGGTGTCACAGGAAGTGGTCGATTTAATCGCAGTGCCCGGCTTTGACGTACAGTGGATAGCGACCGGCGATGGTGTGCTTGCCAAATCAAAACCTGTGGGAATGATCGCTGACACGCCTTATCAAGTCACAGGGAAAAGTGGGAAAAGCATAGCCGTTTTCTTCCGCGATACTCACCTCTCTGAGTTGGTGGATTTTCGCTATCAGCGGATGCAGCCGGAAGATGCTGCTGATGACCTAATTAGACAAATTAGATCCAAAGCACCCACATCAAAGGAGGACACCGTTCAAATAACTATCCTGCTCGTTGGTGAAAATGCTTGGGAATGGTATGAGCATGATGCTGATGTTAAACAGTTTTTGCGGTCTTTCTATCAAAAACTATCAGCTTTACAAGTTGACGGTCGGTTAATGACCGTTACTCCAGCAGAGTATCTAACAGGTAATCCGCACAGAGGCATTACTGCTCACCCCATAGAAGACCTGCCACTAATCGATTCGCTTTGGTCGGGGTCGTGGATACGAGCGGACTTTTCGACATGGATTGGTGAAGCAGAGGAAAATCGAGCATGGCAATGGTTGGCACGAACGCGGGCGGTGCTTGAAGAATATTTAATATCAAATCCAAAAGTAACCATCACCGAGCCACACTCAAACGTGCTGAGCAAGGTGTTTTCAGAAATGTTTGCTGCAGAGGGCTCAGACTGGACATGGTGGTATGGCAAAGACCAGAATTCGGGTGACGGCGACATAAGGTTTGATATGCTGTTTCGCAATCATTTAACGCAAGTTTACCGGGAGCTTAAAGCAGCAGGGTGTGACGTAGAAATTCCTGATATTCCCAGCTTGTTGGATGATAGTGATGGTATTAAACGAGGCACTGGTGCTATGGCACCGGGAGAATAGCTGATTATTAACAAATTAATAAATATCCTATTAATTTCGCTTATTCTGGGATTATCTGGTTGTGATAAAGATACTGGAAAAACCAAAATTTCCCTATGGCACCAGATGCTCTATTCCGATAGTATGGTGCTTGCCGAGCTGATTGAGCAATATGGGATTACTCATCCTGATATAAAGATCACTACTATTTACCGTGAAACTGAGGAACTGCGCAATGGTTTTCAGAATTCCGCACTGGCGGGCTCGGGACCGGAATTGGTATTTGGACCTTCAGATCAGGTTGGACCCTTTGCCACGATGGGAATTGTTCGACCATTGGAGGATCTCTTTGATTCTGACTGGTTGGTTCAATTCAGCTTACAGGCTCACACGCAGTATGAAGGTCATGTCTATCAGATTGGAGACAGGACGGGGAATCATCTCGCACTGGTTTATAATCGTGATCTGATAGACAAGCCACCGATAAATAGCGATGAGCTTATTCGCCTTGCCAAGGAGCATACCATAGACATAGACGGAGATGGCAAGATCGACCGCTATGGTTTGGTTTGGAGTTTTACCGAGCCATACTTTTTCATCCCCTTTCTTGGTGGGTTTGGTGGCTGGATCATGGATGAAAATTTCAAGCCCACACTTGACAGCGAAGCCAACCGCAAAGCACTACAATTTGTAATAGATTTCCGTGATAAGCATAAAGTTACTCCAATAAATTGTGACTATGAAACTGCCGACTCGCTGTTCAAAGAAGGCAAAGCGGCATTCATAATTAATGGTGACTGGTCATGGTCTTCATATGCAGATGCTGGGATTAACATCGGAATTACTCGTATTCCTCAGATTAGCGAAACGGCACTATGGTGTACGCCGATGATTTCTCCCAAGGGCTATTCAATCAACGCCAACATCGATCCCGATAAAATTGAAGCTGTGACAGAATTTGTAAAATTTTTATTTTCGGTTGATTCTCAAAAGCTTCTGGCGAGAAATACCGGAATGATCCCCACCAATTTGATCGCACTTCAGGACACCATGTTCAGTAACAATCCAATACTTTCAAACAGCCTTGAACAGATTACTGTGGGCAGGCCGATGCCAGTTGTTCCCGAATTGATCGCAATCTGGGATGCCATGCGACCGGCGTATCAAGGTGTGCTCAGTGGTTCATTGACCGCTGACCAAGCTGCAAGACAAATGCAAGAGGTGGCTATGCAAAAGATCATTGAGATGAATGATATCATCCAACCTGCTGAATAAATAAACTGGCTTTTAGTTTATGATGGTTGTTGCACTGGGAGGGCTGCAATCGATACCACATCATTTGTACGAGGCTGCAGATATTGATGGTGCGGGTTCTTGGACGAAATTGAAGTTGATTACCCTTCCCTTACTGAAACCGGTTATGACACCGGTGATTGTGTTGGGTCTGGTCTGGACATTCAATAACCTTATTGTAATCTGGCAGGTTTCAATTGCCGGCGAACCTTCGGACAGCACCCCATATTTTGGTCTCATTCGTTTATAAGAGTGACTTTAACCTCAATTGATACGGCTATGCTGCGGCGACGTCGGTAGTGATATTTGGAATCTTGTTTACATTCGGGCGGTTTTTCCTCCAGCGAGCGAGGGCGACGGAGACGGTGTATTGATGAAGCTTTTCAGTATTGCACTATCTTTAATTATAAAAATAAGTTTCAGTTTGAAAATGGCTTCAAATTTTCATCATTTTATTTATAATACTTATCTTTCTGTACTTGATACCGTCTCGAACAGGACAAGCCTGTACTGTAAATCTAGTTCTTACACTGCAAGCACTACATGGTTAATTCTGGATTCCAGCTTTCCTGCATTTCCAAGAATGAAGAAAAGGGTCACGTCGTTGGGTGCGAAGCGAAGCAATCTCATTGCTAATACAGAAAATAGAGATTGCTTCGTCATTGCATTCCTCGCAAAGACGGTATTCTCGAGCAGTATGTTTCGTTGGAATGACGAGGAATGTAGCATAGATGCTTGAGGTTGTAACAGCTTAGTTAAAGAGTATTGATTGCGGATTTTTGTAACTGTAAGGGTTAAGTTTAGAACCACGATAGTAAATTAAAGATTGTATCAATCTACACCGTATTGCTAATCTTCGTCATAATATCAGTATATCCTATTGTCATGGTCTTCAGCAGATCGCTCAGTCCCGATGATCGGCTGTTATCTACATTTCAGGCAATAATCCCACAAGATGCAACATTGGATAACTTCGTTGAGCTTTTCGTTGAACGACCATTTTTTACGCTGGATGTGGAATAGTTTTGTCGTAATATTTGCCGTTACTGTGCTCGGAGTCTCGCTCGTATCAAGTGCCGGGTATGTCATGTCTCGGTTTAAGTTTGTAAGCAGAAAAGCAGCTATGACCTCGATATTAACCTCACAGATGTTTCCCGCAACAATGTTATTATTACCATAGTATTTTCTGATTAGCCGAATGGGACTGATAAATACATATGGAAGCTTTATAATAATATACAATGCTACAGCTTAGAAGAAGCTGCGATATAGATGGGTGTACTAATATTCAAGTATATTACATGGTCGTAATGCTGCTCCCCACACCGATGTTGGTCATAACTGCTCTGTTCGGCTTCATGTCATCCTGGTCAGAATATATCGTTGCTGCACAAATTCTTCAAGAACCCAAGCTGTACAGGCTTCCGCTCGGACTAAAACAGTTTCAGCAGAACATGTCCACTGAGTGGGGGCTATGTGCTGCTGGAGCATTAATTGTGGCAATACCGATAGTGGTGTTGTTTTTGATAACGAACAAATTGTTGATTAGCGGTCTTACTTTGGGGGGTGTTAAGGAGTGAACCTAATTAGATTTATTATGGCAACTGAGCAATCTAATTGCAAATAGTAGCATACGCCTCCGTGCGTGTACAATGCGCAACAAGGGACGATAATAGGACTATCCGCAGGCTGGGACGCTAATGGCATTCTATTCGCAGGCAGGGACGCCTACGCTACTGGGCATTGAATTTATATAAATGGAACTTAAAATGGCAGTGATAAAACTTAAGTACGTGTTCAAAACCTATCAAGGGGATGTAACCGCAGTCAATGATTTTCGCATGGATATTACCGACCGCGAGTTTATTGTGCTGGTCTAACCTTCTGGATGCGGGAAATCTGTGACGCTGAGGATGATAGCTGGGCTGGAGAGCATAACCAGTGGAAATATTTCGATAGGCGGCAAGATCATAAACGAGGTGCATCCCAAAGACCGCGACATCGATGTGGTTTTTCAAAATTATACCCTCTATCCGCATATGAATGTTCGGGAAAACTTAGCATTTGGGCTAAAGCTTATAAAAATTAAGCCAAGTGAAATTGATAGCAGAATAATTAACGCGGCAAAAATCCTAAAACTTGACGAGTTTTTGGAGCGTAAACCCAAAGCATTGTCCGGTGGCCAACGTCAAAGAGTAACACTCGGCAGAGCAATAGTCCGCAAGCCGAAAGTATTACTGTTTGATGAACCACTGTCGAACCTCGATGCCAAGCTACGCTGACAGATGCGTGTTGAAATATCGCGCCTGCATAAACTTCTCCGAGAGTACGATGAATTATGCGACCCACGATCAAGTGGAAGTTATGACAATGGGTACACGGATAGTGGTAATGAAGGATGGTGATGTACAACAGATTGGCAACCACGTTTGAGATTTATTACTGCCCCGTAAACTGTTTTGTCGCTGGTTTTATCGGCTCGCCCGCGATTAACTTTATCGAGGGTTAACTGAACAGTGGCAAGTTTAAGGGCAAGGGATTTACCTGTCAACTTGGTCAAACTCAAGCTGAGTATATTCCCGAAGGAAGGGTAACTTTGGGAATAAGACCGGAAGATCTTTTAGTTGGTAATATTTCTGAGGTTGGCTGTGAGTTTCAAGCGTTGGTAGAGCTTGCAGAACCGATGGGTGTGGATACACATTTGCAATTAGAGGTAAATTGATTGGAGCTTGTTGCCAGAGTAAAACCCGAAGATAATAGTGGGCAAGGGAAACGAATTACGATGGGGTTTATAGCTGAGAAGGCACTATTTTTTAACGCTGACAGTGGAGAAGCGTTGGGTTAATATTACATTGTTAAAAAACAAAAAAAAGCGGGACATAGTTTCCTATGCCCCGCAAAATAATTATCCAAAAAGTATAGCTTGGATTTATTTCAGATAAAGAATCTTTTGACTCTCTGTATTGTTACCTGAAGTTAGTTTCAAATAGTAAACGCCAGCAGACATTCCTACAACATCACCATCCAAATTAACACTATAATTTCCAATTGACTTAAAGTTATTAACCAAGGTTGTTACTTTACGACCAGAAATATCATACAGGTTAAGCTCGACCATTCCAGCTCTATCAAGGCTGAAAGGAATCGTCATGCTCGAGTTGAATGGATTCGGAAATGCTGATTCTAAACGGAATTGAATAGGAACATCACCATTGATTGGAGGTGCTGAATTCTCCCCACGATTATACCAAGTCCAAATTCGATTCATAAAATTATCAAGATCATGTGTCGCTAAAAATCCTGAAATAGATTCTATTGGGAATGAAAATAGCAGTGTACGGAAATTTTCACCATCATACATGACACCACTCGTTCCGGTGTGTTCGTCTCCACCGCGGTTACCCCAATATGTGATTGGTACGCCGCCATCAAGAGCAGTCAAGCTCGGGCTTTCATCAGGAGCACCCGGTGCATCACCATTTCTGGTACCACCAGCATACAACCGAGCACCCTCAAAGAATTCGGCGTCAGCTTCACCATGTATAAAATGCTCACCCGTATCTAATTCGTCTAATTCAGCGTGGAAGTAATCTCGCATAAGTTGGCTATCGCCATTCTGTTGCACATAACTATAGCTGGAAAAAACTACCGTACCGCCACCGTCAAGATAATCCATAATGGATGCTTCTTCGAATTCATTAATAACATCTCCATTTTCATTGAAGGTGTGCCAAAGAACTATATCGTAATTTTCCAATAGATCCATGTTGATCATCTCATCATCAGTACGAATGTAATGATCTGCCCACGGGAAATTACCTTCACCAAATACGCTTAGCATCCAATCAGATGCAATCTCATTTGGAGTTGAAGTTACAACGAGAAATGGAGGCCAGCCAACCATTTTTTTAGAATCTATAACAACAGAAAAATTGTGCGCATCAGAAGTATATTCGAGGCTGAAAGTCACAGGATGAGCTACTGCATCATCAGGCACGCGAAAAATAATAGGATCACTGTTATTATTAATTTCACCACCATCTTCAAGTACATCAAAAGCAAAGACACCATTGATGATTTCAATGTTTTCGTCATCCGTGGTCAATGTAATAACCATGTCCTCGAGATCAATTCCATTTTCAGGGTTGAATATTGAAATCTTGATTTCGCCTGATTCACCAGGCTCCACACGACCGTCATCGTTTGAATCTTCACCATCAGAAAAATCTAATTCTTGTGAAAATTCAGTGATTTCAAGTACGTTTTGTGCTTGATGGACCGAACGGTCAGCGGCTTGAACCCAGCCCACAACAATAAGATTGGAAAGTTCTAAGTCATGCCAACCCAATTCGCTGATATCCTGAGTAAAATTAAAACTTTTTGTTTCATTGCTTTCAATGCTGAACGAAGTTCCTAATGCATTAGGAATCATTTTTACCATTGCATCAAAATGATCTCGTTGTCCGGTAGGTGCATTATACTGCACATAATCTTCATTAAGTGAGATATACAGTCTTACATTATTGAGATCCTCTTCAGCGGTTAGTGTAGCGGACACAATTAATTGATCACTGAATACAACTGCTGACATATTAAAAGATACGGGAGCTTCTTCGTTTTGTGCTGCTCGAAATGCAGCCTCAAAAGCGTTTGCTGATCGCTGACCAGCGTAAGTTGCGCCATCAATTTTGAAGGTAGGTACACCATTAACGCCATAATAACTGGTAGTCCTTTGTCTAGCGTCAGGTGGATTATCAAGATACCATGGATCATTTCCGGCACCTGGCCACCAGACATGTATTGCTACGGATGCCACTACATCATCCCCAGCCGCCTCCAAGCCACTCTCCAATGCTGCTGCAGATGCTGCACAAGGTGGACAAGTCGTTGAAGTGAAATCCTCAAGTAAAACCTTTCGTTCAAAAGACCATCCCAATTGTGTACTTGCCAAGCTGACTATCAAACTTAGACAAAAAACAGATAGCAAATTAATATGCAAATTCTTCATAAATATATCCTTTATCATTTATTAAATGGGCACCACACTCAAAATAATAGCACCTGTTATGTTAATTAAATCCCTTTCAATCTCATACATTATACGATCATTTATCATAAAGTGCAAAGCTGATTAGCTGTTATTATACTAATCCGATTAACTTTATATAAAAGAATCACGCAATTTTGACGATAAAAAGCCATTGCGAAACTATTCAGTTAGCAATGGCTTGTCCCCCAATATTGTTTTTTTGGGATAGTTTTTCAACTTATCACTATTTTGGTGAATATTCAGTATCGCGAACTTTAACTTCTGCGACATTTGAAAATCGTGATTCGCCATCTGGTGTATATGCACAAACACGGTAATAGTAACTGGTATTGAACTTTAATCCTGAATCCGTAAAGTATGTGACATTTGGATTTATAACACCTACTTGAATCCAAGGATTATTGTATCCTTCCTTCCGCTCCAAGTTAAAGGATATTTCATCGGTGGAATTATCGTTCCAAGTTAGTAAAACAACACCATTATGTGAACTGTCATTGGTTCCAGTATTAACTACTTTGCCATTCAATCCTGAGGGTGCTTCATGCGATCCACCTGAATCAGATATTGATCCGCCCGGTCCAGTTGGTGATTCAGTTGAACTACATCCACTGATCGCGACTAAAACAAGTAACATCGCAAAAGTGCTTATAAATATTTTTTGTGTTCTAAGGCTTAACATCTTATTCTCCATATTTTCAGATAAAATTAATTTAATATTTGTATTTGATTATATGATAAGCTAATACCGTGCCAATTTACAACTTTTGGTATTACAATATGTTAAGCATGACACCATGATGTGATATGATCGGCTATATAAATATGCTGTACGATTTCGGACAGAGCAGGTGTAAATAGGATTGCGAGAATCAGGCGTAAATAAAATTTATTCATATTCAGTACTAAGCTGAATATTCTGATTCACCTATAATAAGATCAACAATGGATAGAAGCCAAAATTGATGAAGATTTTCCACAAAGTTATAAGCGCGGCTATCTGCCCAAAGATTTATATCGCCCATTGACCGGAGATCATTGTTTGGATCATGTCCGGACAGCGTTATGACATTGGCAAACTCCATCTTTCGAGCTGCTTTGCACCCATTGAGGATGTTTTTGGAGGTGCCGCTTGTGGATATGGCGATGAAAACATCCCCCTCATTGCCATAGAATTCTACTGCTTTCTCAATCCAACGTTCATAGCCATAGTCGTTTGCAAAGCATGTAATCAAATCAGCTTCATTGAAATTAATGCACCTTACCTTGGCATTCTTGGTCAAATCAACACTAAAGTGGCTCGAAATAGCAGCACTTCCACCATTTCCAACAATGATAGTTTTTCTACCGTTCTTATTTGCTTTTTGGACAATATCACTGATCTTAATAAGATCATCAATTTTGTCGTGGGTAGTTTCAACTACCTTTATAAATTCATTGGTATAATTTTTTAGGAACTCGCGATTCATAAATTACTAACGACCTCATTATTGTTCAACTTTATATTTTTGGTAGTTTGTACAATCGGATAACATACAAGGAGGTTGATCTGTAATTAACACTTTCATAAGTCTTTCCAATTTGGATACTTCTCGCCTACCAACCAAAATACCATTTTCATATAGCGGGAAAATTGTTATTTCCAAAAAAACAAATCCTAAAATAGTAGCATGACGCAACCAGAAAGCATATTTTCAACAACAAATTTATTCAACTTACACTTGCGAGCCCATGAATTGTGAATCACTCTAATCGAATCCTGACACATAGGCGTAATTGCACTATTTATTTTTTT
>Ga0115002_10005311_pt1 | contig 15241 bp, 14 predicted proteins | sample ArcticOcean_MG_C_8_FD_89576 | JGI IMG/M metagenome (GOLD analysis project Ga0115002, IMG submission 89576) | Marine microbial communities from western Arctic Ocean - ArcticOcean_MG_CB11_86 | ecosystem: Environmental > Aquatic > Marine > Oceanic | place: Arctic Ocean: Canada Basin | collected... | reverse complement strand
TCTGCGCCGAAAGGATGCCGAGCGGAATTCCAAGCGCTGCGGAGATGAAGGTCGCTATCACGACGATTGCAAATGTCGAGAGGGCCGGTTCCATCAAGTTCAGGACGGTGAGGACGAGGAGCAGGCTGGCCGTAACTATTGCGAGCCTTCTGCCGACAACTTTGTAAGCAATGGCGGTGGTAACGCCTATCACCAGCCACCACGGAAGCGCGAGCAACCACTTTTCCAGCGGGAGCAGCGCACGCCTGAGGAATTCATCGCTGCCGGTTTTCAGTGCCGGCCTCCACTGAGAGACCATCCAATCGACACGATCATCGAGCCAGTTCGCAATATCCTTACCTATCAACCAGCTTTCGGGCACGCTTCCTGCGTCTCCAAGCAACGTTACGAATGTGCCGATGAAAAGTCCGATCCCGAGAACACGCAACCACGGCGCGGCGGGAACAATGAACCAGATGACAAGGAACCCTGCTAAGTTCGGCCAATGCGGAATCGGCAGCGAGTACCAGACGATAGTGCTTATGATCAGGGCCGCCCAGCCCCAGGCCGGGAGACGTAGGCGCAACGTGGCGTAGTGAAAGGCCTTGGAAGCCATGCTGCTATTCGTATTCGGAGATTCGCCTACAAGGACTGGAACCGGTTGCTCTACGCCGAAAGGGTTCCGAACGGAATCCCAACCGCGGCGGAGATGTCTGAAACCGTTCGAGTTGATGTCTTTCTCGGCCATCGTTAACCTTCAGCCCCTTCGGACTGTTTTTCGAGGATATTTTCGACGCCATCCCGGACTATCGAGTCTAGCTGGCAGGGGATTTCTGGAGCGTCGGGGGCCCAGGTTGCCGCCAGCGATGCCGAATTGATCACGCCAACGAGCACTCCGTCGTTGTCGACTACGGGAAGGCATGACGGGTGAGCTAGTACCAACGGCAGCACATGGTCATAGGTATCTTCGGAGTTAAACGTAGTGGGCGACTCGACGTAGTCCTCCACGGAATCGGCGCCTGCCTCAAGGGCTTTGATGGCGACCTCTACCGTAACTACGCCCTTGAACTGGCGTCCTTCTCCGGCAATCTGAACTTCACCACAGTCGTTATTCAGAGCAGTTCGCAAGACATCTAAGGGTGAACTACCGAGTTTTGCGGTTTCTCCGTAGGCCGTCGCCATGTCGACCGCGGTGAGAACGGCTTGTGACCGGACGCCCTCGGTAAAGTTGGCTACATATTCGTTCGCCGGGTTCAGCACGATCTGGTCTGGCGTATCGAGCTGAACAACCTCACCGCCATTCATAATGGCAATCCGGTCTCCAAGCTTTAGAGCTTCGTCCAGATCGTGCGTGATGAAGACGATAGTCGTCTCTGTTTGCTCGGAATGCAGGCTCTCTTTAAGGCTAAGCAACTCATCCTGCATCTCACGTCTAATAAGCGGGTCCAGGCCGCTGAAGGGTTCATCCATCAGGAGAATTTCCGGCTCTAGTGTGAGGGCTCGTGCAAGGCCGACGCGCTGCATCATCCCACCACTGAGCTCCACGGGATAGCTGTCTTCCCATCCCTGAAGACCGACGAGTTCAAGTTTCTCAAGCGCCCGCCTGTTGCGTTCCCTGCGTCCGATGCCCTGTATCTCAAGGCCCCAGGCCGCGTTCCCGATGACGCTCAGATGAGGGAACAGGGCGTAGTGCTGGAACACCATGGCGATGCTATTCCGGCGCAGCTGAGTCAGTTCGTCGTTGGAAATGTGAGAGAGGTTATGCCCAAGGATGTTTACGTGCCCTGAAGTAGGACGAATCAAACCGTTGAGACATCGAACAAGGGTCGATTTACCGGAGCCCGAAAGCCCCATAACAACGAATGTTTCCCCGCGATTTATTTCGAGCGAAACGTCCTTTAGCGCAAGTACGAGGCCCAGTTCAGCTTGAAGAGCAGATTTTGAATTGCTCTTGTACTGGTCGGACAACGCGAGTTCGGGATTATCGCCGTATACCTGCCAGAGTGAATCGACAGAAACAACAGCCTCAGGAGATGCAGTCACAGGACTATCCAACTCCTTGTTGGAAGTTGGCATTCACGCCGGCCGGAATATCCAAACGTGCCGACGAGCCGAGCCCAACAGATGTGGCAGAGGGCAGGATTCTCGGGGGCGATAGCGATAGCCCTGAGGCCGAATCGGCTCCTGGGTAGCCAACGATGGACGTCACATACTGTGCTGTCATCGTATGGTCGGTTTCGGTTTCGGTTTCGGTTTCGGCCTGATCCCCTGTGATAAACCCGCCCCTTGCTATGCAATGGATAGCGACGTGACCTTGTCTGCGATGGATCTTTTCAAGATCTACGCGCTGATAAGGCAGCGCTCAAAGGGCGACGGTTATCGACCTAGGTCATCGAACGGCCGTATCGGAAAAAAACCAACGGCACCGCGGGGGACCAGACAAGTCAAGCTATTATCAGATGCTTGACGGAACATTAATCCCATCCAAAGCATCTCCGCACACCAAGAAACCGGACACGATGATTAGCACCATGCCGATAGTCATTGAGCGGGAATTACCCTAACACAGGCTACAAATCTTGGTGGTTAGGAGAGCGCATTACTGGCGGGGATCGCCGCATTCGGTCAGGAATGGCACACCCGAAACTGCCAAAGGACCGAACTACTTTCGGCCCCTGACCCCGATCCTTTTCTCCCAACCTTCTTCATGAAGGTTGAAGAAAGCATTGGGATCATAAGGGTGTTCTTTGATCGCTGGCAGGTTTAGATCGATACCTAGTCCAGGCTGGTCCGGCAAGCTGAGATGGCCATTGTCTTTGTTGATGTTTGGGTGCCACGTGACCAAATCCCGGGTCCAGGGCTCATTGGTGGCATCGAAGTGCTCCTGAATAAGGAAATTGGGGACGCAAGCAGCAAGTTGCAGACATGTGGCAGTGGCAACGGGCCCACCACTTTGATGTGGTGCGATCCACGCATTGCTAGCCCGAGCGATGTTGGCCACGGCAATGGTATTTGTGATCCCTCCAAGCGACATCGGTTCGGGTTGCCAGATGCTGACGCCACCTCCACGGGCCAATGTCTCGAACTGCCCGATCTTGTCGAACTGTTCGCCCGTAGCGACCGGAATTGGGCTTTGCAGCGCTATCTCGTTTGTGATTTCTTCTCGCTCGTCCTTGGTCGGTTCTTCCCACCAATACAGATCCAGTGGCGCGAGGAACCTGGCAACCCTTATCGCCTCGGACGGCATGAAACGACTATGCACATCGATAAGAATTTTGAACTCAGGGCCAAAGAACTCCCTGATAGCGGCGAGGATTGCATACGTTTCCTGTAATGCAGCCTCGTCGATCGTGCCAAATGCCTGCCCGAACGGGTCTAGCTTCACCGCTTTGAAACCTAATTCGGAAACAGTGTTGGCTGCCGCGACAAACGCTTCCGGTGTGCGCTCTGCTCTATACCAACCATTGGCATAACCGAGAACGGAATCACGGTGTTTGCCGCCTAGCATTTGGTAAACCGGAACACCTAGTGACTTGCCGAGGATGTCCCAGCACGCCACCTCGATCGCTGACATAGCGAGGCGGTGTATGTGCCCCGCGTCCTGCACGGTCCCTATCACTTCCTCGGCGATGGCGTTGACGTTACGCGGGTCACGACCGATAGCTAGATGAGCAAGTTCTGAGATTGCTGCTTCGGTTGTTTTGATGAACCCATTTATCGTGGCTTCGCTGACCCCGTAGAGTCCATCTTCGTCGGTCATGACACGTACAAATAGCCAATTTTTCCAACCGGCCCCGACGGGATAGGTCTCGATTGCGGTAATTTTCATGGGTGTTCACGTTAACAAAGAGCTCTGGAAGTTAAGCGCCCGGAAGAGCTTCTAACCGAAAAGCTCCTAGCCAGGGCAGGATAACCGGGAGGAACAATTTGGATCCGTCGTCGGGATCGATGGAGTACACGATCTCAGCTTTGCTGCTGTTGGTCGAGGGATAGGTAGAACTCACTGTGGCGGTTCCGCCTAACGTGATGTGGACCTAGCGGATTCGAACCGACGACCTGCGGACTAAAAGGGAGAAACAAAGCCGAAGGGCGTGAACCGTGTTCACCACTTCAGGCGACAGGCAGCTCGGGCAGGCGCATTCGAAACCCACCGGCCGGTCTGATTGACTATCGACCTTTATCCGGCATCAGCCGCTTTTATTCGTGAAATGAGATCAGTCGTCGAAATACCTTCTGTGTAACCAACTGACTGATAAATGCCCATCTCGATCGGAACGCCGTACCAAGCGTCCTTAACTTCAAGTGCGACATCGTCGCCGTGCATTATCAGATCAATGCTGTGCTTCTCGATCCAGTCGCGCGTAATTTTGAGAGGAGCGTTCGGAACAACCTCATCGACGTACCGGCAGCCTGCAACGGAAGCTATACGTTCGTCCATCGAAAGAATCGGGGTACGTTTGTAGCTCTCCACAGTTTCGTCGGAGTGAACTCCAACCAGCAAGAAGTCGCCGTGCGATTTCGCCTTTCGCAAGAAATTGACGTGACCGTAGTGGAACAAATCGGCCACCATATCGACGTAGACGCGGGTAATTTCGGTCACTCCTGAATTCTGATGCCCATGGTTGCCCCTATTGAGCAATCAAGGCGTTGGCCCTGCCTGAGGGCTGCGCTGGATCGGGCATGTAAAGATACTCGATACCCGGTTCAAGTTCTTCTAGATACAGAATCTCTTTGCTATCGCCTAGTTGAACCGCAACAACGTAGCTAGCCTCTTCCGGCAAACTGAAATAAACATAGCCTTCTTCGTTGGTGTTCGCCTTATCCAGCCCCGTGAGCACGGTGGTTGGTGCGAGCGTGACTTCAACACCTGTAGCTGCTTCGCCGTCGAAGCCAAGTACCTTCAAACTACCCGTATGTAGATTGGCATCACGTCGATCAGCCAACTGCAATACGTTTTCAGAGTTACTTGACTGGCTGCGATCCTCCATTAGATCCAATACTTCTTGCTCGAAGTCGCCCGCTTCTTTGGGGGTCATCCAATCCGGACCGTACTTGAGCCGGAAATACTCTTCGGGTGGATTTGGAACCATGAAGGTCGTCCCAAGAAAGTCGATCTCTTTGAGATTTTCGTGGAGACCTACGGGAATTTTGACTACCGGCCACTGGTAGATGCTGTCATCGATGATTCGATAGCAAGTCCAGTCCATCTGGACACCCGATTTCTTCAGGTCAACGCTCAGGTGGAGATCACTGTCGATGATCTCAGCGGAATACCCGTGTTTGCGAAACTCAACAGCCGCATCTTCAACTATCGCCTCGGTAAGACCATGCAGTCCGATCACGGATCCGATATCGAGATCGTCATCCCACGGAATGAAGGCTTGGTCCCGAACAGCGCCCAGGCATGTGCCATGACGTAGGAAGAAGACAAGGCCGAGTTTGTCCAAAATCTGTTTTGCTTCCTTCAGAAGCGTTTCGGCCGTCGACATATCCATCGGTTCAAACACTGTAGAATTTAGGCCCATAAGGTCTCCTCCTGAGCGGGCTAGGATGATGCTGGGCGACAATCGAAGATGAGTAGTCCGACCATGCGCATGACCTGCCCTCCGGGATGGTACCAGTCAACAACATCGATGGACGGACCAGGCGAAGAGACTCAAATGCCTCTAGCAGGCGAACTCCGGACTCAAGCGAACGGTGTTGAATTGATGGCTCGGCTGATCTTGAACGAAGTGGCTAATTGAGTATTCTGAGCCCTTCCTGCCGCCGGGAGTGCGTCAACCATGTCCGGGTAGATTGGGCGTTGCCGAGCACTGGTCGTGCATGGTTTCCGGTCAGCCGAAAGCCAAGCAACGCCTTCGGTGGTAACCTCAGTGCGATGTGAAATCTCTCGTCAAGGACATCGTCCGACCTTGCTGACCGGCTTGGCGGGGCTATGCTGCCACCGGATCATTGCTCGGCTGAGAGACGTAGGCAGGCGCGTGAACCACAAGCGAGTGGAGCACTTCTGCCATCAGTAAATATCCAGTCGACCGTATCTGAGACACCCGTTATACAGAGTCACTGGTAGCGTTTCGGCGGTTGGGTCATTCGGACTACAAGTCCATGCGTTAATGCCCGCGGGGCCCGCGGGCGGGACTCGTTCTACATGCCCGGACGAATCAATTGCCTGAATTAACGACTACCACTAGAGATAAGGATCTTGATGTTAACGAACCTCAGTCCAGTCAGTATTTCACCTGAAGAGCGCTCCATACTTGGCCAATTGGAAGAACTCAGTGCCCGATCAGGCTCGCATTCGCCGAGTCTCGGCACGATGCAAAAGGCAATACCTGAGATAGCAGTTGATATTGATGCCTGCTATCTTTCGAACCCTCTGGCGACTGACCTGTTTTGGTCCTATTTCAACGCCGATGTCCTAGCCGACCCGCAACTTTTCAAGCGGATGTTAGAGGCATACCCATCTCAGAACAGGGCTATAGCCGAGCGACTTTCGACTGCCATTGGTGCGCCTGCCGATCAGCTTTTTATAGCGAACGGCGCCACTGAAGCGATCCAGGCAGTAATTCACAACTTCTCGTCGCACATTCACATCAGCACACCAACGTTCTCGCCTTACTACGAGTTCGCTGGTCCAGATCAACAGGTCACGACGTTCGCCCTCGATCCGACAAACAATTTTGCAGTCAATCCAGACATCTATGTAGATTCGGTGCTAAGCAGCCATGCCGACACGGCCGTGCTGATATCGCCGAACAACCCCGATGGATACCTGATTCCGGACGACGATTTAAAGTCGATTCTTTCGAGACTGACCAGTCTCAGCACGATCATCGTCGACGAAAGTTTTATCCACTTCGCTGACAGTGCGACTCCCGACGGTGAACTGCCGAGCCTCACCGGTATCACGAAGCGGTTCGACAACGTCACCGTTGTTAAAAGCATGTCCAAGGATTTCGGGATAGCCGGAATTCGTGCCGGCTACGCAATCATGCCAGCCGAACGTGTGACTCAACTCCTCGATCATGGCTACCTGTGGAACACGAGCGGAATAGGGGAGTACTTTTTCTCGCTTTTCGACCGTCCCCAATTCTTGGAGCAATATCTCGGAGAACTATCGAGTTACAAGCTCTTCATAGACAAGTTCACGTCTACGACCAAGAAGTTCGATTTCATCCAGGCGTTTGAAACAAGTGCTAACTTCCAGCTGATGAAACTGCCAGAAAACGTTTCGTCTGACGTCGTAGCCGCGTTGATGTTGATCAGGCACGGCGTTTATGTACGAAGCTGCGGAGACAAGATCGGTTTGGATGGGGAATTCTTACGCGTTGCCATTCGAACAGAACCCGAAAACGAAAAAATTCTTGATGCGTTGGCAGACATCCTGGCTTAACTGCTGATCGCCCGAGCCGTCTGGTTCCTCTCGGGACTTGGACGGCGGGTGATCAGAGTTCTGGGTTCTGGGGAAGTCTCTACTCCCACAAAGCCCGCAATACATCCCGGCTGCGCTCAACCGCGTCCTCGCGGTCGACCAGCCGTCCCGACGTCTCAAGCGCGACCACGAAATCATTCGGCCTCACAAATTCGCCGACCGACTGGAAATCGAGCACGCCCGTCCCGACCTCCATGTGCTGATCCCGAACATTGCCCGCCCCTTCCGGGCCACGAGCATCGTGCACCTGCACATGCCGAATCCGATCCCCAAACGCCTCGATCCCCGCATCGACCCCGCCCGACCCCCAGGCATGCCCGACATCGAAGGTAATCCCCACTGCCGGACTTCCGATCGCATCCACCACAGCGACCAGATCGCTGTGGGCACGAATCAGCCAGCCAGGGTTGTAGTGCATGTTTTCGAGGCCGATCGCGACTCCTGCCTTCTCAGCCTCTTGCCCCGCTTCCTTCATGAAATCCACCAGAAACGAATTCGAAGTAGCGCGGTCAGCTTCAGTGGTTTCTTCCGGCGTAAGACCAGGCACATCCAGCTTGCCGGGGTGGACGACCATCGCCTCAATTCCAAGCTCGCCCGCCACCCTTATCTCGCTGATAAACTCGGCGAAGACCTGCTCCCTGGTCTCACGAACGTGCGAGCCCGGCAGCGCGGATGTCGGAAAATGGTGCGTGTACCGCAACCCGTGCTCATCAGCGGCTGCCAACAAGAACTGCCGGTCATCCGGACTTAGATCGCCCAACTGAATGCTGGGCGCATTGAACTCGACCCCGTCGAATCCATGCTCTATAGCCCACTCGACTGCATACCGCGCCGAATCCGGATTATCGATAGAAGATGTCGCAACACTAATGTCGATCATGTTCATCCATTCGTTTCAAATTGGAAATTCGCACAGTGTAGCGAGTCCCCAGAACTAATACTGTCAAAACGAATAGATGGGGGATGAAATCAGGACCGCCGTTAAGAGTCTTTTGGTGGCCCTAGTCGGACGATAGGTAGATTTCACAGGGACCCCTTCCCTCTGACGTGATAAAGGCCCTGTGGGATTCGATGTTCATCCAGTTGGGCATCGGATCACGTCCGCACCCCGTATAGCCATCATTGTTCGCAATGAGACAAGGATGGCTCTGTGTATAACGATCGCTAAGCGCTTTGATTGAGGAGCCTTAGAGGTTCATGACCTGCCCCCAGAGGTAGTGACCACATAGTCATCATCTAGATAGCGCTGACCGTCCTTGAAGTGGAATGCCTGACCGTGATCAAGCTCTGGGACGCTGGCAAGCTGTCCCGTCACGAACTGGATGTTGTCCCACGAGGGCAATTGATCACGAGGCACGCCCATGGCAGCGACCAGACCGTGCTCGCCAAAGTTTTCTAACCCGCTTGATGCCAGGTCACGGATCAGCCCGGCGAATGGCTCCTCCGGCGTACCGGAGTGATCGGCATATGCGCCCTAGTCAGCGTCCCGGTTATAAGGCTGCGGGTTCGCCAACTCCCATTCGCTGATCTGATCGGCATCGATGAGCACATCGCCGCCCTCGACCCACGCATTGAACTTCGGTAACTGCTCGTCGTTGTTGTACACGCTGATTCCGGACTCAAGGCGATAGTCCCAGCCATGCACGCCACAGATCAAGTCTTGGCCATCGACATGACCATCGCCGAAGAGTGCTCCACGATGCAGGCAACGCCTCTAGAACACGGACAGTTCATCGCCAAATCGAACGGCGACAATATCCACGTTCCCGACAAGAAATCCGGCGGGCACCCGGTCCTGCAGATCATTCCATCGAGCGATTGCCTGTTTGTTCATCGGTCAGATCCCTGAGGTTCTAGCGTGATTTAAGACGGACGTGAGATCTCATGCTGGTGAAGAACTCGGTTCAGGCCAGCAGTACCCTTGATGGCTATGACTAATCCCGATTTTGGACAGACCGCGCACGACTATGCCCGACACCGTGGCGGATTCCCGCCGGAGTTCTTCGACTCTCTCAATGAGATAGCGATTGACCCCAAAGAGGCGCGGGTTGTGGATCTAGGCACCGGTACCGGCACTCTGGCTCGTGGATTTGCCACACGTGGGTCCGAGGTCACGGCGGTCGATATCTCAGAAAATATGATGCGCGAAGCGAAGCGATTGGACGAAGAAACCGGCGTACAGGTCCAGTACGTCAACGCGTCTGCGGAAGAGACGGGGCTTCCGGACGGTGAGTTCGATATCATCGCCGCGGGCCAGTGCTGGTGGTGGTTTGACGCCGATGCAACACTGGCCGAGGCGGCACGGCTGCTCAAGCCGGGCGGCGCATTGCTACTGGCTTCGTGGGACTGGATTCCCTTGCCGGGGAATGTGGTTGATCGAACGGAACGCTTGATCGAGTCGCACAACCCGGAGTGGTTGAGGGGCGGCGGCAATGGACTCCATCCGGAGTTCATCGTTGATCTTCAGTCGGGCGGATTCGAGTCCGTAACGCAGCTCACATTCCCGATCGACGACATGTACACACACGAATCGTGGCGAGGCCGCATCAGAGCGTCTGCCGGGATCGCCGCGTCCATGACTTCAGATCGGGTTGATGCTTTTGATAAGGCGTTGGCGTCGTTGTTGGTTGAACGATTTCCGGGAGACCCGATAGCAATCCCGCATCGTGTGTTTGCAGTAGCGGGCCGGAAGCCGATCTAAGGCGACCCTCTAACGGTGTGAGAGGCCGCGGTTCAGGAAAAACTACCGCCTGATTCACATCAACCTGTGGCATCCTTGCCGGCCATATGACCCATCTCTCTTACGCGATACCAATCACCAACCCGGACCCGGAAGTCGCCGTTCAACGCTGGTTCACTTTGTTGGGTGAGCTGTGCGCCGGGATCGATTACGACACAGCGGAAGGCATATTTGCCGACGATGTCGTGTCGTTTGGAACACGTGCCGATATCGTGACCGGGCTCGGAAACCTCCGTCGCAACCAGTGGGAAGGTATCTGGGGCAACATCGCCGACTTCAAAGTGGCCCCGGAGTCGATACTTGGCTTCGGCGACCAGAACGTCGCATGGGGCGTCGCAACCTGGACATCCACCGGGTTCGATCAAGACCACAAACCCTTTGTTCGACCCGGTCGCGCCACCGTGACCCTGGCCCGCCGAAACGGCATCTGGCTCGCAACCCACACCCACTTCTCCCTGAATCCCGGAATCCCGCCAAGAACCTACGGACAGGGCTGAAACGTGACCCCTTCTCCCAGCGGGAGAAGCTCATGTACATCAAGGACGAGGGAGAAGAATCTCCATCCCTAACAATATTTCGACGGCCCTAATAAATTACTGACACCACATCAACGGGGACCCATTTGCTAACCGAAAAACAGCACAACACCGGCGAGATGACCCTTAACTACATGGAGGGCGACGATCAAGGCGATCCACTCGTCTTCATCCACGGCATCGGCGGTCGCTGGCAGCAGTGGTCGCAAGAGATCGGCGCCGTCTCCCACGCGTGGCATCCGTACGCGGTCGATCTGCGTGGTCATGGCGAATCGTCGTCTGCCGAGTCCGGATACCGATTTGGCGATTACCCGCGGGACATCATCTCGCTGCTCCAGGACGTGATCGACAAACCAGCCGTTCTGGTCGCCCACTCGTTAGGAGCGGTCACTGCGATAGGCGTCGCCAGCGAGCGGCCTAAACTGGTGCGAGCGGTCGTCCTGGAAGACCCGCCGATCTTCTCCCATCAGGGTAAGGGCCGAAGCCGTCGGGCTGATGAGTTCGCCCGCATGCAAGAGTTTGCCGGGATGGACGTCCCGGCCTCGGAGTTGATTCCTCTGCTCGCCGAGATGTACCCGAACCAGGACGCCGCAGAGATACGCTTCCGGGCCGACTCTACAAAAGGGCTTGATCCGGAGATCTACACACGGACGGTTAGCGGAGGAGCGATGGAAGGTTTCGACGCCGAGGCCAGCCTGGCCGGTATCAAGTGCCCGGCACTCCTGTTGCAAGCAGACCCGGGCATGGGCGCAGCGATGTCGGACGACGAGGCTGACCGCGCAGCGGATCTGATTCCGGACTGCACATTTGTCCAGATGCAGGGCGTCGGGCACGGCATACATCGCGGCGATCCCGTGAACTTCCGACGGGTGATGTTCGACTTCCTGGACACCATATAAAACACACGACTCAAATCTCGCAGTCCCGGAAACAGACTTCGTTTATACTTCCCAGATTGCCGACCGAACTTCCACAGGTAAGGACGCACATGGTCATCACCACTCGATTCAATAACGTCATCACATCTGAAGACGAGCTGCGCGAGCTTCTTGGCTATCCGTCTGAGCGTGCCCGGGACAAGACCGTAACGGCGCTGGATCAGCACTGCCGAGACATCATCGGCGCGTCGCCGATAGCGTTCCTTGCGACCACCAACGCCGATGGCACTGTTGACGTTGCGCCAAAAGGCGACCCCGCTGGATTCGTACAGGTGATGGATGACAACACAATCGTCATACCGGATCGGCCCGGGAACCGTCGCTTTGACGGCCTCACAAACCTGATCACCAACCCCGGCATCGGACTGATATTCCTCGTCCCCGGTATGCGGGAGACGCTCCGGGTTAACGGCACGGCAACCATCGTCAAAGACCCGGAACTTCTCAAGTCTCTCGCCATGAATGGCAAAGACCCGTGGCTGGCGATCGTGGTCGACGTAAAAGAAGCCTTCATGCATTGCCCGAAGGCCTTCCTGAGGTCCGATCTCTGGGAGCCAGAGACCTGGCCGTCTAGAGACTCTCTGCCCTCGATGGCATGCGTTTTGAACGACCACGCATTCGCCGGAAAAGGCAACGTGGAAGAGATGGAAGCTCAGATGACGGAGACCAATCAAAAGAATCTCTATTAGCCGGGAAGCGGGCATCAGGATCAGCAGCGCATCCTGCAAAGGGCGAACATAGCGCTTGATTGGTTCGCCGAGCAGATTGTCACGCAGGTCGTTTGCCTGATGAGTTGAATAACATCGTCGGGGTTCGTTTGCTTGCTTACCACCGAATGGCTGGGTGGAAGTACGGCGCACTGGATATGGGTAACACGCTGCCCGGCGTTGAGACTCCTGACGAGGTACGCTTGATAGCGATGGGTAAACAACTTGAAGCGTTTGGCCTGACGGTGCACCTGCCGGAGCAGGCGTAATCACCCGGCTACCCGATTAATCCAGCATATAAATACAGCCACGAACCAAGAGAGAAAACCAATGGGAACGGGGCGGGCATGAGCCCGCCCTTCCCGCGTCCACCATGCCGCCTCTATTCACGTCTGACAAATACGCCGCCCCCGATATGTCGCTGGCATATGACTCCGGCCCCAACAACGGCCCGCCTGTGGTGTTCATCCACGGCCTAGGCACACGCCGACAGGACTGGAGATCCATACTCCCGGAGTTCGCCTCCAGCAGACAGGTGTTCGCACTGGATCTGCGAGGGCATGGCGATTCCGGCCGTGTCCCCGGTGGTTACAGGTTCTCGCAGTACGCTGAGGACATAGTGCCGTGGCTGCGTGACGTCGTCGGCGAGCCGGCTGCGTTGGTGGGGCACTCCCTGGGAGGAGTGGTCGCCACGATGATCGCAGCAAATTCTCCCGAACTCGTTTCGACGATCGTCGCTGTGGACCCGCCGCTGTTCTCAAAGCGTCGCCCGGCCGACGGCAACCCGAATAAATATCTTGAGCGATTCAAGCGGGCGCAGGACCTCGCCGCGTCTGACATGACCGAGATCGGCTTGTTCACTATGCTACAGAAGCGGTCCCCGGACCGGCCTGCGTATGTCACTCGTGCGTTGGCACGGAACCTCATCAAGCTGGACCCGGATGTCTTCACCCTGGCACTTGAAGGCGGAAAACAACTCGACTTCGATCCGGATGACCTGGTCGAGCGGGTCGCACGACCGATGCTCTTGATGCGTGCCGACCCGGGGAAGGGATCGGCCGTGTGGGAGGAAGATGCTGAGTGGGCGACGGGTAAGAACCCGCTTATATCAAGCGTTTTCGTTGAGGATTCAGCGCATGAGATCCACCACTCCCACCGGAAGGAGTTCGTAAAAGCGGCCAAGGAATTCATTTTCGTCGAGCCAGAAGACGGACCCGAATCCGAGCTCGAGGAGGAGTAGGTTGTTCTGGGCTTTTGACCGTTCACCGACTTGTTGGCCGGGAACATCACCGCTGCTACGCTGTCGCCGCCTTCAACTTTCACCCCCACAAGCACGATAAACGGAGCCTGAATTGGACTTCACACTCATAGCCCACCGCGGTTATTCGTTCAGCGCGCCAGAGAACTCATTTGAGGCCTTCGACATGGCCCTCGAACAGGGGTTCGATAACTTTGAACTGGACGCCCAGATCACGAAGGATGGCCAGCTCGTCGTGTTCCACGACCAGACGGTCGACCGTGTCACCGACGGCAAGGGCGAGGTGTCTGATCACACGCTTGAAGAGTTGCAGGCGTTAAAGCTGATCGGTGGATATGAGTTCAAGACTGAGTTCCCGGACGCGTACATCATGACGCTGGACGAGTTTCTGGGTCGATACGCCGGTCGAGTGCACCCGCATCTGGAGCTGAAATCGCGAGAAGCGGCGCTGCCGACTCTGGTCGCTGAGGCCTTGAAGCGCCACGGCTGGCTCGACGTCGCTGACACAGGGACGTTCGACGCCCCCGGCATGACAGTCTCCTCTTTCTGGGCTGACCAGCTGTACCGATCCAAGCTCCGGATGCCCACTGTTCGCCACGGCTGGCTCATCAACGAGCTTACTGAAGAGACGGTGGACGCATGCGTAAAGCTTGGGTTCGACTCCGTTTACCCACGTGCCGGAGCCTCCACCCCGGAGTCGGTAAGCCACGCCCACGACCGTGGCCTGACGGTACGAGGATGGGGCATCGATAATGACGATGATATGGCCCAGATCTACCGATCAGGCGCAAGCGGAACGACTGTGAACTGGCCAACCGAGGCAAAAGAGTTCCTGGAGGCGATGGCCAACTAGGGTAAATCGTTTCCTTGTATTCGGGTGTCTGGCCCTAATTGCAGCCGCGGGCGCTGGCGAGAGCGTCAGGACACAGTTTGCTCCAAAGATTCACACCGAGGAATACCGCTAAATGCCGACCTACGACGCCGTGATCAAGGGCGGGCGCGTTCTCGACCCCGCCAACCAGACGGACGCTGTCACGGATATCGGCATCAATCACGGCCGGATAGATGCGATAGGCGAAGCCCTTGAGGTTTCCGCCGGTGGACGGGAGATCGATGCAGCGAGTCGCTGGGTCATGCCCGGTCACATCGACACCCACGCTCACGTTTCATCCGCGGGCGACGAGCGCAACGTCGATCGGGCCCTCGGACTGGCCATGCTCGCAGAGTCAGGCACCACAACTTGCCTCGATCTTCTCGGGACGCCGGAGTCGCTTTCAGACGGCATCCGGAGACTGGGCGCGGGAATCAACGTGGCCGGTGTTATGGCTCTCATCCCGCACCTGACGATCCCGCAGGACGACCCGCCGATCGCCATGATGCGGGACATTGTGTCGGACGCTCTGTCTCGTGGCGCGGTCGGCGTAAAAATGATTGGCGGCTACCACCCCTTCACGCCAGAATCGACTTCCGGAGTTATCGAGGCCGCCAACGAGCAGATGGCATGGGTCGCATTCCACCTCGCCACCAAGGACAGCAGCAGCACCCTTGAGGGACTCCGGGAAGTGCCGGATCTGCTTGGCGAGGGCCGACTCCACGTAGCGCACGTCAACTCGTACTGCCGCGGGATGATCCTTCCAGCCGAGCAGGAGTG
>Ga0115002_10005310_pt1 | contig 15243 bp, 11 predicted proteins | sample ArcticOcean_MG_C_8_FD_89576 | JGI IMG/M metagenome (GOLD analysis project Ga0115002, IMG submission 89576) | Marine microbial communities from western Arctic Ocean - ArcticOcean_MG_CB11_86 | ecosystem: Environmental > Aquatic > Marine > Oceanic | place: Arctic Ocean: Canada Basin | collected... | reverse complement strand
TGCTGACATTGCGCCAGAGATATTTGAGCGCTAGTCCTCGACGACGAAACCATCTAGTCGCGGCTGGAAACGTTTTATCCTCGTGGTTGCCCCCGTAATCTGGGCGGCTGTCATCTGCGACTTCGCGGCATTACTAAATATTTCGGCCTGCTGAACCACGCCAACGGTCTCACTCTGGCCGGCGAGTGTGAGCCACATTAGAGCTGCCGGCAGGTCGCGTGGGATCCCTTGCCCATATAGCAACTGCGAACCAAGAACCAATTGCGCACTATGATCGCCCTTCGTGGCGGCTTTGTAGAGCCACACGGCCGCTTTTTCTGCACTCCGTGCGTAGCCGTTGCCTTGGAGGTACATCAACCCGGTCATCATTTGGGCTTTTGGGTCCCCGTGCTCTACCAGCGGGCGGAATTCTTCGATTGCCTTGGCGAACTGACCCCGACTGTAGGCAAGTTCGCCTGCCGCGAAGTCAGCTAGCACGGTATGCGAAAGCGGCACCGCGCCGACCAACGAGATGCTGCAGCAAACCACAATTGACCGAAACCATCGCTGGTGCATAGAACCCTTGTCTCCAAATGACCCACCAAACGTTAAAACGAGTTTAGGGCGGAAGTTGATATTGCAACAGTAGCTTGTGCTCTGTGCGGGAGTGTATCTGGACATTGGGGAGATGGGCTTCCATATAGGGGCCTACGCTTAAGGAGCAGACCACGGTATGGACGACAAATCTGCGAGCAAGCTGAACTCTGATGGCGCAACAGGGCCGATTCCCTTGATCCAGGAAGTCGCTAAGCCTGGTCGATTTAGACGTCTTCGGGCGAATTTGTTGACGGGGTTAGTCGTCGCGGCGCCGATCGGGATCACAATTTGGTTGGCGGTCCAAGTCATCAGCTTTGTTGATCAGTCGGTGGCTGGTTTTATCCCAGCTCGCTACATCGCCGGCTACAACCATTACGGCCTGCCCGGCAGTGGCGTCGTAATCGTCATTGTCCTCCTGACGATGATCGGTTTTCTCACCAGAAACTATTTGGGCCGCGCTTTCTTGGCCTATGGCGAACGCTTGGTGGATCGCATGCCGGTCGTGCGCTCGATCTATGGAGCGCTCAAACAGATATTTGACGCCGTCATTCAGCAATCCTCGTCGTCGTTCAGCGAAGTTATCTTGGTCGAATATCCCCGGCGGGGTATTTGGGCAATCGGTTTTGTCACCAGTAAGACTAGGGGCGAAGTGCAGAATCTCACTGAAGATGATGTTGTAAACATCTTCTTGCCCACAACGCCCAACCCGACCTCCGGGTTTCTTCTTTTTGTTCCCCGGCGGGACGTCGTCACGCTGCATATGTCGGTGGAGGAGGGGATCAAGCTGGTGATCTCTGGCGGCCTAGTCACGCCGGTTGACCCAAGGGCCGCCGCAGCGCAACGGGAGAGCGTCATCAATTCACGCCTTGATCAGCCTGAGACGCTTGAGCCGCAGGGCCAACTAGTCTCTCAACCGGACCGCAAATAACGTACCGCAGCTTCACGCTCAAAAAGGTACAGCAAGACACGGAGCGCTTGTCCGCGTGGACCCTTGAGCTCCGGGTCTGTTTCGAGAACGCTCTGGGCGTCATCTGACGCAGCCTGAAGCAGGTCTTGGTGCGCCTCGATATCTGCTAAGCGGAAATCGGGTAGGCCACTCTGCCGAGTACCCAGCACCTCCCCAGCCCCACGTAATCGAAGGTCTTCTTCGGCGATTCGGAATCCGTCATCGGTCTCGCGCATGATAGCAAGTCGAGCTTGAGCGGTCTCGCCAAGAGGCTGGGCGTATAGCAAGAGGCAGGTTGACTGTTGAGCACCGCGACCGACGCGACCACGGAGCTGGTGTAGCTGCGCCAGTCCGAATCGTTCTGCGTGTTCAATGATCATCACGGTTGCCTCTGGCACATCGACGCCAACCTCAATGACTGTTGTTGCCACCAAGATGTCGAGGTCGCCCGCCGCGAAACGCGCCATGACGTCGTCACGTTCCGCGCCCTTCATCTGGCCGTGGGCCAGGCCGACACGTTTGCCAAATCGTTTACGCAGGTCGACGGCGCGGCCTTCAGCCGCAGCGAGGTCGATCAACTCGGACTCGGAAACAAGCGGGCAGACCCAATAGATGCGTGCGCCGCTGTCGATCGCGCGGCGCATTGATTCTGCCACCTCATCTAACCGCACTATTGGGATCGTGCGGGTGTCCACTGGCTGGCGACCTGGCGGTTTGCTCATGATGCGCGAGACGTCCATGTCGCCATACGCGGTGAGAGAGAGGGTCCGCGGGATCGGTGTTGCCGTCATGAGAAGCGTGTTCGTGTCGCCTGACTGCGCCTCTGTTTTCGCCGCAAGGAGTAGACGCTGATGCACCCCAAAGCGATGCTGCTCGTCGATGACCGCGATGCCCAAGTTCTCAAACGCGACATCATCCTGGAAGAGCGCGTGCGTGCCGATAGCTATCTGGATGGTGCCGTCGGCAAGTTCGCTCAAGAGGTGCTCCCGTGGCTTGCCTTTTTCCCGACCGGTAAGCAGCGCGATCTTGACCCCGCTCGGTGCCCCCAGCTTTTCCAGTACCTTGAGGTGTTGTCGTGCAAGAAGCTCGGTGGGGGCCATTAGGGCAGCTTGGCGTCCGCTTTCGACGGCAATTAGCATGGCGAGGAGCGCGACCACAGTTTTGCCGCTGCCGACGTCACCCTGGAGTAACCGCAGCATCCGGTCGGTCGAGGCGAGGTCGGTGGTGATTTCCTCAAGTGCTTCGCTTTGCGCTTCAGTGAGGGTGAACGGCAGGTTGTCCAAAACCTGTTTTCTCATTGTGCCGGTACCTTTGAGAGCTTCGCCCCTGGTGCGCCGTGTTCGTCGGCGGACCAGAGCCAAGGCAAGTTGGTTCGAAAGCAGTTCGTCGTATGCGAGGCGCTGTCGGACCGGCGCGTTTGGTTCCAGGTCGGTCAATTCTTGTGGTGCATGGGCTGCGTGCAGCCCTTCGTGCCACGTCGGCCACCCGTGGTGCGCGCAAGTAGCTGGGTCTAGCCATTCGGGAAGGTCGGGCGCCAATTTGAGTGCGGCGGTGATTGCCTTGAGGAGCGGCTTTGACGTTAGCCCGGCGGTCAGCGGGTAGGTCGGCTCCACGCCGATCACATTTTCTGCGTCCTCGGGTTTGATGATCCAATCCGGATGTGACATTTGCCGCTCCGCCCCGTAGTGCTCCACCCGCCCACTTACGATGCGAGTTTCGCCCTCGGGCAACTTTCCTTTGAGGTATTCGGGTCGGGCGTTGAAGAAGGTCAGGGTGATAAACCCAGTCTCGTCCGAGCATCTTACTTTGTACGGGAGACGCCGGGTTGGCGCGGGCGCATGGGTATCGACGCGTACCGTCAGCGTGGCGATGGTACCCTCAGGCGCCTCAGCAATTTTTGGCGCAAAGCGTCGGTCAATGATGCCAGCGGGTAAATGCCAGCACAGGTCGACAATGCGGTCTCCGGTAATTTTGGCCATCAGGGCGCCCAGCTTGGGACCGACACCTGAAAGTGACCTTACCGGTTTGAAAAGAGGAAAGAGAATTTCCGGACGCTGGGCCACGCCGTTCAAGGCCTCTTGTTCGGGGGAGGACGCGACCTTAGCTTAGGCGCCTGACGGGCACCACACCCCATGCCACCCCGGCACGGGGCGGTGGCTCTTTGCGTTGAGATTATGGAAAAAGATACCGATACGGACACCATGCGCCGAAAGCGCGTCTACTTCAGGAGTTGGCATCGCGGCACTCAAGAAGGCGACCTGCTGCTCGGCCGCTTTGCTGACCGCTATTTAGCATCAATGGACGATCAATCGTTGACCGAATTTGAGGCCGTACTGGAGGTGCCCGAACCCGATCTACTGGGCTGGTACATGCGGCACGCAGATGTTCCTGACGATCAGCAAAGCCGCACGCTACGGCTAATTCTTGACTTTAAGGTGCATAATTAACCCTCTGAATAATCTATCTATTACGGTCGATGAGCCATTGATCGTGGAGGGGGCGCCGCCTGGTCTCGACGCCCTGGTTCTGGCCGATCTCGTACGTGCCGACAAAACTCCACAGATCATTTTTGTGGCGCGCGACGGTGATCGCCAGGCCGCGCTCGCGGATGCGCTACGATTCTTCGCCCCTGAGCTGACGGTAGTGGTGTTCCCCGCATGGGACTGCCTACCTTACGACCGGGTTTCGCCCAATCAGGATGTCGTAGCCACGCGGATGGCCGCGCTGACCACCCTAGCGACCCTCGAACCATCAGCCAGGGTTGTGGTCGTCGCCACGGTCAATGCCGTCACCCAACGCGTGCCACCTCAGGACCAGGTCCTGGAAGCGTCCTACGTCGTTCGACCAGGCGACCAATTGGCTGTCCCAGTATTCACAGACTATTTGGTTCGGCATGGTTATTCCCGGGTGGGGACGGTTCGTGAGCCGGGCGAGTTTGCGGTTCGCGGAGGCATCATGGATGTATTTTCGCCAGGTGCCGAAGAACCGGTGCGCCTCGACCTCTTCGGCGATGAACTTGAGGCGGTGCGTACCTTCGACCCTCTAACGCAAGTGTCGGATGTGCGGCTGACAGAGTTGCGGCTGGAGGCGGTTGGCGAGTTTCCGTTGGACCAGACGGCGATCGAGCGCTTTCGCGACCAATATCGCCAGCGTTTTGGGGTTCCTGGCGACGGTGATCAACTCTATCGAGCGGTGAGCGAAGGGCGTCGCCATGCCGGGATGGAGCACTGGTTGTCATTGTTCCATGAAACCTTGAGCACGCTATTCGACTATTTACCCGGTGCGGCAATTGGTCTCGATCACTTGGCGGACGATGCTGCCCACGCACGGTTCGACACCATCGCCGACGCATTTGGCGCGCGACAAGAAGCGCTTGCCGGGCGTTACGATACCGCAACGGTCTACCGTGCGCTGGCGCCAGATGAGCTCTATCTTGGGCCGGAGGACTGGAAGGCATCAAAAGATGCCCGGCCCACCTTATCATTCGGTCAGTTCCGAACCCCTACGGGCCAGCGCAAGGTGATTGACGCTGGAGGCGTTGCTGGGCGAGATTTTGCGGCCGAGCGGGCCCAGCCTGAGATTGATCTGTTTGGCGCGTTGTTGGCGCATATCCGAGACGTCCAGGGGCAGCGTCGGCGGGTCGTGATCGCGAACTACTCGGTCGGCACGATGGATCGCACCGAACGTTTGTTGGCCACCCATGAGGCCGGGGCGGTGGCTCGAGTGGAGAGCCTCGCCGAGGCGCTTGCTCTGCCGGCCGATACAATTGCGCTCGCGGTTCTTCCGCTCGAACGCGGATTCGTTACCGAGACCCTCGCGGTTCTGACCGAACAAGATATCCTTGGGGACACGCTGACGCGCCGTTCGCGGCGCTCTTCGCGGAAGGCGGAGACCTTCATTCGTGAGGTTTCGAGTCTTGAGGCGGGTGACTTCGTTGTCCACGTCGATCACGGCATTGGACGGTACGACGGGTTACAGACACTGGAAGTGACCGGTGCGCCTCATGCTTGCGTCGCCCTAACTTACGCTGATAAGGCCAGACTGTTTGTTCCGGTAGAGAATATTGAGGTTTTGTCACGATATGGCGGGGCCGAGTCGACCGCCGTGTTGGACCGATTAGGCGGGACGGGTTGGCAGGCACGACGGGCGAAACTCAAGAAGCGCCTCAAGGACATGGCTGAGGAACTCATCAAGGTGGCGGCGGCACGGGTGGCGCGGAAGGGTGTGCCGGTAACCCCGCCGTCCGGCGCCTACGAAGAGTTCTGCGCACTCTTCCCGTATGAACTCACGGAAGATCAGCAAAGTGCGATAGGGGAGATCATCGTCGATCTAGGCTCAGGAAGGCCGATGGACCGGTTGATCTGCGGCGATGTCGGCTTTGGCAAGACTGAGGTTGCGCTGCGTTCGGCGTTTGTTGTGGCGATGGCGGGGCACCAAGTCGCCGTCGTGGTGCCGACGACGCTTTTGGCGCGCCAGCATTATGAGACTTTTCGCACGCGTTTTGCGGGCCTACCGGTGAATATTGGTCAGCTCTCCCGCATGGTGACGGGAAAACAGGCCGCCGAGACGAAGGAAGGCCTTGCCGATGGCCGAGTCGATATTGTTATCGGGACTCATGCGCTGTTGGCTAAGGACGTCAAACTTAGAGATCTCGGGCTTTTGGTCGTTGATGAGGAGCAGCATTTCGGTGTTGCTCACAAGGAGCAGTTAAAGCGGCTTCGCAACGAAGTCCACGTGTTGACGATGACGGCGACCCCGATCCCCCGAACGCTCCAAATGGCAATGTCAGGGTTGCGCGAGCTTAGTCTGATTGCAACGCCCCCGGTTGACCGACTTGCAGTGCGCACGTTCATCATGCCGTTCGACCCGGTCACGGTCAGAGAGGCGGTACTACGTGAACATTTTCGTGGTGGTCAGTCGTTCTACGTCTGTCCTCGGGTTAGCGACTTAGGCGAAGCAGAGGCTTATCTACGCGAACACGTGCCCGAGGTGAAGTTCGCCGTTGCGCACGGCCAAATGAACGCGCGCGATCTAGATACGGTGATGCAGACTTTCTATGACGGCGGTTATGATGTTCTGATTTCCACGAACATTGTTGAATCCGGTCTTGATGTCCCGTCCGCGAACACAATGGTGATCCATCGCGCGGACATGTTCGGTTTGGCTCAGCTCTATCAGCTACGTGGTCGGATCGGTCGCTCGAAAGTTCGGGCCTATGCCTACCTCACGGTAAAGCCGAGGACAGTACCGACGGCGAAGGCCCAAAAACGGCTCGAGGTGATGCAGACGCTAGATCAACTAGGCGCAGGATTCACGCTCGCAAGTCATGACTTAGATATTCGAGGTGCCGGCAATCTCTTAGGCGAAGAGCAAAGTGGCCATATCCGCGAGGTCGGCATCGAGCTTTTCCAGGAGATGTTGGAAGAGGCCGTCGCGACGGCGCGCCATGGCACCGATGCCGCGGCAGACGAAGTGCATTGGTCGCCGCAGATTAATTTGGGAACTTCGGTCCTAATTCCGGATCGCTTTGTCGAGGATCTCGATACGCGTCTCGGGCTTTACCGGCGCCTGAGCCGACTTGAAACGTCGGGCGAGATCGACGCATTTGGCGCCGAACTGGTCGACCGATTTGGCGCTTTGCCAGGTGAGGTCGAGCATTTGCTTGAAGTCGTGAAGGTAAAGGCTGGGTGCCGTCTTGCCGGTGTCGAAAAACTCGATGCGGGCCCTCGGGGTGCGATAGTTACGTTCCGCAACAACCGATTTGACAATCCTGCCGGACTGGTCGCCTTCATCAGTCGTCACGCCCATACCGCCAAGCTGCGGCCCGATCACACGCTGGTCTACGGTCGGGATTGGTCAGAAGAGTCAGAGCGCATCAAAGGAGTCCAACACCTCGTTCAGAACCTCGCCGTGCTGGTGGCTCAGTCGCCTGCGGCGTCGGCAGTTCTGGCGTCGCCGCCGGCTGCCTGATCCTCGTCTACTTTCAAGAAAATCTGCAAAAATACGTCGGCGGTTTGGGCCCCTTGAACGGCGTATTTATTATCAACAATGAAGGTCGGTACGCCGCTGATCCCCATTTGGGAAGCATGTTGAGCCTCCGCGCGGACGGCCTCGTCGTCAGTGTTGTCGGACAGTCGCCCACGAACGAGATCTGCTTCCATGCCTACCTCGGCGGCAGCGGCAACCAGCGTGTCGATATCGCCGATGTCTTCGTTGTCGATGAAGTAGCGGCGGAAAAGGATCTCTGCCAGCGCGTCCTGATGCCCGAACTCACGGGCCCAGCGGAGGACCTTGTGTGAATCAATCGTGTTGGGGACACGGTTCATCCCGTTGAACTTGAAATCGATGTCGGTCGCCTCACCTGCCTCGACTAGCGCGCCGAGCATCTGTTCGGGGTAAGTTTCCGTCCCGAATTTTTCGCGAAGGTAATCCTTGCGATCAACGCCCTCTTTGGGCGTTGCCGGATTGAGTTGATAGGGATGCCAGACGATCTCGACATCGAGATCCGGCCGGGAGGTGAGGGCGTCTTCAAGCCGCCGTTTACCAACCCAGCACCAGGGGCAAATAGTGTCCGATACAATATCTATCTTCATAATGACCGTATTATATGAACAAAGGCTGCAACCATGCGAATGTTGACGCCCCAACCTGCTTTGAAAAGTTCGAACAACGAGAGGGAGTGGTGTTTGTGACGAACAATTCACTTAAGGGTAAAAGAGCACTGGTCACCGGAGCTTCAAGCGGTTTGGGCGCACGGTTCGCAGAAGTGCTCGCAGCCGACGGGGCCGAAGTGCTCTTAGCGGCGCGTCGGGTCGATCGGTTGACTAGTCTGGTTGGGTCTATCACTGCTGGCGGCGGGAGCGCCCAAATCGTCGAGCTTGATGTGACCAACCCTGAGGGCATTGCGCATGCCGTCGACGCGGCGTTTAAGGGCGGTGGTGTTGATATTTTGGTGAACAACGCTGGAATCTCTATCGAGAAGCATGTCATCGATTTCACACTTGAGGATTACGACCGTCTTTTGGGCACCAATCAGCGCGGCGCGTTCCTCACGGCGCAAGCGGTGGGTAGGGGTATGATTGCTCGCGAACAGGGCGGCAAAATTGTGAACATAGCCTCGGTTTTGGCCAGCAGCGTCCTAACGGGCCTCTCGCTCTACAGCATGTCGAAAGCGGCCGTCATACAGATGACCCGTTCGATGGCGCTGGAATGGGCGCGGTTTGACGTTCAGGTGAACGCGATTTCGCCCGGCTATATCGAAACCGAAATCAACGCTGATCACTTCAATTCCGAAGCGGGTCAGAAGCAGATAGCCAAGTTGCTCCGTAAACGGGTTGGACACCCGCCCGACCTTGACGGCGCTTTGCGGTTTTTGGTGTCGTCGGGCTCAAACTTCCTGACCGGGACGAATATTACGGTCGACGACGGGCAAACTCTGCGCGGCCTGTAAGGCGACAATCTAGCGAAGCGGCGTCATCACGATCTTCTTGAATGCCGGGCGTTCTTTAAGCCGCGCGTACCACGCATCGAGGTGGGGCAGGTCGTTGCGCTGGATAGGGAGCTCGTACCGCCGCCATGCAAACACCCCGGCTGGTATGTCGCCGACGCTGAAATTGTCACCGGCAACGAAGGGCGTTTTAGCCAATTGGGCATCGAGCACGGCCCATTCCGCTTCGAGCGTTTCGTTTGCACTGACGATGGCGTCATCGTCGCGATCTTCTGGTGGTGTACGCAAAAGACCGATGATGACGGTCGGAAACGGCCCCCAGAGGTGGCTATTACACCAGTCCATCCACTGGTCTGCGAGGGCCGCCTGGTGGGCGTTGGTCGGCCAGAGCTTGCCGCTTGGGTCGAGGCCGGCCAGATAGCGTGTGATCGCATTAGATTCCCACAAGATAGATCCGTCATGGTTGATAACGGGTACCTTGCCGTTGGGATTTAAGGCCCTAAAGTTTGGGTCATCCAACCCGCCGAACGGTCCGCCAATGTCGACGCGTTCGTAGTCCAGCCCGATTTCCTCAGCTGCCCACAGCGCCTTCTGAACGTTGGACGAGGTATCACGACCCCAAATTTTTAGCATTTTTTTCTCCTGTTTATCTGCAGTTTCTATTGCCTGCTGCAGGCCACCAAAGTCTCAGTAATTTTGATAAAATTTGATCTAATTCAGATTCTTAGTTTTACTTGACCATCCCGCACTCAAGTCTCACTTTGGCTTGGTTCCTAACACGTACACTTTGTTTTGTTGGTAACAAACATACCGGTTTGAGCGCAAAGCGCAGTAAGCGCGGCCTCGATAGAAACCCGTTGGCCGACAGACCGGACTAGAGAGGGCCAACCCCTATGGTAAATTCAATCAATTCGAACTCCGGGCTGGGCATCCAGCAGCTCAACAAGAACCTCAGCGGTCTGAACAAGACGCAAAGTCGCATTACGACTGGGCTAAAGGTCAATGGTCCCAAGGACAACGCAGCCATTTTTGCGATCGCGCAAAACCTTCTAGGTAATTCCGCCGGCGCAGCTGCCGTCAAGACGACGCTATACAGTGCAGAGTCCGTGGTAGGGACGGCAATTGCTGGCGGGCAGATCGTTGGCGATTTGCTTACCGAAATCAAAGGTAAGGTCGTGCAGGGTAATAACCCAGCACTCGATCAGGCAGGTCGCGACGCGATCAACGCCGAGGTGCAACAACTGGTCAGCCAAGTGAACACTGTGACCTCGTCGTCTGCTTTCGGCGGCACCAATCTCATCGAGAACGGTGCCTCGGATTTCGCTGTGCTTAACAGCGAGAACGGCGATACTTTTAATGTCGGCGCCCAGGACTTCAGCGCGCAAGGCCTCGGGATCGATAATATTTCAGTCGCGACCGCAGGCGATGCTGCCACTGCGCTGTCTGCGGTCAACAGTGCCATCACGCAGGCGAGTTCCGGGTTGGCCAACCTTGGCAGTTCGTCGCAGCGGATTGCCGACCAGGCTGAATTTACCACACGGCTTGATAATATACTCCAGGCAGGCGTAGGTAATTTGATCGATGCAGACCTAGGTGCCGAAGCCGCAGGTCTGGCGGCAGGAGGCGTCAAAGCAGCACTTGGTGCCTTGCCACTTGCAATAGCGAATGCCGGACCGAAAGCACTTTTGTCACTGTTCCCAGGTAGCACCTAAGAGGTTCTCTCATCCTCGTAAATGGGAACTAGAACGACGCGCGCCACATGTCGCGCGTCTTCTTGTTTATATTTACCCAAAAATGGACGTCGGTTCACTTTCTATTGACGCTCGTGGCGAGCGCGGCAGGCCATTCCTTGAATTGATGTTTTGTGCTGATACGTGCCAGTTCGTCCGGGGTCATTTTTTAGACCTACGGCGGTAGATTGATTTTTTCCTCGTAGGAGCAGGCGATTTTTGCCCTCGCCCTTAATGCGAAAAGGCGCTTAGTAGTTTGGCAGGGCCCGACATTATTTTGTCAGGCCCTGGTTTCAGTCATTGCTGCTAACGCTTCTTGGATTTCGACTTAGGTTTGGACTTTTTACCCATCTCTGAACGCAGAGACTTTGTTGCTTTTTCGTCAAGCTTGAAGCCTTTGCTTATGACTACACCGTAGGCGTTACGGGCATGTTTGATAGTGCAGAAGTCGTCAAGGACATCTTCCAGAACCTGCTCGGCAGGTCGCTCCAGGGGATTGCCGTACCCACCGCCGCACGGGCCGTAGAACTCAATAACGTCATCCGCCTCGATGCCCACGCCGGAGAACTTGGAATGCATCTCGGTTTCGGACCCAGGCCGACCGGCATTATACCGGACGACCCGTCCGACAGCGCCTTCTTTGCCGCCAAAAGCCCCCCACGGTACGTCGCTATGACGGTCATTTTCGTGAGTGATGAGACCATCGGTGAGAACTCTCTGGGCTTTCACGACTCCAATACCCCCGCGCATGCGGCCAGCACCTGGCATTACATCGTCACGTAACTCGTATCGCTCGCAAACCATTGGCAAGTGCATCCCGAGATCTTCGAGTGGATTATTCCGGGTGTTACACATCAAGTTGTCGATCGAGTCCGGGCCATCTTTGGTTGCGCGAGCGCCGTAGGAGCCTTCGTTAACCTCGAGAAAGACCCAGTAGTCACCCGATGGCTTCAAGCCTGCGTAGGAAATAAACGAGAGGCTTGCTGAGTTGCCGGCGGTGACCTTGGTCGGGATCACCGGCGCGAGTGCACGCAAGATACAGTCGATCACTCGATTGCACTGAGTGAAGCGTGCCTCGGCCGCAGCCGGGAACTTCGGATTGAAGATTGAACCTAAGGGTGCAATTACTTCGATGGGGCGGAACGAGCCCTCGTTGGATGGTATGTAGACTTCTTGTTCTGCTTGGTCGAGCAGGAGCGAACGGAAGGCGCAATAAACAGCGACTTTTGTCGAACCTTCGAACGGGACATTGAACGCCGTTGGAACTTGATCTGATGACCCCGTCAGGTCGACCGAGACGTTGTCCCCTTTCACGGTGACCGCAACCTTGATTGGTAATGTTTTGTTACGGTTGCGACCGTCGTCGTCCATCCAGCCCTCAGCGCGGTAGGTGCCGTTCGGAATTTTTCGGATTTCTTGCCGCATCATCCGTTCGGTGTAGTCCATCAACTCGTCGCACGCGACTTTGAACGTGTCGTAGCTGTATTGGCGGATGAGGTCTTTGTAGCGTTCGGCGCCTAGGCGCGCTGAGGCGACTTGGGCCTCAATATCATCCATCAGCATCTTCGCGGTGCGGCTGTTGTATTGTAGGAACTGCCACAGCGTTTCGTTTCGAACGCCCTTTTTGTAGAGCTTCAGTCCCGCGAACAGCATGCCTTCTGCAAAGACATCGGGGATATCGATTATCAGACCAGGGGTTGCAGCACCGATGTCGACGTGATGCGCTGTATTGGCTGAGAACCCAACTAATTTACCTTCGTAAAATATAGGAATGGCGATGGCGATGTCAGGTGAATGGGACGCACCGTAGTAGGGGTGGTTGTGAATTACTACGTCGCCCTCGTGCCACTCACCGTCTTCCAACGTCTCGGCCATGCCGCGCAAGTAGCCGGGAATTGAACCGATGTGCAGTGGCGTCGAATCCGATTCACTGAGCGTCTGGTAGTCTGCATCAAACAGACCAGCGCCGAGATCTTCCGATTCGCGGATGATTGAGGAGAACGACATTCGATAGAGCACGTGGCCCATTTCGCGAGCCGCGGTGTGCAATGCGCCACCAATAACCTGGAGGGTAATTGGGTCGACCTTGACCTTATTGGTCTTTACCGAAGATTTCTTTGCTGGCCGTTTTGCAACAGCCTTAGCCGAACGTTTGGCCGTCGTCTTCCCGGCACGTTTGGTCGCAGTGCGGCGGGAAGTGGTTTTTGTTGGTTTTGCCGTGGTCTTGCGGGCCATGGACTACTCCTGATTTGTCTGAATCTTAGACGCTTTTGATGTGGATGTTGCCGTTATCGCTGACCCGTGCGCGGTACCCCGGCGGAACGAGCGTCGTCGAATTGTGCTGTAGGATAATGACGGGTCCAGCTATCTCGTGGCCGGCCATCAGCATGCCGCGGTCGTAGCGTGGCGTTTCCACCGTCTTGCCGTCGTCAAAGGTTGTCTTACGCGAGTACATGAAAGCGGCTTTGAGCGCCTTCTTTTTTGCCGCACCGGCTGGCGCCTTCTTGACCTTTGGCCACGTCATCGGGTCAACCTTAGCCACCCCAATGACGCGCAATGTCATAATCTCAACTTGGTCAGAGCCAAACGTGTAGCCGTAATCGAGCTTGTGCTGTTTATGGAAGTTGTCGATCACGACGTTTTTGTTTTTGTCTGAGAGTTTCCCGTTCGGAAGATCAGAGCGCAGTTCAAAACCCTGGCCGTGGTAGCGGCATTCCGCAATCCTGATGAGGCTCTGCTTTGATTTCGCTATGCCATCGGCGCTGAGCCGTTCGCGACATTGATTTTCGAGTTGGGCGATGGAAGCGTTAATCCGCGCAAAGTCTTTGGTGGTTGCGCCCTCAAGAATGAGCGGCGCTGATCGCGTGAATTCGTACTGCATATCTGTTTCGAGCAAACCGATCGCAGCGTTGATGCCTGGCGCCGGCGGCACGATCACCTCTTTGGCAGAGACCTCGTTTGCCAGTGCGACACCGTGGAGTGGGCCTGCGCCGCCAAACGGCATCAGCGCGAATTCACGCGGATCGAAACCTCGCGCCACCGAGTTCGCGCGAATGGCCAAGGCCATGTTCGAATTGATGACCTTGATGATCCCAAGAGCCGCATCCTTCACGCTCATACCCAGAGGTTTGGCAAGTCGATCGGCGATAACTTTTTTAGAAAGCTCAGGCTTGATGGTCATGTCGCCACCGAGGAACTTGTCGACGTCTAGGCGTCCCAACGCGACCTGGGCATCGGTTACGGTAGGTTCTGTGCCGCCGCGCGCATAACAGGCGGGGCCAGGTTCAGCGCCGGCGGATTTTGGTCCCACGCGAAACGCGCCGCCCTGATCGATGAATGCGATCGAACCACCGCCGGCCCCGATGGTAGCTAGGTCAATCATCGGAGCGAGCACAGGATAGTCGCCCACATAAGTATCTCGTGGGTTCATGATCCGAATTTCGCCATTGGGAATAGTGGAGATGTCTGCGGACGTCCCACCAATATCAACCGTAATGACGTTCTTTTCTTTTGAAAGACCTCCGGCCCACCGACCTCCGATCACGCCACCCGCGGGACCCGACATAAGGATCGTTACCGGGCGTTCCGAGGCCATGTCGACTGTAGCAATCCCGCCGTTAGACTGCATGATACGCAACTCAGCGGTGACACCGTCTTTCGTGAGCGTATTAGCGAGGTTCCGAATGTAGTTGGATGTCTTTGGGCCGACATAGGCATTCATGGCGGTTGTCGAGAACCGTTCGTATTCGCGGATGACGTTGATCACTTCGCACGACGCAGAGATAAAGACACCGGGCAGTTCTTTTTGAACAATTTTTTTTGCCTTCATCTCATGTTTTGGATTTAGGAAGGAGAACATGAAACAAATAATTACGGCCTCAACACCGCGTTTCTTAAACAGTTTGCAGGCTTCGCGGACTTCGTCTTCGTTGAGGGGCACTTCGATGTCACCAGTCGGCGGCATGACACGTTCGGTGATTGGAATACGATTCCGCCGCTTGACCAGCGGTTTGCTTTGCCACGGTGCGTCGAATTGAAGTGAAAAGTTGTAGGGCCGTTTGTGCCGCGCGATATGCAAAATGTCTCGGAAGCCACGGCTGGTGAGCATCCCAACTTCGGAGCCGTTATGTTCCAGGGTGATGTTCGTGGCGACCGTCGTACCATGTACAATCAGGTCTATGTCCTTCGGGTCGACGCTCCCAATTTCGCAGATCTCGCGGATGCCGCGTACAACACCAATAGACTGATCCTGTGGCGTACTGGGCACCTTGTGGACATATACATCTCTAGGTCCCTTCTCCAGAACGAGATCAGTAAATGTGCCGCCAACATCGACGCCGATTCTTGCGCTTTTCTTATTGCCTCCCGAGCACGATCGCACTTGCACGGCGATCTCAAAACGGCCGCTAGATTACCCCGTTCGTAACTGAAAACAAGCCAGCGTGCAGACATTTGAAAACACACACGGTGACAGTTAATGTTTTGCGCTGCGCCATCCCAGCCGACGCTGATCTAGGCAACCTAGAGAGAGTGATGCTACATGT
>Ga0115002_10005306_pt1 | contig 15250 bp, 12 predicted proteins | sample ArcticOcean_MG_C_8_FD_89576 | JGI IMG/M metagenome (GOLD analysis project Ga0115002, IMG submission 89576) | Marine microbial communities from western Arctic Ocean - ArcticOcean_MG_CB11_86 | ecosystem: Environmental > Aquatic > Marine > Oceanic | place: Arctic Ocean: Canada Basin | collected... | reverse complement strand
TGATGTCGATATGGCTGCTCTTACATCTGCAAAACGTAAGCGAGTTCTGGAATTACTCGAAGACCGCGCAGAGATCGAGGGGCTTGCATCAACACAATCTCAGCGGGAGGAATATGGCGTAGAGGAGTGGCACGAAGGATTTGTCCGACTACGTGATATTCAAGATGAAGGATTACGGAAGCGTGTATGGGATGCGATCCCAAACTCTCGTTTTAAAAGATTTCAGCAGGCCTTCTCTCATCCTCATCAGTTTATCGTTCCTTCATATATGGCAACAGAAGGAGGTGGAATTCTTTTCACTAGCACATCAAACTTTAACACGATGAGCCTACAGCCATGTCTTGTTAGCGCAGACCTTATTCCAGAGAAGCTTGCAGAAGACTTAGGTCTTGTTTCCTTTGAAGATGACGATGCTCGTAAGCCTCAGCAGCGACTAGAGAAAAAGGCACAACCAAATGCAATCAAAAGACTAAAAGAGATATGGGAAACAGCAGTCCCCCTTCAGCATAAGAGTCATCGACTGTTAGTCATTAGGGACTCGGATGAAAACTTGAACGGCACACTCCTCTATACGAGAACAGAGGAGAACGGTGCACTTCCAAACAGTCTTCGTGTTCAGCATTTCTCTTCTGCGTATGCAGCACATAGAAAAACTCTTCACGAGGGTTCTTCGTATAGAGCAGAGATTTCTAAGTTATCCCGCTTGAAACAAGATATCACCTCTCTAAATACTCGTCTCAACAGAGACTGGAGAGCCGCAACCCCTCAAGTTGAAAAGGATGCCATGAGAGAAGAGGCAACAGCAATGCTTGTGGAGTACACGTCGGTTCTAAAAAGATGCGAGAATAGGTTTAAGGTAAAAGCATATGACTTCTTGGAAGGCATTGATGGTTTTCATGATAAATCTGGAAAAGTGAACCCTAGTGCCAGTCTTTCAAAGATGGTCGCAGCAGTTGGAAGCCTAGAGACTCGCTTTGCAGAGATGTACCCGAAGGGGGGCTATAACGAACAGGATAGAATGGCCTTGCAGACAGTTATAGGAGAACAGGAACATGCCCTTAAAACCTTTAGGCGGAACCTCCAAGAGAATGCTCCAATTCTTGATAATGGTATGGAACTCTTCCACAGCGGTGATCTTTCACAACCGCAGATTAATAGTCAGTCTAGTGGTGCATTGCGCAGAATGAGGATTCACCCGTCAGATTTGGATACTGTTAACGTAAGTCCTTTTACTGTCTACAGTGGAAAATTATCTACGAAGTATGACGAGCTCTCTACTGCGTTGCATGGTAGAGATCGAGAAGGTGCAAAAGACGCTGCATTATCAATGCATGTTGTTGGGAAGTTCCAGAGTGTTCGGGCTTTGTTTGCCCGTATCCAAGAGCATATGGCTGATGAACATAGCATTCCCCTCACTCGTGTTAGGGAGTTTATTTCAGATATGCGAGGGTACATTGATGAGCATCAGTTATTCCCAGGATACAATCTTCAAAGCTATTCCGAGGCATTTAATAGTATGAGTACACGACTAAAAGACATTGAGGCACTTATAGATAGCCATTCAGGAGATGATGTTGATAACAGGTCTCAAATGTACAAAGACCTTCGTAAGTACATTGAAGAATTTGACCTTGAAGAAATGGTAGTGAGTCTTCCCTAGTAAGTTAGGCCTTTACTGCAAAAAGAAAATTCTTAGGGCATCTGGCTCTAGAGTGCTATATATTGCACACCATCAAATATGGTACTTGAAAAAATAGTCAAAATATGCTATTATTTATCTCGTCGGTTGATAAGAACACCGGTTCAAAAAACTTCGGTTTCAGAATCATTGCTCAAACTCTCCCGTCCAAAAACAAACATCGTCCTGGGTTTAACTCCAAGGCGATTTTGTTTATTTGCGCAAAATGCTATAATTCCCCTATGGAAAAATACTCTTCTGCCTTCGACAGGCTATTCTCGCTCTTCGTACTTGTTACCATTTGTATGCTTGCGGCATACATGGCAGTGCGCATAGGGACTCAGGCATTGATGTTCTTTGAGCATGTGATGATGGGGCAATACATGGACATGGATTTCATGGATGAGCATAGCAAGCGTGCGCTTCATGCAATTGCTGAAGTTCTTATTCTGATTAAGGCATACAGGATTTTGATGTCCTATCTTAAAACGCATCATATTTCTGTGGAGTACATTGTTGAGATTTCAATTATTGCATCTGCAATAGAGCTCTTGTTCGCATACGATACACACAGCTTTCAGACGTTGTTAGTATTTGCTGGCTTTGGACTTTCAAATTTGATCATCTATCTATACTTCTTTGGGCCAGAGCATGACGAAGATTTACACAAAGCTGTTAAGAAGCATAAAAAGCGTAGCTAGTCTTCTGGGTCATATTCAGCAAAGCTGATATAGATCTCTTTAGTTAGTTCGTCCTGTGTATGTTGTAGTTGTACAAATATAGGTGTTTCGAATGTAGACTCTGCGTACCTCTGAATTTCAGCCATTATCCCATTAAAAAAGCAATCTTCGATGCTATCTCTTTCTCTGGTTATGCTGATCATTGTACTGCTGTGGTCAGCAAGTCGGTCGCATATTTGGTCTAAGTCACTCTCCGAAATATCTGATCCTACATTTGGAATGAGCGCAGCATTTTCTTTATGGTTGACCTTAGGGTGTTTTTCCATATAGCAATAAAAGCTCATCGTGTTATCTACATTTCCCATGTTATTCACAATGACGCTATCGTGAATTTTTATTTCTAATGCACACTGAATTTCGTACCGAGCATTTTCGATTACTTTTGGTGTAGGTATTTTATTTCGTTCATTATATATATGTACGATTTCACCTTCATTGTTTTCAACGGTAAGTGCCAGGCTCTGTACATCTTCTGGTGTTAAGTAATGCATACATCTAGTATTTCCCTTTCTAGAGAGAAAATCAAGTACTTTGCTTGACCCTAGTATTTCATACTGTAAAGTCTGTTTAATGTCTTTTTATCAACTCGAACCAGTGCTACCTCCTAGTACACAACAATAGGGGCGCCTATCAAAGTATGAAGCAGAATAAAACTTGATTACTCGAGACGAAAAAACGCCCTAAGGGGCTAACTTACAGTCTTAATGACTGTAAACGTAAAGACGATAGCCGCCTACTGACTTGATCTCACGATCATACAAGTAGGCGGCTTTCTTTCTCTTCTACCCAGAAAGAGTACAATAGCTCTATGAAAAACTTCTCATTGCTTCTTGCACTATTCCTACTTCCTACTGCAGTTTCTGCTGAGGAAATCTCATTCCTAGTCGAAACGACATATGCTTCCTCGGAAGTTCAGGTTGTACCAATGGTTTTGCCTACCGGTAGGGCTGGAGCGACTAGTAGCCAGGCATCAGTGGGGATTATAGAAGAGACTATGCCAAGCTCCCCTGTTCCAGTTACTCCTCCTGTTGATGATGATGAAGAGTACGAAGATTACGAGGAAGACAAAGAGTACGAGGATGACGAGGAGTACAAAGAACCTGTTCAGAAAGTCTCTGCGCCAGCACCGGTCTACACGGTGAAGGAGCAGGAAGAGCTCGATGAGCTAACTCTTGAGCAGTTAGAAGAGTATGCAGACGAAGCCGAGCAAAGCATCGAAGAACAGCTTACTCAACTAGAAGATGGATTTACGGTTATGGGATCGTCCGTTATGGATGATCTTCTTTCTCCTACACAACGTGCAGCTATTCTCCGTCGAAGTATTCGCACTGTTGGTCAGTTAAAAATCTTTACCAAAGCACTTTCTGAGTCTGATGAAAACATCCGTCAGGTAAAACTCGGTGATGAAAAAATAGAGATTTCGTACAGGCAGAAGGCAAAGCTCTTTGGGCTTATCCCATTGAATTACTTACTAAAGACTACCGTCAAGGATGGAGAGGTAGAGGTCAAGCAGCCATGGTGGCATTTTCTAGCGCGTGACGATGTGAAGTCATATAAGACTACGCTTCAAGAGCAGTTAGACCTCTTGGGTGATATCGACCCCGAAGATCCAGACCTTGAGGTCAAACTTCAGCGCCAACAGCAAACACTTCAGACACTGAGTAATATGTCTAAAATGTTGCATGATACGGGAATGCTTAAACAGCTGTAAGCTCACTATTTTACTAAAACATGTTCAGCTGGTCTTTTCGTACCCCTTCTTCGATGGCCTCTTGTTTTGCACTTTTTGTTCCTCCTTTGCGTGAACTTTCACCGAGTTGCGCGAAGCGCCATGCCATTTCAAAAATTTTCCTCTGCGTTTCAGCAACCTCTTTGCTTTCGATAATCACTCCAAAGAGATCAGCTTCATCTTCGGCAAAAGACACAATTGCTACTTTGTTATCATAAATATTGATTTCGTTATGGATCGGGAACTCTTTTGCATTTACAAGGCGGATCTCTCGAAGACTTTTATTATCTCTTCCGTGAACCTTTCGTCCCATGTCATCATCTGGCGCGATTCCCTTAAGGAAAATCCCCTTCTTGATACGTTTGTTCACATACTCTTTGTCGTATTCTTTCCAGAAGTTTCGTACCACTGCAGAGTTTGCAAAGTTTAAGAGCTCTCCGTCGGCAGTTAATGTATCTTGGTACACTTTTCGTACTCCTTTTACACCTTCGAAGTACCGGACATGCGGTGCACGGTGATGACTTCCCATAAGAGAGCGCAAGTCTGGCATCGCGCGTTCTAGTGCCTCGACGTTCTTTCGTGCTTCTATGCTTAATTGGTCTGGTGGTACAGGGGTATAGTGCATAGTCCTCCCCCGCTCTGCTGCTGTAAACATACTTCTCTTTACGAGTTCCTCTAGATAGTTGTAGGCAGTAACACGGTTAAGTTTTGTATCCTTTGCATAACTACTTGCCGGTGCTGATCCAAGCTTTAGGCCCGCTAAATAAAGCTTTGCCTCGTGTGGCTCTAGTCCGACAGATTGGATGATGTGCTGCAAGGCAGTAGTAGTCATAGATTGAATATACCTGACTGTTGTAAAATATTACAACAGACAATTCATCAATTTTACTTTATTCAAATAGCTCTACATACTGCTCATACCCCCTGTTCTTTAAATCTTCCCTTGGAATGAACTCTAACGCTGCACTGTTCATGCAGTACCGAAGACCTGTGGTGTCCTCTGGACCGTCAGTAAAGACGTGTCCAATGTGGTTGTCACCACTCTTACTGCGGATTTCTGTTCTCGTTGCAAAGAATTTCTTATCAGTCTTTTCTACAAGGTTTTCAGGTTCTAGTGGTCTATCAAACGTTGGCCATCCTGTACCAGACTTATACTTATGCAGAGATGAATACAGTGGTTCTTTAGAAACAATATCGACGTAGATCCCCTCTTCTGTGTTATCCCAGTATTCGTTTTTAAATGGGCGCTCGGTTCCTTCTTCCTGCGTAACATTGTATTGCAATGCAGTCAGCATCTCGCGGAGCTCTTCGTCTGATGGCTTTACGTATCCACTTGTTTTTGGAGGTGCAACTTCTTCTGCAGCTTTTGGTTCTATTACCTTCTCCCAAGTAGATTTCAGGAATGCATCTCTGCCAGAGCCTCCTCGGTAATACTTATACCGGATAGGGTTTTTCTTATAATAGTCCTGGTGGTAATCCTCTGCAGGATAAAAAGTTTCAGCTGGCAAAATAGGAGTGACAATTGGTGCATCAAACCGACCAGACTCCTCTATTTCTTTTTTTGATAGTTCTGCGGACTTCTTTTCCTCCTCTGTTTGATACCAGATACCAGATGTATATTGGAATCCTCTGTCCGCAAATGAACCTTTGTCATCCGTTGGGTCTATGACTGTCCACAAGTGGTCGACGAGTTTTTTATAACTGACAATGCTTGGATCGTACACGACGAGGATTGCTTCTATGTGCCCTGTCGTTCCCGATGACACTTCTTTGTAGCTTGGGTTTTTGACGTCACCTCCGGTATACCCAGAAAGGACTGTAACGACCCCTGGAAGCTTTTCGAAGTCAGATTCTGTGCACCAGAAGCATCCTCCAGCAAAGAGTGCTTCGGCAGTTTCTCCTTTATATTCGCTTATAACGTCCATCTTTTTTCCGATGTCTTGAGAGTCTGGTGGAATAAGTGAACAGGAAGTCATGAGTAGAGTAAGAAAGAATAGAGAGGCAATACGCATAGTTCAGAAGGTAGTAGATATATATTGTACACTTTTCGGTACGCAGATACACGTTGCTTATCCTCGGGTATCTAATATTCTTCTAGCCTCTTCATATAATTCACTTGAGAGTGTATCAATCCTTTTAGCGATAATAGTTCTATCTTTTCCTATACTAGGAATACGTAAAAGTTCATTGAGCCTTTGTACAAATTTCTCATCATCTTCTTCTTCTATTGTTTCTCTGAGGGGGGATTTTTTTGTAGGCATAGTACGACATTGTATCATAATGAAATTAGTTGAACTATAAGTTTGCTTTGCATTAGGGCTCGAGAGCGGTACAGTAATTAATATTGATCTTTCTGTACTCTCGCTAGTCTACGAGAATGGGACTGGGCTCAGCCGGGATCGTGCCCGGTAATAGGCAAATCTTGGACGTACCAAGTGAGCCTGGCACTATTGCCATTCGGTTCGAGCGCGACTTTGATTATCGGCTCGAAAGGAGGTGTTTAAGTGCACTGTTGGTATCTAACCTTTTCCTTGTGAGGTTCCTTCGTGCACACACCAAGTGAGCCCTCTCCTGCAAGTCAGATGCCACTGGCTCGTGCAGATCACATCATTACCGACCTGTCTGGCATAGACAGGTCCTTTTTTGCAGTATGAAGGGCTCTTTGATAGTATGGACTACTATGAAAAGTCGTTTAGAAATTGAAAATCATCACAACATTCCTGTTTCACACATGGGAGCTGGTAATAATGGAAATTTGTCGCCTCTAGAATCTGGTCGGCACCATAAATACCATTCTATTGCGGGTCACCCGACTCCGGATATGATTTTGCGACGAATGCTTCTTTCTGGACTTACCTGTTCTGGCGGCACGGTGTATCCTAGATCATTTATCAACGAAATGCTGACACAATTGCAATGGGAGAATTCTGATTTTTTATATGAGGAGGGAGGGTTTTGTGTTTATAAAAATACGAATGGTCATAAGGAGAAAGGAGGTATAGAAAGAAAGAAAGCTCGATCTATAACGCATCGAGCAGACCAACTTGCTTTCGAGCATGACCTCACTCGCAGTGCTCTTTCGCACCTGACACTTGGAAAGTTGCTACCACAGGAGGATATAAGTTTTCATCAAAGAAACATGGAATTCTTTTCCGCACAGACGCCGTCAGAAGCTATGAGAAGATTTCTTATCGAAAAAGCAACGGATGGACATCTTGCATGGGCTCGACCAATGCAGCAGGGGGTGCGTTCTCAGCTACTTGATACTTTAAAAGGAGCCAAGTATCAGAAGCCTTCGAAAAAAGAGAAGGAACGCATTATTGATACGGTGAATAATTTCTTAATCAATGATGTTCTGCCAGCATCTCTTCAAACCGCTAGGGAATATAGGAAGTATACAAAGGCTTTGGCTTCGTATAATAATAACTAAAGTAGAACGTCTATTTTGGCTGCTAAGATGAAGTCGTTTTCTGTGAGCCCACCAGAAGAGTGTGTGGTAAGGCTGATGGTTACTTTGCTGTACCCGTGTACAAACAAGTTTGGATGGTGACGTTCTTGTTCTGCGAGTCCTGCTACTTTATTCACAAAGACAATGGCGTCTTGGAAATCGTTGAAGTGGAAAGTTCGAGCGATAGTTGAAATGCTATCGTCTGCGAACCATTCTGGTGTTTCGATGATAAACGTTTTTACTTGTTCAGGTGTTAGTGCTGATACGCCTTCGCATGAGCGACATTTTTTAGATGTGAGATCTGACATTTGTTAGATGGTAATTTTTATAAACTTTCTCTTGCCAATCTTGTATTCCCCTTCTGCAACGACTGTATCTAAAGAATCGATGACAGTGTCACCCATTTTTATGCCACCCTGCTCGATTAAGCGGCGTGCTTCAGATTTTGATTTAACAAGATTTTGCTCTACAAGAAAATCAATAAGAAGGGTCCCCTTCTTCGCTTTTACTTCAGGTGCGTCGCTTGGAACATCGCCTGCTGCAGCTTCGTTGTAGTACTTCTCTGCTGCGTCTGCAGCATCAGCACTGTGATAGAGCGTGACGATTTCTCGTGCTAGTTGGATCTTTGCTGCACGTGGTTCCCCTGACAGAATTGTCTTTACTTCACTTGCTGATACATCTGTACAGCATTCGAAGTACGTTTCCATCAAGTTGTCTGCTATTCGCATCGCTTTTCCAAACATATCATTTGGTTCGTCATCGAGGTAAATACAGTTGTCATATGTCTTACTCATTTTTCTGCCGTCTGTTCCCTCTATAAGCTTTGTTGTCAGAACAAACTTATCTCTTTTACCGTATGCCTTTTGAAGCTTTCTCCCTGCAAGCATATTAAACAATTGATCATTTCCTCCAATTTCACAGTCAACATCTAGCACTACAGAATCGTATCCCACCATGAGTGGGTAGAGGAACTCTGTGACGGTAATTGGGTTCCCCTCTTTCATTCGCTTATCAAACATATCGCGTTCCAGCATTTGTTGAACAGTTATATTTGAGGCTAGTCTTGCAATCTCTTCAAACCCCAACTTTTCGAGCCATTCGTGGTTATATCGTATTTCGACTTTAGAGAAGTCGAGAACTTTCTCTGCTTGTAATTTATATTCTTCAAAGTTTTTCTCTACCTCCTCTTTTGTTAGTGAAACACGCATCTTATCCTGTCCGGATGGATCGCCAATCATTGCAGTAAAGCTTCCAATAACGAAGATAACCTCATGTCCTGCATCAGCAAATGCTTGGAGTTTACGAAGGGGTACAGAGTGCCCTAAGTGTAGGTGAGACCCCGTAGGATCGATCCCTAGGTATATACGCATAGGTTTGCCACTTTTAAGCTTTTTTTCTGCAAGATCTTTTGGTGTGACGCTCGTGACGCCTCTGGTGAGTAGTTCGGACATAGCTAGAGGATAGCAAAGAATTTCATGCAGGAATATGGAGTTTTCCTCTATAGTTTCGCCATGGAATTTACTGCTTTGGAAGAGGTTCGGCTAGATGGATTTATCGCTAAGCACGATGAGGGCCTTTCTCGTACGAAAATCCAAGATGCCATCAAGGAAGGACTGGTTTCGGTAAACGGAAAAATAGTAATGAAGCCTGCTTATAAGCTGAGTCCTGATGACGTTGTAGTTTTTGATGAAGAGAGTTTCAACAAGCCGCCGGAGGATGCAGTGGAGATCGACCCTATCGATATGAAATTTGAAATCTTGTATGAGGATGATGCAGTGATTGTGATTAATAAGCCTGCAGGAATTTCTGTGCACCCAGGGCACAGTATGGATAAGTCTGAGAAGACTATTTTGAATGGTGTTCGGTTTTTGTTCGAAGAGAGGAAGATTCCCTTTTCTCCTGATTCGGTACTTGCGCATCGTTTGGACAAGCCAACAACGGGATGTTTGTGTGTTGTAAAAAATTACAACAGTCACGCAGCATTACAGAAGCAGTTTCAGGATCGCACTATCAAAAAAAGCTACTTAGCCATTGTCGCTGGTATTCCAGACCATAAAACTGCGATCATTGATGCTCCTATCGGACGGAGTCTTACCGACAGGACAAAAATGGCAGTTGTGAAAACATCGACAAGTCGAGATGCGAAAACAACGTATACGGTTGTTGATAACACACACGATACTTCCCTACTCCGGTGTGACTTGCACACAGGACGCACTCATCAGATTCGTGTACATCTTACCTCTGTCGACCATCCAATTCTAGGGGACATTGCCTATGCGTCAGTACGCAGTGACGAACTGACAGAACAGCTCAAAGTACAAAACCTCTGTCTTCATGCTGAAAACCTTACATTTGTTTCTCCTGTAGATAACATTGAGCATTCAGTAGAAGCACCTTTGCCTCCTGCAATGCTCGATACACTTTCGAAGGCAGAGCTCTCGCTTACTCCCGACCAGGATTAAACGTTACAACGTAGTCTAGTTCGTCGAGAAGACGGCCAGCATCGTCACGCGTTGCAATGTGATACGCGTTACGACCACGCTTGAGAGTGCTTAGTTCGGTGCTTGCAATGTAGTTGAAGAATCCTTTTCCTTTTTCGTACAACCGAAGGTTGTATCCGTTGACCCAGACACTGGCGACCTCGCGCGGAATGTTGCCTTCTATGAGGAATTCCATGTCAGATGTCTCGTACTCTGTTCCAGCTTTTGGCGAAAAGATCTGGATAGTACCAGGCATGAGTGGTGTATTTGAGGGTAGTGTTGCCTCTTCCGCTGATAGTGTCGGCTTTGCGTTGCCAGAGATAGATGCACCACTTGCGACTACTCCTTCTTGCCCTTCTCCAAGCATAATGACGAGTTTCGCTGGATCGCTGCGGTATCCTCCCCTGTTAATGGCAACAACTTCGTAAATGTTCTCTCCCATTTGGTAGTTTTTATATTCTGTGTTTGCCAGGTATGACCACTCTGTGTCCCCTGGTTCAAATAGTTGCAGTCGGTACGTATTGACCTCGATTCCAATTGCTCCCTTTGGTGCCGTCCCGCTAATCTCAATTTTTTGGTTGCTGGTTAGGTATGTTTCGCCATTGCGCGCAGGGGTACTAATTGCTGGTGGCTCTGGTGGCTTGCGATCTCTGTTCACTGTTCGGATTGCTTGACCAATGACTGATGATGAAGAATCGACTGCTTCGATGATAATACTTACTTCGTCTTCGTCTGGGAGGACGAGTTCTTGCTCGAATGTACCTTTCTCTTTGTCGATATTTGCAAGGTATCCGTTAATGCGAACCTTTTCGACATCTTCACCCATGCGACCGCTTACTTTTACTGCACTGCTTTGGATAACCGTTCCATCTTCTGGAGCCTCTACGCTGAGTACGATGTCATTTGTTGGTGCTTCATCTTCTGTTCCAGTCATAACGATACTGTCTGGTGTCAGGGACTGTGTATAGACTGCCCTGCTCTTTTCTACAAACTCTGACTGTAACTGTGAAGGGTCGAGTGGCTTCCTATATGTGTAGAGGTCTGGTGCACCTTCTCCTCCTACAGGCAATGTGAACTGTTGCCCTTCTCCAATTCTAATTACTTGGTCGTTTCCAGCAATAGTGAGTGTGATACCCAGTCCATCTGCAGCAAATACGACGAGTGATCGCGGTGTCATCACAAGTTCTGCACGAGATGGAAGCTCTGCACTTATATACGGGCTCACTATTGTTCTCACAGTTGAACCTGAATATATTGCGATCGTCGGTGTACTTGCCCAGAGCGTCCCCTCTTCTAGTTCGATTGTCACGAGAGAAGACTCTTCTCCTTTAAAGCTTTCTGCAATGCGGACCTGCGTGCTTTCGTCGAGCCTCATAGAGCTGGTGTCAAAGAATGTCAGTGTTGCATTGTTTCGGGGACTAGAGACAATGGTGTCTCCTGCGTAGAGGTTGAGTTCATCTTCTGCTCTTTTAAGCGGGCCGTTGTCGACAGAGACATTAATAACTCCCCTGTCTTCAATGTTTAAAACAGTTGCTGTTCTGCGGATTGCATTACCGACACCAAAGAATTCCAAAGTCTTGTTACTCACAAACATAAGGGCAACTGCTAGGAGTCCGAGGCTTGCTAGTTTGCGAATCCGAGCGTTTCGACCTTTCAATTCTACTGGGTGTCGCCGGCGTCTTTGTCTTCGTTGGTTCATAAGGAGATTGATGATACGCAAAAAAGACATGTTTATGCAAGGTAAACATGACTACTCTGTTACATCGTTACTCTCATAATCTCTGAGTCTGTCGTGTCATCGTTATCCGTGAATATCTTTCCCCAGTCTTGCATAGTCTTGTATCCTTCTTTCTTTGCCTGCTCGAGCATTGGTTCTGCACTCTCATTATCGAGGATCATCTGACGAATAGAAGGTGTTACCACCAAGAGTTCTGGTAGAGCCATTCGTCCATCGTATGTTTCGTTGTTTGACGGGTCGCACTTCGCGTCTCCTTTACACTCTTTTTTTGTTGTTCGAACCAGACGCTGTGCAAGTACTGCACGAAGAGCAGGCGCAAAAGTGTATGGACTCACTCCCATCGCAAGCAGACGAGGGATTGCTTCTATAGCAGAGTTCGTATGCAGTGTTGAAAGTACAAGGTGACCTGTCAGTGCTGCGTCGATAGCAGTTTGTGCCGTTTCATAGTCACGGATCTCACCAACGAGGATAACATCAGGGTCGTGTCTCAAAATAGACCGAAGCCCTGTAGAAAATGTGTAGTCATGATCGTGGTCTACTTGAGACTGTACAATTCCTGGCAGTTCGTATTCCACAGGATCTTCCAGTGTAATAATGCTTCTATCCTTTCCAACAATCGTATTGAGCAAGGCATAGAGTGTTGTTGTTTTACCAGATCCTGTAGGGCCTGTAATAAGAATAATTCCATTTGGCAGTTGTACAAGTTCTGATAGCTTTTCGTGAATTTCAGTTGGAAATCCTAGTTCTGGCAGTGGAACGATTCCTTTGTCTGGGTCTAGTAAACGCAGCGTAAACTTTTCACCGAAACGAGAAGGAATACTCGCAACACGAACGTTAACGGTTCGGCTTTGCTCACCGCCTTCGGCAGTGCGATCTTCCTGCTCAAACGTATAATGACCATCCTGAGGGATATTTGTAACGTTTAGCTTTAGCTTGCTCACGAATTTGATCTGTCGTACGAAGTCTTCGTATGTTCTTGCTGTAAGAGTAGCGATTTCCTCTAGGATTCCATGTAAACGTACCTCAAGGCGAACGCCGGTCTTTTCCGGTGCAAAGTGAATATCGGAAATACCCTCTGAAGTACAGTATTTCTGCAACTGAGCTTGGAGTGCGGGGCCATCGAGACTATCCCATTGGATATTAGTTTCCATCTGTTTATTATACCATAAATGGCCGATTGGGGCTATTCCGAGTTTTGCCCTGAATTATAGGAATAAGTGTAATATACGGGTCCGCATGGCCCTTGCCTCACATACATTATCGGAGACACAGCGAAAGCGTCTTGCTAGGCATCGTATCGTTATTGTCCATGCAGCACTGCTTCTGGCACTACTGGTGGTTGTTGCTCGTCTTTTAGAGCTTCAAATCATTAAAGGAAAGGACTATAGAACTCAGGCACAGTCTCAGCACTTTGGAGGAGTCGTCCTCCCTGCAAAGCGTGGAATCATTTATAGTCACAACAGTAAAACAGGAGAGCAAAGCATTCTTGCGACAAACACAACGCTGGAATTGGCATACGTTGACCCGATGGTGACAGATAAGCCAACGTATATTGCTTCAGAACTTGCTCATCTGCTGGTAACGGAAGATTTTCATGAACTCTGCGGTGCAGGAGACAAAGAGTGTCCAACGGAACTCGCTGAATTTTATGCGAACTCTTTTGACCCACTAGAACGTATTGGGAAACTGCAGTCAGGTGCACTACTAGAGCCACTGACACAAGGTCTGCCAGATGTGTCGCCAGAAGACATCCCAGACATTGAAGATATTCGCCGGTCATTTGCGCGCGATATTGAAAAAAGAATTTCTGAGAAGCGAGTCACATTTGTCCCTCTTGTATACGGCGCAACGAAGATTCAAATGAAGGCAGTACGCGAGCTTGCTCTTAATGGGGTGTACGTAGTTGATGAGACTCGTATTATTTTTGCGGACCCAGAAGAGATCTCTAGTACAAAGATTGCAAGCATGGCACGAACTCTCGAGCCTTTCGTCGACATCGACGATACTGTCATTCGTAGACTCCTTCGGTCTCGTCCTCTTCGTTACGTTCCGATTATGCGACGTCTTCCGCCGGACTTGTCGCTGAAGATTAAAGAATTAAAATTAACCTCGTTCCAAGAAACCAATGTTTCGCGTAGTGAAGCACCGACTCGTGAAGCAGCATTGAATATCCAAGACCCAATGCGAAGTGTCGCCCTTCTTCCAGAACACTGGCGATATTATCCTGATGGAAAAGTGGCGTCGCATGTTGTGGGGTTTCTAAACTCCCAGCAAGAGGCACAGTATGGAATAGAGCGAACATTCAACTTAGAACTTCGTGGACAAGAAGGGCGCATTACAACAATGTCTGACCCTCAAGGTAGGCAAATCTTGTCTGCAAACCAAAGTATTGTTGATGCGAAAGATGGTGATAACATTACGCTGACTATCGACCGCTTTGTTCAAAAGAAAGTGGAGGAGATTATGGACGATGCTGTTAAGCGGTTCGAAGCAGATGCTGGTCAGGCTATTATCATGGATCCATTTACAGGACGCATTATTGCGATGGTGAATGCTCCAACATTTGATAGTAATAACTTTGGTACCGTATACGGCAAAGAGCCTTGGTACTTGGATAAGCAGAAGCAGGATGAGGTAGTTGTGGAGGTGTATCATCCCAAAACAAACCAGTTTGTCGTAAAGATGTACTTGAAAGACTTATACTCAGAGGAAGGCCGACTAGAGTTGAGTGAAAAGACATACGAGACGTTGCAAGAAATCGAAACTCTATATGACCTGAAGGACATTATGCGGTATTACCTCTATATAGGAGAGAATAGTCGCCGGGAGATCTTCCCGACAGAGCGTCCAGACTTCTGGCTTCGGTTTACGAACAATATTGGTGTGGGAGCGTACTTGAATAGAAATATTCAAGAAATCTACGAGCCAGGATCTGTGTTCAAGCCAATCACCATGGCAATTGCCATCGACCAAGGTGAAGTAAGCCCAGAAGATACATACGAAGATACGGGAACGGTTGAGGTGGATGAATATAAGATTAAAAATGCCCTGAACGCGCATTACGGCGAAGTGAATATGATCAACTGTCTAGAGTTCTCTGTAAATACCTGCATGACATCTGTGTCGATGAAGCTTGGAAAGAAGTTGTTCCACTGGATGATAGAACGGTTTGGGTTTGGAAAGATTACAACCATTGAACTGGAAGACGAACTACCAGGAGAAATTTTACCGTGGAAGAAATGGTCCCAAGCACTTCTGGCAACTGCAGCGTATGGACAAGGAATATCCGCCACGCCTCTTCAAGTGATTACTGGCTGGTCAGCTCTTGCCAATGGGGGAAAGCTCGTTCGTCCAACGATTATCGACAGTGTTGAAAAGAGTGATGGCACGGTGATTGAAACAAAAACGTTTGTTATCGACCAAGTGATTACCGA